>ENA-UAOM01000492-UAOM01000492.1-human-gut-metagenome-genome-assembly--contig:-NODE-492-length-14004-cov-4.202882_pt1 | contig 14004 bp, 9 predicted proteins | sample MGYA00243468_ERZ654555 | MGnify/ENA primary metagenome ERZ654555 (study PRJEB26926, sample SAMN06164434) | human gut metagenome | biome: ENVO:00009003; feature: ENVO:2100002; material: ENVO:00002003... | reverse complement strand
CTACACCCTAGAGTTCGTCGGCAGCGTCAGATGTGTATAAGAGACAGGATGAAGGTTTTTCATGGATTCTATTATAGCAAGTTTCCATAAAGTCCGTTATGAGATCTTCCAAGGAAACCTCCAGAGAAATGATTGTGGAGAGGTATTCCATATACATATCCCGGAGGGGTTTTAGTTCGCTTATTTTATCGACGACCTGCGTACCGGTTATATTTCCGGCTATCTCATATTGGGAAAGTTTTTCGATGAATTCATCCCGAAACTGCCACAGCAGCATATCCTGCTTTTTTTTGCTTCTGCCGTCATCCGACTTGAGTTGCCTGATCATTCTTTCCAGTGAATATAGATTCACATTTTTTTCATCAAGCCACTCCGGCTTGCGGCCAAGGGCCGGTTTTTGATAAGCCGGGCAGTCGTACAAGTTCCGCAAAAGTTTTTCATATTCCCGGTCGTATATATCAGGATCGGAAAGGTCTATGTAGATTCGAGTTTTTATATAGGCCGGGCAATAAGCTTCTCCCTTATCATCTTTTTCAAAGATCACAGGAATGAATTTTTCCTGTGCTGCCTTTCCGTAAACCTCGGAAGATATAATAGTTGTTTCATCCCCCACACCGCCTTTTCTCTCATTTGCTTTTGTCGCATAGACTTCATCGCATATCAACAGCACCCGCTTGATACCGGTATCGACGACGCACTTTTCCATGAAAGCATACTTATCCTGTCCTTCCTTTAAATCCCACTTATCCCAGATCACCGAAATGCCATCTGACATCAACCTTTCCGCCAACTCGAAAACTTTTTTCTCATGCTCTTCCGTTGACCATGCGTATGAAATGAATACTGTAAGGGATGTAGTAGCGTCGGTACTGGCCATGCTTTGATTATGGTATTTTAAGGGAATTGCTCAAGCCATTTAACGGAGTATCGAGGAAAGTTTCTTTTTCTTCATTAACTCTTTTGGAAGAGAGAGCTGGTATAGCAGTGTGTTAGGGTTTTTAGTTCCATCTTGAGTTAGAAAAGAAGGCAATTCCGGGCGTGACAGCACTTCCAAAAAAAGATAAAAAGACGGGATGGAAAAGAGTTCTGACAGTACGGAGCCCAAGGAGATCAAGGCCTATATCTACATGACGTATGAGAACATGCTCAAGGTATTGGCCGGAGGAGCCCTGAAGGTGCGCACCATCGACGAGTGCAACGATCCCTATGAGTTCATGCCCGCCGGACCGGAAGGAAAAGCCTTCCAGGAAATTTATGAACTGGGTTTTATCTGTTTTTCCTCCCTTTACAATTCCGGAGCGATGTGGGGGCATTACGGAGACAAACACCAAGGTGCGTGCCTGGAGTTTACTTTTCCCCTGATTTCTTCCTTTCCGTATGAAGAAGAAAATGATTTCCAATATCACATCCTCGACATACCCGTGGATATGAAGGAGTTTTCTTCTCCTCCCGTCCGTTATGCGGTAACAAACCGCTGGTTGCTCTTAGACATGATCTACCGGAAAGAACGAGCACCATTTGGATGGGCATTGACTGTGTCCGGCAGTGAGGGAGTTTGCGATATTGACAAAGCCTATGTTACAAAAGACCCGGCCTGGGGCTATGAGCAGGAACGAAGGATTGTGCTGCCTCTGTATAGGGGGAAGGAATTCGTCTCCTGCTTCCACAAATATTTGACGGGGATTATCCTGGGAATCAAATGCCGGAAGGACGCGGAAAGCGTTAAGAAGATTGTCGAACTTTTCCGGGAGGACGGGGACGGACCTATCCTGGTGTACCAGGCCCAGTATTCCGAAGAGACATTTGACGTTCTCGTCCCCGGGATCGACAAGGCCACGGGAAACCCCTAGAGCCGGGGATTGAGACAACAGCAAAAGAGCGGATGCCATGTACAAGATACTCGTCGTAAGTTTGCCCGGCTCCCCGAAGAGGGAGGCCATGAGCGCCCGGCTCCTGGAACAGGGGCTGGCCTGGGAGTGGGTGGACGGCGTGCGCCTGGAAGCCGTGGAAGAAGCCGCGCCGGAGGAGTACAGCGACCTGGAGGCCTACCGCATTCCGCGCCTGAAGACGGACCCGGACTACATCCGCCGCGCGGTGGGCTGCAAGCGGGCCATGCGGAATGCGCTGGCGTGGGCCGCGTGCTGCGAGGAGGAATGGGTGGTCATCCTCCAGGACGACGCGCGGGTGATGCCGGAGTTTGACGTGAAGCTGCGGGATCTCCTCGGCAAGGCGCCAGCCACCGCTGGAGCCGTGATGTTGCATTACGAGGGGAGCGCCGTCCTTGACTGCGGGGAATGGAAGGAAGTCACTGGAGACTTGCGCAGCATGGCCGCCTTTGCTGTGCGCCCGGCGTATGCGGAGGCGATGGAAGATTTCCTCTCCTCCTGGGGAGGCGAGGACGACCGCATCTGGGCTCCCCTTGTCCGACGAGGCGACCTGATCCTGGCCGCCAAGCCGATGCTCGTCCGGACCAACCACAAGGGAAGCGACATAACCAGCGGCATTCCGGAACTGACCGGGTATTGGAAATAGGTTTCTCAGGAAGAAGCTTTTGCTTCCGTTAGTTGTTTGAGTGCTTCCCGGGCTCTCTCATGCCCCTGTTCCGCGGACTTTTGAAGCCATTCTCGTGCTTTAGGAATGTCTTGAGACACAGTACCAAGATAATTTGCTATACCTGTATAACGCATCCCTATTATGTATTGAGCTTCCGCATCACCGCCTTCCGCCGACTTTTCCAGGAATTCTATACCTCGTTTCAGATCTTTCTTGATGCCTCCGATGCCATAAACATAGATAAAACCTAATCCCCGTTGAGAATAAGAATTCCCCTGTTCCGCCGCTTTTCCCATCCAGTGCATCATTTTTTCAAATTTACGCTGCGTTTCCTTATCGGGGAAAGGACTGCTCAAGGCACCTAATTCTTCTTTTCCGGCTTCTTGTTGAGACCAATAATATTTAGATGCTTGTGTAAAAACAGAAGATACGTCCTTATCATCATTTAGGTAGAGCAATCCCAAACTGGCTTGAGCATTTGGTTCTCCTTGTTCCGCCGCTTTCTCAAACCAATAGAACGCTTTTTCCAGATTCTTCGGAACGCCTAATCCATTACAATAAGAAAGCCCAAGATTATATTGCGCTTCTTTGTCTCCCTGATTAGCTGCTTTCTCAGTCCAAAAGAACGCTTTCTTCTCATCTTTGGGTATGTCAAACAATCCCTTCAAATAAATAGCCCCCAAGTTGTACTGGGCTATTGCAATTCCCTGATTAGCCGCTTTTGTAAACCATTCCATAGCTTGAGGAATATTTTGTTCTACACCTTTTCCTTGCATGTAGCAATCCGCAACAAGATATGCTCCCAAAGCATTTCCCTGTTCAGCCGACTTCATTACCCAGGTAAACGCTTTTTCATAATCCTGTGTAACTCCGATACCTTTTCCGTAACAGAGGCCCACTTTGACCTGCGCATCCGCATCGCCTCCTTGAGCCGCCTGCAAGAGCTTCTCAAAACTGCCATACGTCCCAAACGGCGATTCCTGCGGAATTGTTGCTTTTCCAGGAGTTTCCTGTTGCTGGGCCCATACGGAAGGCATTTGGAGAAACAGCCCCGTGACGAGAAAGAGGAGAGGCACCCGAGCAGGAAAACGCCAGAGAGCGCCTCTTGAGGACCTGTTTTTGGATGTCGCCAAAGACAGGCCACCCGATGTAGTTTTTAATGTCATTTGTTTCATTGTTTTTATACGAGTTAAAAAGTACCTCTAAATCCTAGAGCAGCTTCTACTCCTACCTGCTTTGATCGAGTATTCACTGTTGCACCAGCGTTTGCATATATAGACATATTGGTTCCTATGGGCGCAGATATTTCTCCTCCAATTTTTGCAGAACCTCCGAATTTGTTCCCTGGATCAGAAACAGTGCCGCCCGAAAACGAGACGGGGTCCTTACCTTCCGGGAAGGGATATGACGTACTGACTGTGAACGATCCGCCCTTTCCGGCTGCAAGCTCAGGCGTTGTGACCGTGAAGGAGGCTGTCAACATACCCGTAAGGGAGTCGGGGATGGCATTGCTATCCGGTTGAAAGAACGAGTGATCCAAAAGTTCCGACAAGGTGAACACATCACTGATCTGTAACTTGTCCATCGGGAAAAGCCCGTACACACCTGAGCCCAGCCATTCATTGCCATGGCACAATTTGATGCACCACTTTTTGAGCAGTTCGCCGGTAAGGCCTCCAATCATTCCCGCCATCCCGCTTTTCGGGTCGCACGGCTGCTGGGCCGCGAGTCCCAGAACGTCGATGGCCTGGGTGTTATGGGCGAAGACATACAGGTTCAAACCGGCCACCTCCCCGAGGGGGTCGCGGCTCAACCATCTGCCGTCGAGCGGCGAGTAGTAGCGGAAGTTGTAATAGACCAGGCCCAGCTCCGCATCATAGAACTCACTGCTCCACTGGAAGGGATTCTCCAGCGTACCCGTCGCGGTGACGGCCCCGTAGGGGGAGTAGTCATACCCGGCTACCAGCCGGGACGAGGAATCAAGAACGGCGCGGATGTTTTTATTGCGGTCCCAGACGTACGTATACAACGCGCCGCCCTTGAGCAAGCCGAGGGGACGGGACGCTATACCTCTGGACAAATCCCACAGGACGCCGTGGCGCAGGGACGCGCCGTTGCGCGCGTCTATACAGGCCACCTGGAGATAGCCAAGGTAGAGGTAGTGGTCCAGCACTGTGACGGAGCCATTCTTCGTCACCTTCTTCATGCAGCGGCGCCCCCGGTAGTCATAGGCGCATTCCACCACGATACCCGAGGCCGTATTGCTGAAACGGATGGGGCGTTTCTCCGCATTGTATTCCACCGACCAGATGCCGGTGGAGGTCTTCACCAGCGTCTGGCAGCCATCCAGGTTACAGGCCGGGACGAAGGGGGCCGCCGTGCCCTCCTGAATCCGCGTGTACTGGTTCAGGGCGTTGGACTGGTACGTGAAGGCGGTGGAAGCTTCCCGGGCCGCCGTCCTGTTGCCGATGTTGTCATAGGAGTAGGCATAGGAGTCCCCGTGCCATGTGACGGTTTCCATCTCATTGCGGGCATTGTAGGCAAAGGAACCCTGGATGGGCGAGTCTCCCGAACGCTGCCAAGAGTCGCTGGCAACACGCCGCATGATGTCATACGACTGGGAAGCGAGCAACAGGGGAACCCCGGTAGAATTCTGGAAGAGGTAGCCCGTTTCCAGGTCGCGGTGTTCGTCATACGTGATCTGCTGGGTGACGCCCTGGGGCATCGTGAGGGTCTGGAGAAGATTGGTGCCCTCCATGTAGCCGAAGGAGAACTGTTTGGAGACACCCTGGACGGCAATGGCGCCCGAGGCATACCTGCCTACGGCGTCATAAGAGAACGAGGTGTCCAGGAGGGAGGAAGCCCCCTGTTTCAGCAGAAGGCCCTCCAGGCGGCCCAAGCCGTCCATTTTGTTCTGCAAGACATGGGAGACGCCGCCGATGGAAAGAACCTCCTTCTCTGGAAGGCCATGGGCATCGTAGGTGAACGTCCTGGCCCCCGCCGCGTCCTGCACGGACGTGAGCCAGCCGAGACGGTTGTAGCCGTAATGGATGGAGGGGGTCACACCGTCATCGCAGGAGACATCTATGAGTTCCCCGGTGGCCGCGTCGTAGCTCCGCGAAAGCGTGCGCCCGGCGGAATCCGTACTGGAGGCCAGCCGGTTCATCTCCCCGTACTGGAGGGAGACGGTGTGGCCGTCAGCATAGGTTGTCTTCGTAAGAAGGCGCGCCTGCCATGCGTATTCCCAGATGGTCACATCCCCGTCCGTACGGGTGCGAGGGTCCTGGGAAATGACCGTGCCGGGAACCCGGAACGTCTTCATTATCGCCAGGTTGCCGTCCTCATCGTAGCTGAAGCAAACGGGAGGGATGCCATCCCCGAAGGCGGCGACGACGCGGGCGTTCTCATCATAGATGTACTTGGCCAAGCGTTGCAGGGCATTGGTGTGTTCCGAAAGCCTCCCGGTGGACGGGTCATAGGAGTAGGATTCCGTGGCTCCCGCCGCATCCGTCTTCAGGACAGGGCGCTCCATCAGGTCGTACTTCACGGAGGAGACGTTCCCGCGGGCGTCCGTCACGGTGACGGTGTAGCCAGTGGAGGTGTAGCTCCTGGATTGGGTGGTGGAGACACCCGCCTGGTCCGTGGAGGAGACGACAAAGTCGTCCGTCAGGCACGTTTCAGCCGTGATATTGGAGGCGGGAAGAGAAACCTTCCGGACGCGGACCGTGGGGGCGCCGTATTCCGTCCACTCGGTTGTCACGTTGCCTAAAACGTCCGTGGAGACCACCTTGCTTTCCAGCGTGGAACTCAATTGAGAGACCAGTTCCGCCCGGGAGCGGACGAGAGGGAGGCCCGCCTCATTGTAGGAGGTTTCCGTCATCACCCGGTAAACGCCATCCTCCCGCTCCTCGTAAAGGTTGGCGTAGTCAATCACGCGCGAGTTCTGCGGGGTGGGAGACGGAGCCATGGGAAGCACCTGGCGGCTCCGGTTGCCCATGGCGTCATACTGGTACTGCGTCAGAACCCCGCGATCCGTGGAGGAGACGAGCTGGCTTTTCCCGTTGTAGAGGTTCGAGAGGACGAGCTGGTCGGAGAGCATCGTGTTGACAGGGGATTCGCAGGTATTGAGGAGCTTGCCGTCTCCATCAAGTTCATCATAACCCAGAACCCTGCCGTCCTCCAATTTACGCGTCACCTTCACCCCCTGGGAGGAAGGTTCGTAGTGATAAACGATGGTGCGCCTGCCAACGGCGGCGTAGCTGTGCGTGGAGCCGTCTTTGTTCTTGATGAGGGTGGCCTGCGCCCCGGAGTGGTAGACGACCGTCTCCTTCAGGCCGTATTGCGCGTAGAGCCACGTCGTCACGCGGCCCGTGTAGTCCGTTTCACTCGTGACCCGGCCCAGAATGTCGTACGTCCTGGAGTGGGTGCGCTGCATGGAGCCGACATCCTCCCGCAAGTGGAGGATATTCCCGGAGGAATCCCGCGTATAGGAAATGATAGACTCCGGCTTGGTGTCCGTGGCGGAGCGGATGATTTCCACAAGCTGGCGGGAGGTATTGTAGGCGTAGGAGAGCATCACCCCGTCCTCGTCCACCTGGCGGAGGGGGCCGCAGCAGCCCCATTCCGCCGTGCTGACGCGGCCATTGCCCCTCGTCGTTTTGATGAGGCGCTTCAGGGCGTCGTACTGGTAGTCCTCGGATGAAATGAGGCTCCAGCCCTGGCCGGTATGGACGTATTTTTCCTCACGGGCGACGGTTTCATCTTCCGCCAGGTAGCGGATGGCTTTTTCACTTTGGCCGGGGACGACGGCATCGTTGACGCGGGTTTCTTCCGTGACCTTCCATTTGGCCCCATGCAGGGAGGTGTCTTCATACGACGTGCATTTCTGGACGCCGGAGGCATCCTGCTCCATCTTGACACGCCCGCGGGAGTATTCATTGGCGGCGCTTTCTCCCCAGGTCTCCGTGATGGTGGTGACGGGGCTGGTCTCCCCGGTGATCCAGGTGGTGACGACTTTTCTCTGTACGGTCGTGGAGTCGTCGTAAGTGAAGATGCTGCGCTTGAGTTCCTGTTCCTCTCCCGTTACCAGGTTCATCAGGGTGACTTGTTCCATGGAGGGGCGGAAGTCATTGAAGCGCTGGTCGGCGTAGACGGTATGCACGACCTTTTCATAATCCCCGTCCGTCCAGGGGGAAGCCTCCATGATGACGCGCCCCTGGGAGTCGTACTCGTAGCGGGTGTAGCCGCCGCCCGGCAGGGCCTTGACGGAGACGCGGAACTGGTCGTTATAGGTATAGGAGGTGGTGCGTGCCAGCATGGTGCCGTAGCCTTCCGTACGGCTCAGGACAAGCCATCCGCCGTCCGTGTACTTCTTTACGACGCGTTCACAGAGGGAGGGGTCCGCAGCCCCGAATTTTTGGACGGTCTTGATCTCCTCCCACTTTTCGCCGGGAAGCATGTTGCGTTCATAGGTGGTGACGACGCGCTCGTCTCCCGAGCCTTCGGTGATGATGGTCTTATTCCCCTCCACGCGGCGCTCCCTGGTAAAGGCCTGGAGGCCCGCTTCCTGACTTGTAATGATCATCGCCCCTTTGACGGGGTTCCACTCGTAGGAATAAACCTTGACGGGATCTCCCTGCGGGACGGCTTCTCCGCGAGCATTCCTGGAAACCTGGGAGACTCCGTATTGGGAGATGGTGAGGTTGTTGGAGGAACGGCTGAAACTCAGCATGCCGTCCCTGGAACTGGTGATGCTGTTGATGTCCCCTTGACTGTTTTTGGAAACCTGGACCTGGGAATCGTAGGACTGTTTCGAGATAACGGCTCCAGTCTTGGTGGTCATGGAATGGACGCTGCCAGAGGAGAGGTTCAACGTCTGGGAAGAGCCGTCCGGCTGGACAACTTTAGCGAATGAGGCGTTGCCGGTGGTGCATGGCGTCATGTCCGCATTCAGGTACAGGGCCAGGGAGGAGTCCTTCCGCGAAGCCCCGGAGCGGTCTGCCGTCGCCGACCCGTCACTGCCCCTAAAGGACATCACACCCCCGGAGGTCAGGCTGATGCTGAGCGAGTTGGAGGAAGAATCGTAGCTGGACTTCATTTCCATGGGGGAATCGTAGCTCGAATCAATGGAAAAGAGGTCTCCGGCCCTGGAGGCCGCATTGCGCATGCGGGAGGCAGGAGCGGGATTACCGGTGATATTGACGGCGCCGTCACACATGCCGCCGTCCGGCGTACCGCCAAAGCCGATGCGCCAGGCGTAGTCACCGTCCCCGTTGTTGCAAATATCATCGCAGGGATCAGAACAGGATTGGCAGGGATCGCTTTCCTTGGTCGGCGGAACGCTACTGGAGCTGGAGGACTCGGAGGACGAACTGGAAGAAGGCTCCGAAGAGGAGCTGCTGGAGGAAGAGGAGGAGCTGCTGCTCGAAGAAGATGAAGAAGAACTGCTGCTTGATGAGGAAGACGGCACGCTGGAACTCGACGAAGAGGATGGTACGCTACTGCTTGATGAGGAGGATGGTACGCTACTGCTCGATGAGGACGTGGGAGGGCTTGACGAAGATGAGGGAGAACTGGAGCTTGCCGAAGACGAGGGGAGAGCAGAGGAACTGGAAACCGGAGCAGCGCTGCTGGAGAGCGAGGGGGCCGCCCCGGACAGACGGGAGGTGGGGGTGGCGTTTTCCGGATTGGTGACCGGAGAGGCGGAATCTGAAACAGGCGTATTCATGACAGGACGCAAAATGAATGGTTTGAGCACACACAGGATAGAAAAGCAGGAATAAAAACCTTCCTGTCACTCTACACAATCAATCTTCAAATCCCTTGTGTCAAGATTCAAAATAAATAATTTTCCAATCAAGAAAAGATTAGGAAGGAAGAGGGAAACAGATGCCACGATTTCCCCGGAAAAGGCGAAGGGAGAGAATTTTCGTTTAGGAGGAGGTAATTGATTTTAAGGGATGTATTGAAAAACTGCATCTTTGTTACCCCAGGAAGGATACTGCCAGTTGGAACGAATGAGTATCATTCCTGATGATATTTCCTTACCTATGATCCAATCGCCAAGAATCACCCATGGATGATGTCCTTGAATATGAAACAGCTTTACCGTCACGGGAACTGTGATTCCATTGAAATTCAAGGTTCCTTTGACTTGTTTCATCAAGGATAGTTTTAAATTCTCCTTTTTTGATTCAACTTGTGCAACCTGTTTCCAAAATTGTTCGTAGGCTTTGTTTTTCAAGAGGCCCACTCCATCATCAAACCAGAAAGACGACAGCCATGAATCGTGGTTCAATGCTGTCATAAATTGTTCCATGCTGAGGGAGGGGGTCATATTCAAGCGTTTTTCCCAAGATGGGTCCGGCAACCATTCCTCAGAAACTGAATTTTCCAGTGTATATCCATTGGAAAATACGATGCGATTGGAATTCCGAGATGTTTCTTTCCATACGGGGAACATGGGAGATTTGGAAAAAGCTGTTGCAAAGAGAGTCGAATACTTGGCGTGGTCGTTTTCAGCTAACGACCAATCACCCCATACGTTCAGGATGGGGGAAAAGGCATAAGAAAGTTTATAAGCCGGTCTACAAAGTTGTATTACCATGGCAATCAACAAGAGAAAAGAGATCATGCCTGCCAGGATTTTTATCTTCCGTTTTCTGGAAACACTCCAAAACAGGAGAAGCATCATAGTTGTGCCTGTGTGAAATGGTAACGGAGGCCCAGCATCTGCGACTTTTTGCAAGAGGTGTTGAGCAGAGGGACGAGACAGTGCAAAATTGGCAAACAGAGTGCTATCTCCAAAAAGGACGATGTTTCCTAAACCAAAAGGAGAAGTGAGGCCAATAGGATAGATACCAGGTATTTCTTCATCTGATATTTGGTTATCCGAAAAGAAGGAATTTTTGCTGTAGTCAGTACGTTCCGAATATCCATTTTCAACCAACCAAGTTTCTCCCCGTCCAGAAAAACTGTTAGCACTGAGTCCTTTAAATTTTTGGAAGAGATTTTGATAAGTGCCACCGTCCCCTGTCGAATCAAGGATGCAGTCCTTTTGAATACGGAGTCCCATGGATTCTAAAAGAGGATTGAGCACAGAGGCATGACCAAATAGATCTGTATGGTCCGTGATTACAACCAAGCGGCCTCCCCTGAGAACCCATTTTCGTATTTTTTCTATTTCTTGTGAGGAGAACGGCTGAGTTGGAGTAATCATCCACAAATCCGTATAGGCCTCCAACCGGGATAGATTGGGAATATCCCGACTCCCAATGATCTTTTTTACCATATCGTAGGAGTACTGACTGCGAATGACAAGTGAGTTGTCATGCGACTGGGATATCCCCCAATGCCCTCTTTCCAAATAAGCAAGAGACCGACTCTGCGTCTGTTGTAACAGGAGTGAGGGAAGAGAAGAATGCATTAAACACCATCCCGCACCAAAAAGAAGAATGATTCCCAGCAGGCGTTCTTGGGGATATTTCTCCGCCAAGCGAATCAATAGAGCTGCCAACAAGCAGATGGCTGTGGGAATACTCCAATAGACCCAAGGGCCGTGAGGCAATCCTGCCATGAGCAACGCTACTGTGCCCAAGATGATCCCCGTGTGCAGCAGAATCTTCCAAGATATAGTGGGGCGATACGCCAGCGTACTTGCAATAAGAACGACCATGCAAACAATCCCTGCCGAATAGGAACAGATGAGGGCATTGAACATGCAGAAGACGAGACCTACCAAAGTGAGCAAGCGCATGGTATTCATAAGAGAGAACGAAAATATTGGGTTTCCAATGTTGTTGGAGAACCGGTTGCTATTATGGTAACCTGCTCAAGTTTTATGATGGGAGAGGGTTGTTTTTCTCCATTTTTCAGAATAGACCGGGCATCCAGAATTCCATCCCACTCACCCATAGGAACATCCTGAGCTTCATAGATTGTTCCCTTGATTTTCACTTTGGCCCCCGGTTCTAGGATGATGATTTTTTCATTCTTCCAGGACGCAGTGTAATCTGAACCTACAACGAGTAGTTTTGTCCCTACTGATCCAAAGATCACATTCATGCCACAATCCTGAAGATGACGAACGATGCCCTCACCCAATTCAGTGTGGGGCCAGTAGTGATGATTACCAATATAACGAATTTCACCTTGGATTGGCCACCAAACCGCACATAAGTAAGCCAGTACTGGAAATAAGGGCAGCCAGGGGCAAACATACCATGGCAAGATAAAGAGGATTAAAGAACAGATGATATGGAAAGCCAGAAATCCCGGGTCTGTTCCTGTGATTCGTCGGATCAGGGAAGATTGGTAGGGAGCCATACCATTTACGACGAAATCGGAATCCGCTAGAATCAATTTATCTTGTTCATTGAGAGCCAAAGGGACCACGGTAAAGCCGTCCATTTGCCCATAGAGCGGATGGTAGGAATCCTGTTTGAGAGCAGAACCAATGTTGGAGATGAGGATACCATCCCTTTGGACGGCCATGCGCCAAGGTTCTCCCGCCATGATGAGATTTCTACTCCAAGAACGGCCTTGGTAGAAATTGCCATCGTCCCAGTCCGTATAAGCATCATGATCTAGGTACAGAGTCCCTGCCAGAGTGACTTTTTGATACTCTGTATTATTATATACAAGCTGCCCTGCACCCGTCCCCGGTTTGCCCGTGATTTTTTCCAAGGCGCTTCCAATCTGATATCCAGGCGCAACATTTCTTCCAGGGACCGGTGAAAGATTCCATGAGGAACAAGTTGTGAATATCAACAAGATTCCGTAAATCATGCATATTCCTGTGAATCCCCAACGGAGAAATCTGGGAAAGAAGAGGAAGAAAATCGTTGCTGCCACCATTAGGCCAATGCCAAGGAAAGGGGAAAGTACAACCCATGAAGGGCAAGGAAGAAATGGACTGATTAGCGTCGGAAGTTGAGAGAAAAGAAAGGAGGCTGTCAAGGAACGATGCCCTGTAACTATTAGAAGTATAGCTAGAAGGCTTGCCGAATGTCCCAGGGAAGGCTCCAAGGATATAGCCGTCAGGACGGCAATACAGCTGAACAAATTTTTGGGACGCTCAGGGTAACTTTCAAGAACTAGAAGGGATAGAACTATCCCCAAAATTGCCGTGTAAACAAGAGCATGGCCTAAGCCATTACCCGCAACAAAACAGAGGGAACAGAACAAGATAAAGCGTTTCACACGATTCTTCTGCATGATGACAGAATGGGAATAGTGAAACGCTTTTCTGACTTACTCCAAATTCAGACAATCATTATTTGCCGTTTCTCCCACCACAAATTTTGCAATCTGTTCCTTGAGGAGAAGTTGTCAGATATCCGTTGGAAGATTGGTAATACCGGCACGATTGATTGTGAATTTTCCCTGAAGAATAAGTCACCCAGTAAGAAACAGCTTTTTGCGATACAGTTGTTTCTGGGGATGGTTTAGGGGATAATGACGATGTCTGCGCCGCAGGAGAAATTACCAATTTAACTGTTCCATCCGTCATGGGAGATTTCTTCTTGCCACCACATTTGGAGCAATCTTCTCCAAGTGGAACCGTGGTCGGAGACCCTTTTCCTTTGGCGAATTGAGAACAGGTGGCATTATGGATTTTCCAAGAGTATCCGTCTTCCCAGTAAATTTCCCGTTGTTGGTCTGGTTGGATCTTCGGTCTTTCTGGTTCCTTCTGGGATATGGGGGCGACCGGAGTTACTGTTTTAGAAGGTTCGGTATAAGATGATGTACGAGAAGGATAGGAAGTGCTCCTACGCGTTGAGGTACACCTCGTCGAACAACTTGTGGAACAGCTGGTAGAGCAACTTGTCGAACACCGGGTGGAGCAGCTTGTGGAGCAACTTGTCGAGCACCGGGTAGAACAACTGGATGAACGGGCTGCCAGCATCATGCTCTCCTTACCTTTCAGAATAGCGCTGGCTCGTTCCAGATCGCTCGGAGATATTTGCATGTTGCCTCCTGACTGAAAGGAGGAAGCCGCCGCCGGAGATGAAAAATCTGAGGCAGGAGTTGCTTCTGATACCAATGCCATGGACAACATTATCCAGAATATGAATGAAGAGATGAGAGCTTTCACGGTAAATTTCAACATATCATAGACTGATAATATATCAACCGATTTTTGGAGAATTACTTGTTGTGACTGAAATCAAGAAAGTTATCCATAAGAGATCTTTTTCTCAAAAGCGGGTCGCTTCGCCAGGGAAGAAGGGGCTTGTTCTGCTTTCCAGCCAGGAAAGAGTGTGCCTGATGGAGAGAAGAATTTCTGATGTGAATGACTTTCATAGTCAAAAGAGGATATCAAACCCAAAATAGCAAATATTATATTATTTGCTTATTATAAATAAGATACGAATTATCTAAAAAAGACAAAATGCGAATAATATCTGTCTCTTATACACATCTGACGCTGCCGACGAACTCTAGGGTGTA
>ENA-UAOM01000476-UAOM01000476.1-human-gut-metagenome-genome-assembly--contig:-NODE-476-length-14271-cov-4.353194_pt1 | contig 14271 bp, 14 predicted proteins | sample MGYA00243468_ERZ654555 | MGnify/ENA primary metagenome ERZ654555 (study PRJEB26926, sample SAMN06164434) | human gut metagenome | biome: ENVO:00009003; feature: ENVO:2100002; material: ENVO:00002003... | reverse complement strand
ATACGAGGTGTCTTAGGGTCTCGTGGGCTCGGAGATGTGTATAAGAGACAGGGTTTCTTCACAGATGCCTTTGGGAGTGGAAGTCGGCTTATCTGCCACCATACCCGGACTGCCGGTTCCCATGCGCGGCGTCATTGATCTCGTCCAGCACGACCTGACGGCAGTGGACTACAAATCCGCTGCCGCCAAGCCGGATGCCAGTCATGTCGCCTTTGATCATGAACTTCAGCTGGTCACCTACCAGATGATGATCGAAGAAGCCACGGGAGACTCGCCCCCATCACTGGATCTGATCTACCTGGTCAAGACAAAGACACCGCAAGTGATCCGGGTCAAGATTCCGCCCGCTGACGATCAGCGCAAGCAACGCATCGCTGACCTGTACAAAATCGCCTATGAAGGCATCACCACCGAACATTTCCATCCCCAGCCCGGGATGCAATGCTCGTGGTGCCAGTACAGGAAGGAATGTTCTGGGTGGTGCAAAGGGTGAGGAAAGGCGTTTATTCAGAAGCCTGCCGTGAAGCTGGCTTCTTTTTAGCTGTCACATCTATATTTCTTCCTCATCAGAGAAGAAGGAAGGAGTCAGTTCCAGAAGCTGATAGCGATTCTTTTTGACTCCTAGATTGTATTCCACCAACAGAGAAACCAATTGATCTCCATCAATCAAGTCAATAGGAGTATGGGAAGAGGAGCGGGTTGCTTCATCCCTGGCTCCTTTGGAGAAACTGGAAGTCGTCACAATCAAGCCGCGTTCATCCGTTCCAAGACTGCCGCGAAGTTGCTGAACGACAGGAGACTGCACATTGGCCTTCCATCGCTTGGCTTGTACCGCCAACTTGATATGAATGGCATCATGTACCGTCATAATGCCTCGCACATCAACGCCGCCATCTCCGCCGTAGGGAGTTCTGCTCACTTCGGAAAATCCCATTTTACTCAGCAGGGTGGTAATCAGTTCCTCGAAGTCCTGCGGATCCAGTTGCATCATCCGTTCCATCAAGGTCTTTCTCTGCTTGTCATTGAATGAATCAATGTGACGTTCCAAACCGGTTGATTTCCAGATGGTCAGGCCAACCATTCCATTGCCCAACTTTTCGAAGCGGGGGATCTTCCCCTGTTTTTCTCTTCGCTGGATTTCTGTCAGGATTTGCGCGTACATACTCGCCTCGGGAGTTAGTCCTTCCGTCTTGAGCCACCCCAACTCCAGGGCTTTGTTTGTAATATCCCTGTAGTGCATGGGCTCATTCCCGGAAAAGTGAAGAAGGATTTTTTCCGCACAGTCCGAAAAAGAATAAGAACCTGCTGACTTCTCTGGCTGCTTCCTTTTAACCGCCTTTCCTGCATTTTTCCCTGGGTCCGGCAATTCGACTTTTACGTTCGGATTAAGAGTAAAGAGCCCTTCTGCGGCCTTGATGAACCGGGATTGGTCTCCATGCTTCTTGATATCGCAATAGATACGTGCTCCTACCGTAGCATCGGGGGTCTTTCCCTTTGAGCTCCACATTCCACGCTGGATGAGTGCCGTCGCAAGCTCTTTGGGATGCATGGGAGACGCAGACTCTTTCAGAAGTGAATAAACGGAATCAAGAAGATGGCTCATAACAGGAATTGTCATAGATTACCATCCTTCTCTGTCCGGGCAATCCCTTTTATCTCTTCTTCCCGCTTACTGCGTATGATCCGCAACTATGGTCAAAAATAGAATTACATGATTGTGCATCCAATAAGTGCGGAACAAATTTTTGATGAAATACTCTGAATGAGATGGCTGGATACCGCTTTGTATGGTACTTGTCTCTGTAGTTCTACATCTGTTTCATCTTATGCCCATCAAAAAAAGCCAAATATACTCTTCACTCTGGTCTGCCTGCGACGAATTGCGCGGCGGCATGGATGCCTCCCAGTACAAGGATTATATTCTGACTCTGTTGTTCATCAAATACATCAGCGATTTACACAAGGCCGGACGCCGGTCGCTGATCGTGGTTCCCCGGGGAGCCAGCTTCGATGACATGTATGCCATCCGTCACGAGGACGATCTGGGCGACAAGATGAACAAGATGGTCGAGAAGATCACCTCGGCCAATGCCGGGATCGGCAATATCAATGTAGCGGATTTCGACGACGGCAACAAACTGGGCGACGCCCGGGAGAAGAAGGAGAAACTTGCCCGGTTGCTTGCCATCTTCAGCCGTCCTGAGCTGGATCTCACATCCAACCGCGTCGATGGAGACGATATTCTGGGAGACGCCTACGAGTACCTGATGAAGAACTTTGCCACGGAATCAGGCAAATCGAAAGGCCAGTTTTATACCCCTGCCGAAGTTTCGCGCCTGATTGCAGCCGTCATCGGCATGAGTAAACGCCCTGCGGGCGGCGAAAGCCTGGTGACTCTCTATGACCCGGCATGCGGCTCCGGCTCTCTCCTGCTGCGGGCGGCAGAGGCTTCCCCTGTCAAGGTATCCATCCACGGGCAGGAAAAGGACGGTTCCACAGCCGGCCTTGCCCGGATGAACATGGTGCTCCACGGGCAGGATACCGCCGTCATTCACGATGGCAACACGCTGTCCAATCCCCGGTTCAAGGACGGAGACGTTTTGCGAACATTTGACTACGTGGTCGCCAACCCGCCTTTTTCGCAAAAGAACTGGATGACGGGATTCGAACCTGCCGCCGATCTTTATCACCGTTTCGAGGACGGCATTCCCCCGGAAAAGAACGGAGACTATGCCTTCCTGCTTCATATCATCAAATCCATGAAGCCCAAGACGGGCAAGGGCGCGTGCATTCTTCCTCACGGCATTCTGTTCCGTGGCAACGCAGAGGCAGACATCCGCCGTAATCTGATCAAGAGGCGTATCATCAAGGCCATCATTAGCCTGCCTCCGAATCTATTTTATGGGACGGGTATTCCCGCCTGCATCATCGTTCTAGACAAAGAGAACGCGGCTGCCCGGGATGGTATTTTCATGATCGACGCTAGCAAAGGCTTCATCAAGGACGGAGCGAAGAACCGTCTGCGTGAGCAGGATATCCAAAAGGCCATGGATGTCTTCCATGACTGTCAGGAGATACCGGGGTATTCCCGTATGGTTCCCTTGGCCGAAATTGATGCCAACGACTACAACTTGAACCTTCCGAGATATATCGACTCTTCGGATGACGAAGTGAGGCAGGACCTCTTCGCCCACCTCAACGGAGGTATTCCTGATGACGACCTCCGGGAGCTGGATGATTACTGGCAGGTATTCCCCCAGTTACGTACGCAATTATTTTCTCCGTCCATCCATGCTGGGTACAGCGTTCTGAATGTGCCGTCCGGAAATATTCGTTCGTTGATTCTGGAGAGTCCAGAATTTCAGGAGTTCCGCACTGCGGTGGAAAATCGCCTGTCTCGTTGGATGCAGCAGTCCCGCGAGCTTATGATGGGGCTCCATGTCGGCGTGCATGCGAAGGACTTCATCCGTACTCTGGGCGACTCGCTGCGCGAACTCTTCCACGACATGCACCTTGTAGATGAATACGATGTGTACCAGCTCCTGATGGATTACTGGGAAGAGCCAATGCGCGATGACGTCTACCTCATCGCTGCCAAAGGGTGGATATTCAAGACCAGCAACCTGACCAAAACAGACAAAAAGGGGAAAGAAAAAATCACAGGATGGGAAAGCCCCCTTTTGCCAGAGGCCTTGCTGCAACAGCACTTCTTCCCGAATGAAGTCGAAGCGCTTCATCAAAAGCGGCTGCAAGTCGAACAAATACAGACAGAGCTTGATTCGCAGGAAGAGGAACAACTGGGAGAAGACGGCTTCTTCTTCGAGTGGGAAAAAGTCGATCTTGCGGCATTGAAAAGCCGCATCAAGGATATCAAGAGCGATCTGCTGGCAACAGAAGAGCTAACGTTCCTCCGAGATTTTCTCTCTAGGAAGACAAGTGTTAAGGAATTGAAATCCGACATCAAAACTCTTGAAACAAAGCTGAGCCTTCGTACCCGGCAGGCGTGTGATGCTCTGACCGAAGACGAGGGGAAAATGATTGTCGTGGATCAAAAATGGCTGGCATCTCTTCGTTCCAGCATCCACGAGGATGTGGAACGGGTGATGCATACGTTTGCGCAGCAGTTGAAGACTCTGGCGGATCGTTATGCAACCCCGTTGCCGGAGATTGAGCAGAATGTTGTTAAGCTCAAGAATCGGGTAACTGCCCATTTACAGAAAATGGGACTGACATGGGAGGGGATTCAGAGATGAGCAGTATTCCCAAAGGGTATAAAAAAACGGAACTCGGGGTGATTCCTGAGGATTGGGAAATTAAGAGGATGGACGAAGTCATTAATGGATGTATTCTTGGTGGTAACTATGCTAATTCTCTTATTCCGACTTCAGCTCCTTTAATTAAAATGGGAAATTTAGGAAGAGGTAATATTGTTTTAGATAAAATAGAATACATTCAGAATAAAGAAAAAATAGTCATTGAACATAAATTAAATCATGGTGACATTCTATTTAATACAAGAAATACCTCTGATCTTGTTGGGAAGATTGCTATGTGGCGTAATGAGTTACAAGAAGCTTATTTTAATTCGAATATACTACGCATAGATTTTAATCAAGATATTATAGCTAATTTTTACGCATGTTATTCTTTTAATTCACAAGAGAGCATTGCTCGTATGAGGCTGCTGGCAACAGGAACAACGAGTGTATCAGCGATTTATACGAAAGATTTATTAAATTTCAAATTATCAATTCCTCCTCTTCCTGAACAGAAAGCCATTGCCGAAGTCCTTTCTGACATGGATGCGTTGATTGAAGCGCAGAAAGAACTCATCGCTAAAAAGCGGGACATCAAGCAAGGAACCATGGAGGATCTTCTTTCCGGACGAGTGCGCCTTCCCGGCTATGAAACCAAAGGCTGGAAGCATACGGATATCGGAGATATTCCGGATGATTGGGATGTGAAAAAATTAGGAGAAGAAGGTGTTTTTCTGACAACGTCATCTTATACTCGTTCCGAGCTTAGAGAGTATGGTGATGTGGCATGCCTACATTATGGTGATATTCACACGCGTTTTCATACATGGCTGGATTGCTCTTCTACCGAATTGCCTATGATATCGAGGGATATGGTGAAACAATATCCTTATTTGAAAAATGGCGATTTAGTCATAGCGGATGCATCTGAAGACTATGAAGGGCTGGGAGATTGTGTGGAAATATGTAATATTGATTCTAGATTGTGTATAGGAGGATTACATACCATTGTGTATCGAGCCAAACCTGGATTATTTGCTCCTTCGTACATTGGATTATTGCGTAACTTGCAAGTAGTTAAAAATCAACTTGTATCTCAAGCCGTAGGGACAAAGGTTTATAGTTTAACTAATTCTATGATAGGTTCTATTCTAGTACCTGTTCCCTTTCTCCTTTCCGAACAACAAGCCATTGCCGAAGTCCTTTCCGACATAGAAGATGAAATCGAAAACCTTGAAGCGGAACTTAAGAAACTCAACCACATGAAACGTGGCATGATGCAGGAACTGCTGACGGGTCGCATTCGCCTGATTTAAATCCTTTACCCTTGATTTCACTATGCTGGACGACACATACAACGAACTCGGGGCAGCCGAACGTGTGACACAGAACAAGGTTGTGGCCTTGTTCCGGGATCATCTGCAATTCACGTATCTGGGAAACTGGAAGGCCTCTCCGGAAAATGCCCGTACGTCACCCATCGAAGAAGACTTGCTACGCTCTTGGCTGGAACGGCGCGGTGGGGAAAGTGCTGTCTATGCTCCCAAAATCATTCAAACATTGAAGCGTGCTGCTTCGAATCATTCTTGTTCTCTCTACGAGACAAACAAGGCCGTTTATTCTCTGCTGTATTACGGGGTAGGAATAGCTCGCGAGATAGGACAGCCTCACACCACATTCCCCCTTATCGATTGGGATCATCCGGAAAATAACGACTTCGCCGTGGCGGAAGAGGTGAGTGTTCGCCGGGTTGACGGAAAGACGACGCGCCGCCCGGATGTCGTCCTGTACGTCAATGGCATCGCCCTTGCCGTGCTGGAACTGAAACGCGGCAGCGTGACCGTGAATGAAGCGATCCGGCAAAATCAGACAAACCAGCACGAGGGCGAAATTCCGCATTTCTTTTCTACCGTGCAGCTTGTCATGGCTGCCAATGAGACGGAGGGGCTGCGCTATGCGACGACGAAGACTCCCCCCAAGTATTACCTGACATGGAAACGTGATCAGGAGGATACACCCGTCAATCACTTGCTCGAACACCTTCGGGAACTTTGCTCCCAGAAACGCCTGCTGGAGTTCATTCACGATTTCGTGGTCTATGACGCCGGCATCAAAAAGGTGGCTCGCCCCCACCAGTACCGGGGGATCAAAAAGACGCAGGAGCACCTAAGGCGGCGCGAGGGAGGGATCATCTGGCATACGCAGGGCAGTGGCAAGAGCCTGCTGATGATTTGGCTGGCAAAATGGATTCTTCGCAACACCCCCGATTCCCGTGTGCTGGTGATTACCGACCGCACGGAGCTTGATGAACAGATTGACCGCAACTTTAACCAAGCCGGAATTACCTCCTACCGGACAAAATCCAGCCGGGATCTGTTTGCCAAACTCAACCGGGCGGAAGAACGTGTCATTTGTTCTCTCGTCCACAAGTTCGGACTACGCGAAGGAGATGCTGATGACATCATCAGAGAATGGGACGATACGATTCCTGCCGATTTCAAGGTCAAGGGCGACTTGCATGTCTTCATCGACGAGTGTCACCGCACACAATCGGGCAAGTTGGCGAAGGCCATGAAAAGACTGCTGGGATCAGGAATCTTTATCGGTTTTACGGGTACGCCTCTGTTCAAGTCGGACAAGGAAACCAGCCGGGAAACCTTCGGCAATTTTATCGATACGTACAAATTCGACGAAGCGGTCAGAGATGGCGCCGTGCTTGACCTGCGTTACGAAGCCCGCAATGTGGATCAGGATTTTTCTCCCAAGGGAGATATCAAACTCGATGAGAGGTTCGAACGGCTCACGACCGGCATGACGGACGAGCAAAAATACCAGCTCAAGCAAAAATGGGGGACGATGAAGGCCCTGTACAGCAGCCGGGAGCGGCTGGAACGCATCGCCGCCAATATCTGCGAGGACATGGATCGTGATCCCCGGTTGCGCATGGATGCTGGAAACGCCATGCTGGTTGCTGACAATATTTATCAGGCTTTTCGATTTTACGAGATTTTTCAACGAACGGAATTGAGGGGCAAGTGTGCCGTGGTCAGTTCGTACGTTGCTTCCAACGAAGCCTCACGGACAGCTGGCTTGGGGGCAGCCCAGCAATCCGAGGAAATGCTCAAATATGAAACCTGCCAGCAGATGCTAAAGGATTTCGGCTTTCAGACGGCAAGCGTTACCGCCTGCGAAAAATTCGAGAGCAAGGTTAAAGAAATGTTCATCAAGGAGCCAGGGCGTATGAAACTGCTTATCGTCGTCGACAAGCTCCTGACGGGGTTTGATGCTCCTCCGGCCACCTACCTGTATATCGACAAGAAAATGCAGGATCACGGGCTCTTTCAGGCGATTTGTCGCGTCAACAGACTGGACGGCGAGAGCAAGGAATTCGGGTATATCGTCGACTACAAGGACCTCTTCCTGAGTCTGGGAGAGGCGGTCAAATCCTTCACGTCGGAAGCTTTCGAGCATTATGAATCCGCTGATGTGCAAGGGCTGCTCAAGGATAGACTCACAGAAGCGAACAAATTGCTGATGCAGCGCCTCGATCGCTTGCGTGCCCTTTGTGAACCCGTCGCTGAACCGAAGGGACAGGATGAGTATCTGTCCTATTTCTGTATGGGCGAAAACCTGGAAAAACATCAACGCCAACGCGTCGAGCTCTATACGGGAACGGCGGCCCTGATGCGAGCCTATGCCAAAGTGTGCGATGAGCTTGATCTGGCCGGATACAGCAAGGAGCAGATTACTCTGATCAGGGAGGAGGTAGATCATTTTGTCAATGCCAGGGCTGCCGTGAAGCTGGCAAGCGGCGACTACATCGACATGAAGATGTATGAAGCGGAAATGCGCAACCTGATTGACACCTATGTGCATGCATCAGACGCGGAAAGCGTCTCTACGATGGAGGATATGGGAATGGTGGAGCTGCTGGTGACCCGGACGGAAGAAATCATCCGTGAGACCGAAAAAAAGACGGGCAAGCACGCAGCGGAAAGTATCGGCAACAACCTGAAAAAGGAGATTACGGAGAAACGTTCTCTCAATCCCAAATTCTACGACAGCATGGGAACGCTGTTGATTCGGCTATTGGAAGATCACAAAAAAGGAGCCATCGAGTACAAAGATTTTCTCGAGAAAGTGGTGGATCTTGCGAAAAAGATAAAGAACGGAGAAAGACCGCGCCCGCAACCAATCAATACGCCACGACTCAAGGCCTTGTACGACAATGCTCCTGTTCCACGCAGGCATGCGGAACGATTCCCGGAGCAGTTTGCACTGGTAATGGACAGGAAGTGTGCCGGAATGCAGGCGGGATTTAATGACCCTATTTCGACACGGTATCGTGAGGCTTTCGTTTTGATTCGGGAAGGACTGGAAGAGCTGGCGGGTGAATTCGATCTCGATATCAACGAGGAAATGATCGAGACTGTCTTCAATCTGGCGGTACAACATTACGGCAGATCATGAAGGTCGGCGGCATTAATGTGCGTATCGTAAGGAAAGGGGTCAAGCACCTCAGACTGTCGGTATGCCCGCCATCCGGTGAAGTTGTAATCACCGCCCCGCTGGCAATGGATGAGGATGCCGTGCGGTTGGCCACTGTGCAGCGGTTGACCTGGATTCACGCACGACGCAGGGAATTCGAGGATCAGGAACGCCAAAGCCTCCGTACCTATGAATCGGGAGAGACGCATTACTTTTTGGGCCGCCGTTATCGACTGAAAGTAGTTCATATCCGTTCAGGAGAACCCCACAGCATCGAACGCAAGGGGAAATTCTTCGTGATGAACGTTTATCCTGAAACGACTCCCGGCAATCGCGAAGAGCTCCTGCATGCATGGTACCGCCATCAGTTGCGGGAAATGGTAACTCCCTTGCTTGCCAAATGGTGCAAACGCCTCGAATTGACGGTACCAGTATTCACGATTCGCAAAATGAAGACGAAGTGGGGTTCCTGTGCTCCGGATGCTCATCGCATCCAGCTCAATATGGACCTGATCAAAAAGCCGTCTTTATGCATCGAATACGTCGTTTTGCACGAACTGATTCATTTCTTTGAAGCGAACCACACCCCCCGATTCAAAGCTCTTCTGGCAGCTCACATGCCCACGTGGGAGCATTTGAAGGATGTCTTAAACCAGGCGCCGCTGGGAGAAGAAGTTTGGGAAGAGATGACGGAATAACTCATTTGCTTCTACACAATGCTAGGCGCCACCTTCGAGTGTTTCCATTTTCAGTCCAGGATGGAATGCTCCGGATGGTGCAGGAGATAAAGAGATGATGCCTGCTCAGAAGCCAACCGTAAGGTACGGCTTCTTTTTAGCTGGGATCATTTCTTGAATTCCAATTCTACGAAGTCCCGAATACGTTGCACGATGACGGTAAACTCTTCGACTTCGCCAAACAACATCGGTTTCATTTGGACGTAGTCACGAACCCATGCCTGATAACTGTGATCGTCAGGAGGAAGGATATTCATATCGGAAGGACTCAGATGTTCGTAATCGATCCACGAATATCCATAATTGACTGCACGCTGTTGTTTGATTTGTTCGAAAAGGGAACCGTCGTACATGTCATTTCTGATCAAGGCGTCCAGATCATAATAATGTCTGGCCAACCGTGGTTTGCTTGGGCCTCCCCGCACGTTTTCCTCATGCAGAATGAAGGCCTTCTCCCAAAAGGTTCGTTTGGGAGAAACGACTTGCAGAGAAACATGAGCTGCCAGTTCGGGAAAAACCTGAGCTATATAGGAGTCGATCTGGGCCGGAGATGAAGGTGTTGTCTCGGCTCTACCGCTTAGTTCCAGTTTGACCGCCGGAGTCACATAGGAACCGGCATCATGTTCCAATACGGAAGGATAATGAATGTAAAGAACGAAGGATCACGAGCCTTACTGAGATCTTCCAGTTCAAAACGAACCCCTGAAATACCACGACAGTCAAAGGATTGCTGTAAGGCTGGCAGTATGAAGTCACTCATCAGATTCCTGTAATACTCTCTCATCTTGCGCTGCTTGCGATCACGCTGAGATGAAGACTCGCCAGGAACAGGGAGTAACTCTCCGGGCATGTCTGGAAAGAATGCAGGAGACAAGGCGATGTCTATGTCTTCAGAAAAGCGCTGGATACAATGAAAAGCCTTCGACAGGGAGGTACCGCCCCGGAAACACAAATGAGGGTTTAGCGCCTTGTTTTCAAACAATATATCCAGAACCCGGCATACCCAATAGTCTTTCTCCAGAAAAAGAGCAGGCAAACCTAATTGATCCTGGGATTCAGCAAGCACATCACGCTACTGTTCGGGAACAAGCTGGAAATAAGGAATCATGACGGCAAATTGGAAATGATGGGACGCATCCATTCAGGAGCTTGGGGCACCCACCGATTGAGTTGCTTCTTATCGTTCGATGAAAGATTTTGCGACAAGCGGGAACGCACTCCTTCCACATTTGTCTGATTCTTGCCCAAGAAACGCAGAGCCATATATACTTCTCCCATGATGGTACCTGACAAATCCATCAGGTTTTTGGCCGTGCGGCGTAACCTGATTTGCAGAGCCCCGATACGGAATTCTTTTGATCGTCCATCTGTCAAATATTCATAAGAGGCGGGAACCTGATCGCTCAACCCGAGTTTGTTGGCAAGACTTTCCCCTGACGGCATGATGCGAGAACCTGTTTTACGAGCCAGAGCCTGAATGATCTGATCCGGGGAAGGAGGCAATGGGCGTTGAGAATAACTGCTGATTCGGGGCATGTAATACAATCCAGTTGCAATCCTGACAATACATCCTTTCTCTGCCAACCGGGAAAGAGACTGATCCAAGGCAGCTCTGGTACCAAGTCCCTTCAAGTCTACAGCAGAGAACACATCCCCCAAGGCAAATCGCTCTTTGATTTGCTTCAGCATGTCAATTCTGGTTGCGGACAAGTTCATATCTTTCCGAGGAACTGTAAATAATTTGCACGATTTCTTACATAACGTCAAGATATATGCTTGCACGTTTTCTGACATGTTGGATTTCAGGCTACGTATCATACGGTTCAGACGTGATGACTCGTTGGTTTATCAGAGAGATCATGATGAGCATCATGGAAAGACAACAGATCATTCGGAGCATTACCACTTTCTTCGAAGATAGAGGTATTACCTGGAACAGGGTTTATATCGGAGTAACCAACAATGCAGAAAAACGCCTGTTTCAGGATCATCATGTGGATAGAAAGGAGGACGACTACATCATCTGCCAATCACGGTCTGCTCATGAAGCACGCGCTATCGAAGGGTATTTTCAGGAACTTGGAGCCTCCGGCTTTAATGGAGGAGGCAATGACACCAGCAGCATTGTCTATGCCTATCGCAAAAGGGGCTATACGTTTGAATAAGCCTGTCTTTCGGATGAAACCATCCATATGAAAATCCCCCTCTCACCACGTCATATATCCTTGAGGAAGTAGCTTCTCTGCTTCCTGTCTGCGCCCGCCTTCCGGCCTTGTTCCGGGAGGCGGGTTTTTTGTAGCAACAAACCAATCATCAATGAATATGAATATTCAAACATCCACACGCGAACTTTATCGCAACCGCGACAACAGCCCTCTGGACAGGGTCCAGATCCGGCGTGTCGCACCCTCCGTCTTCGCCGACCGCGAGGACGACAGCCGTTCGGAGAAATACCGCTTCGTCTCCTCCGATTCACTGCTCGACCAGATGGAAGAGGCCGGGTTTCTCGTCGTCGGAGCCCAGGAACAGCGTACCCGGAAGCCTGACGGCACTCCCACTCGCAAACATTTGATCCGTTTTGCCCACAGGGATGTTCTGGAAAGTACCCGTGACCAGCGCATTGAAGTGGTCATGATCAACAGCCACAACGGCAGCTGCTCCTACCAGCTCATGGCCGGGATCTTTCGTCTGGTCTGCACCAACGGCCTGATTGTCGGGGCACGCATTGCCGCCATCAATATCCGCCACATGGGACATACCGGGGAAGATGTGATTGCCGCCAGTCTTCAGCTGGCCGAAGAAACACCCCGCATCATGGACGGCATCAACCGTATGCAGGAAGTCGAACTACCCTACAAACGGCAGGTAGAATTCGTTCATGAAGCGGCCCGGTTACGCCTGGGAGACGATTATGAACAAAAGATTCGTCCCGAAGCTCTTCTGTCGCCCCGGCGCTGGAACGATATCGGCTTTACGACGGGAGGTCCGGCTACCGTCTGGCAATGCTTCAACCGGGTTCAGGAAAACCTGATCCGGGGAGGAGTCCCCTTGAAGCCTCAGAAGGAGAATGTCTACCGCCGTCGTTCCCTGCGGGCACTCAACGGTATTGACGGCAACACGCGACTGAATCGAGAGCTCTGGGATCTGGCCGACAGCTACACCCTGTACAACTGACTCGAGACGACCATGAGAAGAAAACATCATCTCAGAGTGAAGCATATGGGAAGGACTCCGTCCCTGACTGGGCTGGAGCTGTCCATTCTCCTGTACCTTCACGGCGACTTTGAACGCAGTGACGAGGAGATCATGCTGGAATGCCGTGGCATCGAACAGGAAAGCGTCAGGCACGCCGTCCGTGGTCTGGCCGGGAGGGAGTTCATCATCCGCACGAAGGAAGAAGAATTCCTGCTTCGGTCCGATTGCTGGTTGATTACCTATGCCGGACGGCAGGCTCTCAAGCAATGGGTGTCCTCCGCAGCTCCGGTTCATCGATCACCCCAGACAAGAGTTCCCGCATGAGGCACGGCTATGAACATAAAAGACATCATGATCGCTCTGGTGGCGCTCGTACTGCTGTGTTTGCTGGGGCCGGTTGTCGTCGGCATCCTGTCAGCTCTGGTGGCAGTGGCCCCGTACTTTCTTGCGGTGCTTTTGATCCTGGGCGTCGTCGCCTTCTTCTGCAAGTAACCCCGATTACAAGAACCAAAAGAATGAAAACGATACCCATCATCGCTCAACTGTGTTCCACGAGCGGATATGATACGGACGCTCCGTATGTGTATCTGGAATTGAATACGGAACTATTGACCCGGATCGAGAAGGCAGTGTCGCTTTGCAGTAGCCATCAGCATGATCCCTCACTGGGGTTGAGCAAGCTGACGATTCACGGCCCGTCCATGGCGCCTCTGGTGAACCTCCCGGAACTGACGGAAGAGGAACAGGAGTCGCTGGACGACGAAAGCATCCTGCTGGATTCGCCGATTCCGGATGCGGAACTGGATACACTGGAAAGCTGCATCCGGCTCTGTGGTGAGGGCATCGACATCCTTGATGCCCGGTGCCTTTATGCAGTCGCCTGCAACAAGCACACACGGGACATGTATGAAGCCAATATCGGGGCCGTACTGAGACATCTGCTCGACTCACACCATCACCCCGGAAAGGAAGACTTTGCCTGATGCTGACGATTGAAAAGTACAAGGGCACCCGCTTCTGGGCTGTCTTTCGAGACGGAGAGCTGTTGGCGGTGACGGTGTACAAGCGTGGAGCCGAGGCGATCGTCAGGACACTGGAAGCCAGGGACGGATAAGGTCGTCATTCAGCAGCTCTTCTTCATCATGAAGGAGAGTTGTTTTTTAGCTGTCGCAGGGAGGTTCCGGTTTCCGATTTCGGAGTTGTAAACCTATGAAGTATCTCGGACGACGGATTCATCCTGCTGTTCGTCTCCAGGAACGCTCTGTTGGGCAGTTGGGATCTATTACCGTCGATCATGTGATCGATATTCCCCCGGTTCCATGAGTCCAAATTAACCATGCCGGGATCAACGTCCTTGCCAGTGAGACCCCGTATGATGTCCTTCTTGGCATTCATACGATCCCAGCCAGAGCTATTGAGGTCGTTCCAGTTCCTGGGGATCGCGTTGAGGTTGCCATTATTGGCCGCCTCGGAGATTGCCATGGTGCCCGTAGAGGCCATGTTGGTATCGGCCAAACGTTGGAGTGCGGCGTAAGCATCGCCGGGAAGACGCCCGAAGGGAACAACTCGTCCGTGCGGGTCCATCTTCGCAAAGG
>ENA-UAOM01000474-UAOM01000474.1-human-gut-metagenome-genome-assembly--contig:-NODE-474-length-14288-cov-5.449589_pt1 | contig 14288 bp, 8 predicted proteins | sample MGYA00243468_ERZ654555 | MGnify/ENA primary metagenome ERZ654555 (study PRJEB26926, sample SAMN06164434) | human gut metagenome | biome: ENVO:00009003; feature: ENVO:2100002; material: ENVO:00002003... | reverse complement strand
GTGAAAAACGCCGTGGGCTACTCGACCCACGCCGTGACGGAGACCACCATCGGCGCGGCCATCGGCCTGCTGCGACAGACGGTCTATTACGACCGCTACGTCAAGACCGCATATGCAGGATCGCCCCTGCAATACCACTTCGGGCGCACCACACACCAGCTTTACGGCTCGAAATGGGGCATCGTCGGGCTGGGCAACATCGGCCGCAGCGTCGCCCGCGTCGCCGAGGCGCTGGGATGCCGCATCGCCTATACCTCGACCTCGGGCGTCGTGCGCGAGGAACCCTATCCCGAAAAGCCGCTCGACGAACTGCTCCGATGGGCCGACGTGGTGTCGGTCCACGCCCCGCTGAACGACCGCACGCGCAATCTGATCGGCGCGCGCGAACTGGCGCTGATGAAGCCTTCGGCCATCCTGATCAACGTGGCGCGCGGCGGCATCGTGGACGAAGCGGCGCTGGCCGCGGCCCTCGACGCCGGACGGCTCGCCGGGGCGGGGCTCGATGTTTTCACGCACGAACCGCTCGAAGCGGGCAATCCCCTGCTCTCGGTCCGTGAACCGGACCGCCTGCTGCTCTCGCCCCACAACGCCTGGTCGCCCGTCGAGGCGATCGAAATACTCGTGGAGTGCATCGCACGGAACATCCGGGATTTCTATACTCCTCAAAACCAATAGCCGATGTCCCAGCCCGAACCCAACCTCACGGTCGTAATCCCGGTCCACAATGCAGCGCCCCACCTCGGCGCATGCGTGGAGAGCCTGCTGGCCCAGAGCTACACCGATTTCGAACTCATCCTGGTCGAAAACGGCTCGTCGGACGATTCGCGGGAACGCTGCGCCCGCTACGCCGCGGAACACCCCGGGCGCATCCGCACCCTGACGCTCGACGAAGCGTCGGTCTCGGCGGCCCGCAATGCGGGCATCGACAACGCCCGCGGGCGTTTCATCACCTTCATGGACGCCGACGACTGGGCCGAAAAGGAGTTTCTGGCCGAATTTTTCCGCGATCCCGCCCCGGGTCCCGGAACGATCGTCATGCAAGGCATACTGCTCGACTTTTCGGAGGCCGAGCCGCCGGGGCCGAACGAGGCGTTTTTCAGCTACGACGACGGGGCGCTCGCCATCGGCGACGATCCTTCGGCAGCCGTGGGACAGCGGTTTCTGCAGGACGGATGCAGCGTCTGCAAACTCTACCACACGGAGACGCTCCGCCGCCTCGGAATCCGCTTCATCGAACACCTCTGCTCCCGCGAAGACCACCTTTTCTTCTTCACCTGCATCAGCCGGATGCAGTCGGTCGTCTGGCGCAGCGGCCTCTACATGCACTACATGCGCCGCGGACGGAACACGCTCAGCACACGCCCCATGCCGGCCTGCGAACTCGTCGAGGCCGCCGAGCGGCTCGACCGCTTCATCCCGCAGCTGGCCGAACGCTTCGGCATCACGGACAAGGCCTATCTCTTCGCCCTGCGGCAAAACCTGGTCCGCGACACGCTGCTACGGGCCGCAAACAACATCCGTTTCGGCGACCGCCGGAGCGTCCTCGGAGCCATTGCCGCCCGCCCGGAGCTGTTCGGCGCAGAGACCTACACGCCCCGCTGGCATCCGCTGCTGAAACGCCTGAATCATGGACCGCAAACAACCTGTTTTCGACTTTCTCGACGCCCGCGGCATCCGCTACGAATGGTATGAACACCCCGAGGCCCCGACCATCGAAATCGCCCGCCAGTGGTGGCGTGACGACGGTTCGAAACACTGCAAGAACCTCTTCTTCCGCAACCACAAGGGCGACCGCCACTACCTCGTGTGTTTCGATTCGGAGCGGTCGCTGGCCATCCGCGACCTCGAAGCCCGCCTGCGCCAGGGCAAACTGACGTTCGCCTCGCCCGAGCGCATGGAACGCTGGCTGGGACTGCGCCCCGGCTCGGTCTCGCCCTTCGGGCTGATCAACGACCCGGAGAACCACGTCCACCTGTTCCTCGACGTCAACCTGCGCGACTGCCCCGCCTACTCGTTCCACCCCAACGACAACCGCGCGACGGTGGTCATCCCGCAGGAGGAGTTTCTGAAATACCTCGCCGCCGTCGGCAACTCCTACGAATTCATCGAACTCTACTGAAACGAAAAACCCCGGCCTTCCGGCCGGGGTTTTTCGCAATGCAGGGAGCGGTTATTTCATCTCCACCAGCGCTTTGCCCGTCATTTCGGCAGGCTGCTCCAGCCCCATCAGCTTCAGCACCGTGGGAGCCACGTCGGCCAGAATACCGCTGCGGACGGACTTCACGCGGTCCGACACCACCACGATGGGAACCGGATTGAGCGAGTGCGCCGTGTTGGGCGTACCGTCGGCATTGACGGCGTTGTCGGCGTTGCCGTGGTCGGCGATCATCACCACCTCGTAGCCGTTGGCCCTGGCGGCCTCCACGACCTCGGAGACACACTTGTCGACAGCCTTCACGGCCTTCACGATCGCCTCATAGACGCCCGTGTGGCCCACCATGTCGCCGTTGGCGAAGTTCAGGCAGATGAAGTCGAATTTCTTTTCACCCAGCGCAGCGACCAGTTTTTCAGCCACTTCCGGGGCCGACATTTCGGGCTGGAGGTCATAGGTCGCCACCTTGGGCGAGGCGACGAGGATACGCTCCTCGCCGTCGAATTTCTCCTCGCGGCCGCCGTTCAGGAAGAACGTCACGTGGGCGTATTTCTCGGTCTCGGCGATACGCAGCTGTTTGAGGCCCTGCTTCGAAACCCACTCGCCGATGGTGTCGGGCACGTTCTCCTTGTCGAAAAGGATGTGCAGGCCCGTGAACTTGGCGTCGTAGGGGGTCATGCAGCAGTAGTAGAGCGGCATGGTGTGCATTCCCTCGGCGGGCATATCCGCCTGCGTCAGCACGATGGTAAGCTCCTTGGCGCGGTCGTTGCGGTAGTTGAAGAAGATAACCACATGGCCTGCGCCGATGCGGCCGTCGACGCGGTCGTTCACAATGGGCTTGATGAACTCGTCGGTAACGCCCTCGGCATACGACTCCTCCACGGCCTTCACCATATCGTCGGCATGACGGCCCTCGCCGTAGACGAGAAGGTTGTAGGCTTCCTTGAGGCGTTCCCAGCGTTTGTCGCGGTCCATGGCGTAGTAACGTCCGATCACGGAGGCTATCTTGCCCGTGCTGGCGGCGCAATGCTCCTCGACCTCCCTGAGGAATCCGGCTCCCGAACGGGGGTCGGTGTCACGTCCGTCCATGAAGCAATGCACGTAGGTACGTTCGATGCCGTATTTATCGGCGATGTCCGTCAATTTGAGCAGATGATCCAGCGACGAGTGCACCCCGCCGTCCGAAACCAGTCCCATCAGGTGCACGCTCACCCCGTTCGATTTGGCGTATTCGAACGCCTTCACGATTTCGGGATTCTTCAGAATCGAATCGTCGCGGCAGGCCCGGTTGATCTTCACCAGATCCTGATAGACTACCCGGCCCGCACCGATATTGAGGTGTCCCACCTCCGAATTGCCCATCTGCCCATCGGGCAGGCCGACGTTTTCGCCGTCCGTACGCAACTGCGCATGAGGGTATTTGCGGGTCATTTCCGAAATATAGGCAGGATGCACCTGTGCGATGACATCCCCCTTCTGTCCGTCGCCGATGCCCCAACCGTCGAGGATCATCAGCAATACTTTGCGATTACTCATCCGAAACATTACTTTACTTGTTCCACAATCAGTTCTACGGCCTTGTCGATAGCCGCCTGGATGCCGTCGGGGTTCTTACCGCCGGCCGTCGCCAGGAAAGGCTGTCCGCCGCCGCCGCCGTTGATGGCTTTGGCCGCCTCGCGCACCACGACACCGGCATTGACTCCCTGCGCCACGATATCGTCGCCCAAAGCGACGGTGAGCGTCGGCTTGCCGTCATTGATCGATCCGATCACCAGTACGATATTCTTCGAACGCGAACGCACGGCGAAAGCGAGGTCCTTGATGAAATCCGGCCGGCGATCGGTCTGCGTAGCCATCAGTCGCATCCCGCCACGCTCGGGCGTAGAATCGACGATCTTCGCGGCCCACTCGGCCACCTGTTCGCGGCGGATGGCCTCCATCTCGTGCTTCAAAGCCTCGTTGCTCTCCATGATCTTCTTGATCGACTGAAGAATCTGCGGGTTATTGAGATAATCGGCCACGTTGCGCATCGTATCTTCGGCCGCATAGATCACCTCCTCGGCCTTCGCCCCCGTCGTGGCCTCGATACGTCGTACGCCGGCGGAAATGGCGCTTTCGTTCAGGATCTTGAAGAACCCGATATTACCCGTAGCGCTCACGTGAGTACCGCCGCACAACTCGACCGAGGTGCCGAAGCGCACCATACGCACCCGGTCGCCGTATTTCTCGCCGAAGAGCATCATCGCCCCGGCCGCTGCAGCCTCTTCCTTGGTGGCATCGCGCTTCTCCTCGAGGGGATAGTTCGCGCGAATGGCACGATTGACCAGTTGCTCGACCCGGCGCAGCTCCTCGTGCGTCACCTTCTGGAAGTGCGAGAAGTCGAAGCGCAGGTATTCGGGCGTCACGAGCGAGCCTTTCTGCTCGACGTGCGTACCGAGCACCTTGCGCAGCGCTTCGTGCATCAGGTGCGTCGCCGTATGGTTGTTGGCAGCCGCCTGACGTTTCTCCGGATCCACGACGGCCATGAAGGTCGCTTCGGGATTTTCGGGCAGTTGGGTAACGATATGGATAATCAGGCCGTTCTCCTTCTCGGTAGCCACGACCGGGATCCGTTCGTTGGCGGTTTCGATATAGCCGATATCGCCGATCTGACCGCCGGAATTGCCGTAGAACGGAGTACGGTCGAACACCAACTGGTAGGAAACGCGTCCTTTGGAGGACACACGGCGGTAGCGGGCGATCTTCACCTCGGCGCTCAGCGTGTCGTAACCGATGAACTCGCTCTGCTTGATATGGATCAGCTCCTTCCAGTCGTCGGTATCGACCGCAGCAGCGTTGCGCGAACGCTCCTTCTGCGCCTGCAGCTCCTTCTCGAAGGCCTCCAGATCCACCTCGATCCCCTGTTCGCGGGCGATCAGCTCCGTCAGGTCGATCGGGAATCCGTAGGTATCGTACAACAGGAAAGCGTCCTTGCCGGAGATGCGTTCGCCGCCGCTCTTGCGAACCTCGGCCATCACGCCGTCCAACAGGTTGATGCCCGTAGCGAGCGTACGCAGGAAGGAGCTTTCCTCCTCCTCGATCACCTTCTCGATCAGCGTCTGCTGGGCCTTGAGCTCGGGGAACTGCCCGCCCATCTGATCGACCAGACCGGCCACCAGACGGCAGATGAAGGGCTCGTTGAAGCCCAGGTAGGTATAGCCGTACCGGACGGCGCGACGCAGAATGCGGCGGATCACGTAGCCCGCCTTCACGTTCGACGGCAGCTGTCCGTCGGCGATCGAGAACGAAATGGCACGCAGGTGGTCGGCGACCACGCGCATAGCCACGTCGCACTTCTCATCCGCGCCGTACGTTTTGCCAGACATGGCGGCGATGCGCTGGATCGTAGGTTGGAACACGTCGGTATCGTAATTCGACTTTTTCCCTTGCAGAATCATGCAGAGGCGTTCGAAACCCATGCCCGTATCGATACAGTTGGCCGCCAGGGGTTCGAGCGAACCGTTCGCCTTGCGGTTGAACTGCATGAAGACCAGGTTCCAGATCTCGATCACCAGCGGGCTGCCCTGATTGACCATCTCGCGGCCCGGCACGGCGGCGATCTCCGACTCGTCGCGCAGGTCGTAGTGGATCTCGCTGCAAGGTCCGCAAGGGCCTATGTCGCCCATCTCCCAGAAATTGTCGTGCTTGTTGCCGCGGATGATGTGGTCCGCAGGCAGGTATTGCAGCCAGATGTCGTAAGCCTCCTGGTCGAACGGCACCCCGTCTTCGGGACTTCCCTCGAACACGGTAGCGTACATACGGCTCTTGTCCAGTCCGTACACCCCGGTCAGCAGTTCCCAGGCCCAGCCGATCGCCTCCTTCTTGAAATAGTCGCCGAACGACCAGTTGCCCAGCATCTCGAACATCGTGTGATGGTAGGTGTCATGGCCGACCTCCTCCAGGTCGTTGTGCTTGCCCGACACGCGCAGGCACTTCTGCGTATCGGCGGCCCGGGGATAGGGACGGGGAATATTCCCGAGGAAAATGTCCTTGAACTGGTTCATACCCGCGTTGGTGAACATCAACGTCGGGTCGTTTTTCACCACCATCGGTGCCGACGGTACGATCACATGATCCTTCCCTGCGAAGAAATCGAGGAAAGCCTGACGAATTTTGTTGGATTCCATATACTGTGTTTTCAATTCTTTGCGTTGTTCATAAGACACACTCCGCAGATTCCGGCTGCCTGCGCTCAGGCTGTCATCCGCTCGAATCCGCGAAACTTAAAGAAGTTACAAGATTGCAAAATTACATATTTTACCTTAATTTTGCATCACTTCCAAGGAGTTTTTCAGATCATGGCACGAAAAAAGCAGACGTTCGATCCCCACGCCCTGACCCGTGAGGTGGTTTCGGCCACTCATGAGGTGGTCACGGTCCCGTTCCGCCTGCGCACCTACCGTGTCATTCGCAAAATCCTCATCATCTTCATCGCAGTATCGATCGTCAATGTCGTCTTCGCAAATGTCTTCTACACGCCGAAAATGTACCGCATCCTGCGCGAAAATTCGGAGCTGGTCTTCAAATACCGGCTCCTTCAGGACAAGATCCGCGCGGAGCAGCGTAAACTGGACGAAATACACCACCGCGACAACTTCGTTTACCGGGCTTTGTTCTCGGCCGACACCCTGAATATCGGAGGGATCTACACCCCCTATCCGGCGTCCAAATACGCGGCTCTGGCGGGCGACGAATACGCCCCGCTGATGATCGGCACGTGGCAGCAGCTCGACGCTTTCGGCCGCCAGCTCTACCGTACCTCCGTTTCGTTCGACGAGTTGCAAATCCTGGCCAAGAACAAGGAGAACATGTCCACGGCAATCCCGGCCATCTGGCCCATCGACCGTCAGGCCCTGCGCAGGGGTATCGAGCCGTTCGGCTACCGCAACCACCCGATCTACCACCGACGCATCCTGCACAAAGGCATCGACCTGGCGGCCAACATCGGCAACAACGTCTATGCCACGGGCGACGCGACGGTACAGTCCACCGACCTGGGACAGCCCCGCAGAGGATACGGCAAGCAGATCCTCCTGAACCACCAGTACGGCTACCAGACCCGCTACGCACACCTGAGCCAGATCTTCGTCAAACCCGGCGAGAAGGTCGTGCGCGGACAACTGATCGGCAAGGTCGGCAACACGGGCGGCGTGACCGGCCCCCACCTGCATTACGAGGTGATTCACATGGGACAGGTCGTCAATCCGATCAACTATTTCAACCGCAATATGACCAACGAGGAGTACGAGCGCCTGATGGAACAGATGCAGGAGCTCAACCTCGACACCTTCGACGAATAACATGGCAAGAACCCGCAGACCGATCAAATACGCCACACCGCGCACGCCCAAACAGAAGGCGATCCGCATCACGTTTCACGTGCTGGTGTGGTTCGGCGCAGCCATCCTCTACTACGTCGGGTTTTCGCTCTTCTTCGACACGCCCGTCGAATACGAGCTCAAGCACTCCACCGATCAGTTGAGGGACGAATACACCCGGCTCGAAGCCCGCTACGACTCGCTGCGCACAGTGATGGAAAATGTTTCCGAGCGCGACCGCAACGTCTTCAACATCCTCTTCGAATCCGATCCTTACGATTTCGACACCGAATACGAAACCAAGCGGCTCGCAACGTACGAAAGCCTGCTGGACAAATCCGACCGTCAGATCATCCTGGAACTCAAAGAGAAGGTCAGACAATCCGAAGCGACGCTGACCAAGCTCAACGAATCGTACCTCGAACTGCAACGTCTGCTGGATACGGTCGGCGACGGCCGCAACCGGATTCCGGCCATACAGCCCGTTATCAACCAGCAGCTCACGCTGCTCACCGCCTCCTACGGCATGCGCATCCACCCCTTCTACCGCACCCTGCAATCCCATCAGGGCGTCGATTACACGGTGCCCGAAGGTTCGCGCGTCTTCGCCACGGCGGACGGCCGCGTGAAGGAGATCGCCACGCGCTCTACGGCGGGCCGCACCATCGTCATCGATCACGGCAACGGTTACGAAACCTCGTACAGTCACCTGCTGGCGGTCAATGTCCGCCGCGGGCAGGAGGTCCGTCGCGGCGACATCATCGGACTTTCGGGCAACACGGGACTTTCGATCGCACCCCACCTGCATTACGAGGTGCGGCACAACGGCATGCGCGTCGATCCGATCCACTACTTCTTCATGGAACTCTCACCCGTCGAGTACCAGCGGATCATCCGCATCGCCCAGTCGGGCATGCAGTCCTTCGACTAATTTTTCGAATCGCGAATGAAAAAAGAAACGGCTATCTATCCCAGCCACCGCAAATTGCTGGGCACAACGCTCGCCGCAGCGATCATGACGACCCTCTCCTGCCTGCTCGTCATCGTACAGCCGCATGGAAAGGTCGGGCTGGTCATCGGTATCGTGGGAGCGGTCTTCTTCGGAGGATGTATCTGCATCTTGTTCATCGTGCTGCTGAAAAATTTCTTCCGAAACAGGCCGACTCTGTTGCTGACTCCGGACAGTCTGCGGATTTACGTACCGGCAAAAGGGATATACATCACGATCGAGTGGCAGCGCATTGCGGATTTCAGCGTATTCCGAACCTACGGGCAGAAATTCATCCGGATCGAACTCCACGATCCCGACCGGGCGATCGACGAGGAAAAAAACCGGATTGCCAAAGGGCTTATGCGCTGGCAAATGAAATACTTTGGATCCCCCTACGCAATCACGGCTTCAACAGTCGATATCGGCACGGCGGAACTCGAAAAAATCCTGCGGGAGTATTTACAGGCATCCCGCGAAAAATCCGCTGCGAACTGACCGACCCTCCCGCAAAAGCGGTTCTCCGAGCCGATCCCGCATATCGTCGGAAATACGCTCGCACCGTCCGTCAATGAATCGGATCAAGATATGAGACGCTCTATGGCCGGTATTTACAGGCTGCAGACTGATTTTCCGAACGTGATTATACACTTTCATATACACCTCTTCGGGAGCGCAGTAGCCCAAGCTCCCTCCGAAGAGGGGATTCTGGAGCAGAATTATGAACGCGGCCACCAGCCGCGAAAAGCGATCGTCGGACAAGGGGCAGATTGAAAATGTAATTGCCCTTCCGAAAAGACGACACGGAGAAAATCGCTGCGGCACGCTCGCGTCAGCGTTTGCAGATCTCGCGGAAATCGCAATAGCGGCAGGTGTGCTCGGCATCCTCGCACTGACGGAACGGAATCGCCGGATCGAACATCTCGGCAAGGGTTTCGCGCAACAGCCGTTCGAAAGGCTCGCGGTATTCGGAATAGCGTACGCCCGTGCGCCCCAACTCCCGATCGACGAGCCGGGACGAATAGTCGTCCCGGTGCATGGCCCGCACGTAATAGAGCGTCGGCTCGGCATCCACCCCCCGCGAATGGAAAAGCATCATCGAATAGAGCAACGTCTGTAAAATATTGGATTGACGCTGTTTGGCCTCTCCACGAAAGAGCGCTTCGACCCCCTGGAAATCGAGGTGCGGTTCGCCGGTCTTATAGTCCACGACCCGCAGCGTACCGTCCGGCAGGCGGTCGATCCGGTCGGCCAGGCCCCCGAAGACCACACGCAGGGATTTTCCGGCGCTTTCGAACGCAAACTCCTGCCCGATCCGCTCCTCGAGTCCTTCGACCGTAAAATCGTCATGCGCGGCGTCGTAAGGCAATACGCCGCCCCGAATATAGCGGATTACAATATCTTTGACCAACAACAGATTACCGCTATAATCCTCAACCGTCGCTTCAACATCCTGCAAATAGTTTTCATTGATGGCCGCAACTACCGCCTTCTCCACTTCGGACGAACGGGTCAGCGCACGCAACGCCTCTCCGTAGCCGGTCTTCCCGACAAAGGGAGCATAGAGCCGCTGCAAAGCCGCATGGAGAATCGTACCGAACATCGGTGCATCGACCTCCTCCGAAATCTCGTCGTCTGGCTCCAACCGGGCCACGGAGTGAAAATAGAAGCGCAGGGGACAAGCCACATACCGAAAAAAAGCCGTAGGCGACAGCCGCACGGGATCGTCCGGCGCGAGGAAGCGGGCCAACTTTTCGGCGGTTTCCCCTTGCTTGGGGACCTCGATCGGCAGGGTTTCCATCCGATTGACATCGATACCGACCTCCCGGCGGAGGATCTCGAAGGGAGTTTCGTACTCCAGTTGATAGATGTAACGGCTCTGTTCGCCGGTGGTCTTGTCATCGGCATGAGCGCAATAGAGCATCCGCACGTTCTCGGCCCGTTGCAGCAAACGATAAAAATAGTAGGCGTAAACCCCCTCGTGATGCTCCGGCGTAGGCAAGGCATAGGCCGCCCGCAGGTTGTAGGGAATGAACGAAGTACCGGTCACGACGCTGCCGGGAAAGTTGTCGTCGTTCATCGAGAGCAAAATGACGTTGCGGAAATCGAGGTTGCGGGTTTCGAGGATACCCATGACCTGAATTCCCTCCAAAGGCTCTCCCTCGTAGGGAATACGCAGGGTTTGCAGGTGTCGGCGAAGAAGTGAAGCATAGATCGATATAGACAATTCTATTTCACAATTATCCAGTGAATTGCGAAGTTTTATCACCTCTTCGGAAATGACGTTCAGGAACTCTACGCGGCGGCGTGCCTCCGTATCTTCGTAAGGCATCCGGGCGATCTGCGCGATCACCGCCAGCAGGTAGTCCGAAAATCCGCGCCACCCCTCGACGCTCCGGAACAGCGTAGCAAGCAACGGCGTGCAGGCCAGCCACTCCGCCGCGACCGTGATACGCCGGTTTCGGACGATCTCCTCCTGCATACGGACGATCCGGGAGGGGTCGCTTTCGAGGATATAAGGGTGCGACAGAAGTCCCAGCACGTCGGCGTGGTAAAAAAGCGGTTTGCCCTCCTTCTGCCGGGCATGGTTTTGCAGTTCGATCAATCGTTCAACAAACGAATAGGAAAGGCTCTGTTTCAGCGGATAGCCCATCGTCACATTCACCTTTCCGATCTCCGCAGGCAGAGCGTGCAGCAAGGGCAGCAACAGGTTTTCGTCCGTGAGCACGACGGCAGTCTCCTTCCCCAGCGGCCCCTGTTCGGCAGCCAGATCCCGCAGGATCGAAGTCACGTACTTGCATTGCACGGCGTTCGATACCGTAGAAATCGCTTCGATTCGCTTCGGCGACCGGAAATGATCGTGCGGAAGTTCGCGCCGGGCGGGAAACAGGATCCGGTTCTCACGCAGGAACATACCGGCCTCCTGGTCGGCATTGTCCGTATAATAAGTATCGTAATCCCAGTAGAAATCGGTTTCGGCAGCCGTGGAGAGAAACTTGAAAAGCCGTTTCTCGCACTCCGAGAGCGCGTTGAAGCCCGCCACGACGAACCGCCGGGACTCCGGGAATGCGAAACCGCCGGCCTTGATCCGCTCGGCGGCCGCCCGGTGCACCATCCCCGTATAGGCCATCCCCAGCGACCGGAGCCGCTCGCGGAAAGTCCGATATACCGGGCCCAGCGTCTGCCAAACGGCCAGGAAGCGGCGTTTCTCCTCGGAAAGGGAGGTTTCGTCCGTGAAATTGGCCCAGAAAGCGATGATTTTCAACTGGACGGGGCTCAAATACGATACGTCGGCCTCCAACTCCTTGATGTCGGCCAGGTTGCGGAAAAGCATATCGGCGTCGATCAGATACTTGTCGATCGTATCGAAGTCCGTGAGGAGCATCTCCCCCCAGAAATAGAACTTGTCGAAGGATTCGGGATGAAATTCCGAATAGACTTTATACAGTTCGGTCACCAGACGCACCCGGTCGCCGATGCGGAGACCCGAAATCTCGCTCATCAACTCGTCGATAGTCGTCCAGCGGGGCTGCCACAAAGGACGTTCGGCGATGCCGGACAAGGCGTCGATAAAGAAAAGCCGCGCACGTCGGGAAGGGAACAGAACAGAAAGGGACGAAATATCGTCCCCGTATCTGTCGTATAAATCGGCAGCGACCTCCTGCAGGAATCCCGGCATGGCAAGTGCGCTATTTGAAGGTGATCTCGCCCCCGATCAGGGAGTTTGAAGTGTGCAGCAACTCGGGCTCTCCGATGCAGGTGATCCGGCCCTTCGTACCGACCGACGCCTCGAGGCGCTCCGGAGCGGTGATGGTCACGTCGGCCTTGGAGGTGGAATTGACACGCACGGACATCACTTCGACAGCGGCAGCGTCCACCTGGGCCGTGGAAACATTCAGATCCCAGTAACGGACCTTGCCCGTCAGGACCACGACGCTCTTGCCCGTCACATCCATCTGAAGATCCTTCACATCAAGCGCCGCGCTGACGACCGCCCCGTTGGAAAACCAGCACCGGGCCTGCGGAAAGTCGATCGGTTCCCCGAACGTGGCATTCGCCCCCGAAATACGGATCTCCTCCAGGTTGTTGTAATAAACCGTCACCTCGGTTTCGGAACGTTCGCGGGCGCCGATGCGCTCGGAAATCACGAGCATCTTATTCTTGTTCACCTCCGCCGTGAAGCGGCTGTCGTAAACGCCTTTGGTGTTGAAAACGATCTTGGGAGCCTGATCCATAGGCACCCGCTCGAACCGGATCCGGAACAACCCCTCGACGATCACACCATTGAAGGAAGGAAGCCACTCCATTTTCTCGCCGCTCGCCGCTGCGATTTCGGGAGCCAACTCCCCCCGATCGATCAGATCATTCTGGGCCGAAGCCGTAAATCCCAGCGTCAGGAGCGCCAGGCTCAGTATCCATCTTTTCATAGTTTTTTCTGTTTTTTGCTTTTTCGTAACGCCAAGATACGATATTTTTTTGAATTTCTCCGTCCGTTTCCCATTTTATCGCTACCTTTACCAAAAGAACGTCGGTTTAGCCGGCAGGCATCCGGCTCCGGCAGCCTTCATCCGCCACCGGCATCGATGCGGCCGGAAAAAATGCCCGGGCAGCAGCAAACCTGCCGCAAAGCGGGATTCCACCGGCCGCTTCCATCCGACATTTTGAAGCGATAACCAAGTGAGAGCGAGAATACTGAACGCCAGCGCCGGGTCGGGCAAGACCTACCAGCTGGCATACAAATACGTGCGGGACGTGGTCGAGCAACCCACGCTGTACCGTCACATCCTGGCCGTCACGTTCACCAACAAGGCCACCGAGGAGATGAAATCCCGCATCCTGTCGGAGATACATACGCTGGCCTCGGGCGGCAAAAGCGGCTACCTGGCCAGCCTGTGCACGGAGCTGTCGCTCGACGAACGGACCGTCCGCACCCGAGCTCGGGAAGCCCGGACCCGCATCTTGCACGACTATTCGCGGTTCACGATCCTCACCATCGATACCTTTTTCCAGCGCATTCTGCGGGCTTTCATCCAGGAGTTGGGACTCGATCTGAACTACAACGTAGAAATCGAAACCGCCTCGGTACTCTCCAAGAGCGCGGATGCGCTGGTCGAACAGATCCGCATCGACGAAGAACTGCAACGGTGGCTCACGGCCTTCGTGCAGGAGCGCATCGAAGACGGCAAACGCTGGGATGTACGCGAAGGCATCCTCGCCCTGGGCAACGAAATATTCAAGGAGAGCAACCGCGAAACCCTCTCGGCGGAGCGTTCCAAGGCCGAACTGGACCGGATCGTCGGCAAGGCGACGGGGAGGGCCAAGGCCGGGAAAAAGGAGTTTCAGGAATTGGGCGTTCGGGCCATGAACCTCATGAATACCGCTGGCGTCACGACGGCCGACTTCACCGGCAAGAGCCGCAGCTTCGCGGGCTACTTCGCGGCCGCAGCCGCCGGAGAGATCAAAGCACCCACAGCTACCGTGCGCAAGATGAGCGCGACGACGGAAGGCTGGTGCGCCAAGGACTCGCCGGCCCTGCCGCTGGTCGCGGAGCTTCAGCCGCTGCTGGCCGAACTGTGCGCCCGTTACGACCGCAGCATCCGCTTCTGGAACACCACCGACCTGCTGCGCGAGAACTACCGCAGCTTCGCCCTGCTGCAGGACCTTTACGGCAAAGTACGGCAGATGTGCAGCGACGAGAACGTGATGATGCTCTCCGAGACCAAAAACATCCTCTCGGAGTTCATCCGCCACAACGACTGTCTCTTATACACATCTGACGCTGCCGACGAAC
>ENA-UAOM01000472-UAOM01000472.1-human-gut-metagenome-genome-assembly--contig:-NODE-472-length-14308-cov-7.877710_pt1 | contig 14308 bp, 12 predicted proteins | sample MGYA00243468_ERZ654555 | MGnify/ENA primary metagenome ERZ654555 (study PRJEB26926, sample SAMN06164434) | human gut metagenome | biome: ENVO:00009003; feature: ENVO:2100002; material: ENVO:00002003... | reverse complement strand
ATATATTTTTAGAGATATTTTTAAAACAAAACAATATTTTAAAAAAGGACTTTTTCACGAAAACGGGCATTTGTCCGAATTCCTATCGGTTTTTCCTGAAAAATAAGGAAAAGAATAAGTATTCCTACTATAAGCTGATATCTAAGGAGTATAATTTGTATCTAGCCTCCGATGACGAGCTTTGCGAGCTTTCCGGACAATACTCCGAAATCTTTGAGGATATTTTGTATCATAGAACGGAGAAGCTGACGGCGGATACCGAGATGATTGAAGCGGTGCGAAAAAGAAATAATCCGGAGAATGAGCCGGGGATATTTTCCATAGAGGGTATTTTATTTGAACTATTGTCCTCATTGTTAAATGTTTCCTTAAATACCTTAAATGAGCGTGCGTGCCTTGAAAATTTAACTCAGCTTTTGGAAAAAATTATGCCGTATCGGGAGCTTCTTACTGAGGAATATGAGCTGATTCTTTATTTATTGCAGATTTATGACAAAGGACTAAAGAAGGAAAAAATGGAATGTGAAATCTTTTCTGCCTCCGAGGCTATGGGAAAATACCATGTCTTTTATCCGCTGATGAATAGGATTATCGCTGATGCCTATTATCATGCCGGCGATTATATGAATTCCGCCGTCTTTGGGGTAAAGGCGTATGAGGGGTTTGTAAGTACGGATAATTTTAAACAGGCGGTATCCGCTAAAATTCATTATGGTACCTGTCATATTTTGTCCGGAAGCTATTTTAGTGCCTATGAAGCCTTATATTCCTTATCTTTATCCTGTGATTCTTACAGTGAAGCAGAGAAAAACAGAATTCTTCGGGGAATGACGGAGGCCTTGATTTTACTGGAAAAATATGGCGAGGCTTATGAGCTTATCCGGGAAAATCCTTACCTGCTGGAATCCGGAGAAGGAAAGACGGAATATCTTGCCGTATTATATAAAATGAATAAGAAGGAAGCCTTTAAACAGCTGTATTCCGAATTGGAGCAAGCATGGAAAGAGGGCAGCCTGCCAAATGAATATCATACCATTCATCGGTATATTCAAATGATATACAATACGCCGAAAATGGCGGTAAAGCGGATTGAAAGCCTGAAAGAGGCAATTCGGAGCCTGCCGAATCCGATGATAATCAAAGTATGTAAGTTTATTTTTAAGCTGAATTGAGATAAATGGTATAAGTATAGAGATAAGACTATTTTTTAAGAAGTAGTCTTATTTTTCTTTTTTTCTTCATATAGTTGGATAGGTGATTGTCAATGGATTATTTAGATAACAGAGTGATTAGAATAGCCTATCTGATGCTGGAGGGCAAAAGAACTGTCCGGGAGGTTGCCAAAATGATTGGATACTCGAAATCTACGGTTCATCACGATATAACGACAAGACTAAAGGATTTGGACTATGATTTGTATACAGAGGTCAAGGATTTGCTGGAATACAATAAAAAAATCCGCCATATTCGGGGCGGAGCAGCTACAAAGCTGAAATATCAGCATAAATCGTAATAGATTTTCTATTGCCAGCTTAGCTTTAAGCTGGCTTTTCATTCGGAGGATACAGGAATTTCCACCTCTGTTTCCTCCAAAAGCTTCATTGCAAAGAAGTTGATTTTATATTTATATAAATCGGCTTCCAGATTAGAATATAAAGGGGTATCTACCATAGCGGTAATGATGACATCGGCGGTAAAGGATACCTCTTGAATATGAATATAGGAAATCGCCCTCAGTAAAGCGTTGTAGCCTGCATACGATACGGTAAGACAGAATTTTGTCTGCCGCTTGGTTTCATACAACTGAGCGGATTTCAGACATTCGCTTACGGAGGCAGAATAGGCTCTAACTAAACCGCCGGCTCCCAGAAGAATACCGCCGAAGTACCGGGTAGTGACGGCAAGAATGCTGGTTAGTTGATTCTTTTTCAATACTTCCAGCATCGGAGCACCCGCTGTCTTCTGCGGCTCGCCGTCGTCGGAGCATTTTTGAATCTCCTGTCGGCTTCCTAAAATATAGGCATAGCAGTTATGCGTGGCGTCGTAATAGGCTTTTCTGATTTCCTCCAGCCGCAAATTGACGTCGTCCATCGAATCTACCCGAAAAAGATGAGTGATAAATTCCGACCTTTGAATTATTATTTTATTTTTGCAGGTTTCCTGTATTCTTTTCAAAAAAATCACCATAATAATTATATCTTAAGCCTTATGGTTTTTCAATAAACTATGTTATAATGATAGAGGTGAAGCCGTATGAAGTATTTGGAAAAGGGATTGGAAATCGTAAAGAACATAGAGGAGGCGGGATATGCCGCCTATATTGTTGGTGGAGCGGTGCGGGATTATGTACTGAAAAAGGAAATCCACGATATTGATATTGCCACCAATCTGCCTATGGAAAAGCTTTATAAGATGTATCCGGTAATCGAAAGCGGGATAAATTACGCGAGTGTTTCCGTCGAAAGCGAGGGCTTTCTGTTTGAAATTACGCATTTCAGAAAGGATATTGCCTATGCGGATTATCGTCATCCGGAAATTGTGCTTGTCGATAGTCTAAAGGAGGATGTCAAACGCCGGGATTTTACCGTAAATGCTTTGGCTATGGACGGCTCCGGGCAAATTATAGATTATTTTAACGGATTAGGCGATATTCAGGCGAAGCTGATACGAATGATTGGTGACCCCTATATCCGGCTTAAGGAGGACGCCTTAAGAATTTTGCGGGCATTGTATTTTTCCTCTAAGCTGGGCTTTCGGATTGAACAAAGCACTTTGGAGGCTATGGCGGAGCATAAGCGGTTATTGAGCTTTTTATCTCAGGAACGGATTTTTTCCTATTTTAAGAAAATTCTTTATGCCGAATTTTCTTATGGAACGGATTATATTGTAAAATATGATTTCTTTGAATTTATCGAAGAATATAAAAAATGGCTGAAAATTGTAAATAAAAATTGCAATTCTGACGATTTATGTATATACTATTATTTGGAGTACGGTCAATATCCGGCGGTTTCTAAGTCAGAGGACAAAAAGCATTGTCTGATAGTGAAAAATATCATTGAAAATCATTTCAGTAATTATATACTGTATCGGTACCAAAAAGAAATTCCCGGCTTTTTTCATCTTTTTTCTACCTTGGGATACGATACGGCGGAAATTGCGGAAAGACTGAATCAGCTAAAAATAAAGAGTGACAGAGAACTGGATTTATCAAAGGGGGATATATCCAAGCTTTTTCACGGAAAAATGATTTCTATTGCCATTGAAGAGGTTATAAAAGCCATTTTAGATGGAAGAATAGATAATGACAAGAAAAGTATTTTAATTTTTTTAAAGGGATTGGATGTTGTGGAATGCTAGAAAAAATAAAAGCCTATATAGATTCCTTTGAGGAGCTTACGCTGTTGGTAGATAAGGATATCCATCGGGAGGATATGGAATTTTATCTTATTCAGGGGAATCAGCGGGTTCCGCTGGAAATTATAACAGGATATGAGGAATACGCCTTTTTTAAGTATATTGTTAAGAATCTGCCGGATTTGCGGCTGCATAAGGAGTATTTTATTGAGGACGGTCTTGGCAACCGCTGTCTATTGCGGAGCGGAAGTATTATCCGCTGTCCGGAGTTTGACGAGAAATTTAAGTATGACGGTCCTTTAGGCGTAGAGTATCATCGGGAAAAATCTATATTTCGGGTATGGTCGCCCGTAGCGAAGGAAATTGAGGTTGAGCTGTATCAAAATCCGAAGAAGCGATATCCTATGGAATATAAAGAAGGCGGTCTATGGGAATGTGAGATTGCCGGCGATTTGGACGGCTGCGGATATGTTTTGTATTCCCGCGTGTTTGAGGAGTTTCAAAGGATTTTGGACCCGTATGCGTTATCCTCCTCTGCCAATGCTGAATATAATTATGTGATAAATCCGGAAAAGTTATATCGGTTGAAAAATAAGAAACCATATTTCAGCGGCGTATATACCGATGCGGTAATCTATGAGGCTTCGGTAAGGGATTTTACCTCCTATTTAAAAAATGAAAACCGGGGTACCTTTTTGGGAATGGCGGAAAATCGCCCGACGAAGTCAAAGGAGCCGACCGGAATAGCGTATATAGCTTCCTTGGGAGTGACGCATTTACAGCTTTTGCCGATTTTTGATTTTGGCGGAGTGGACGACATAAAGAAAAACAGTAAATATAATTGGGGATATAACCCGGAGCAGTTTTTTGTTCCGTGCGGCTGGTATTCTAAGAATCCGGATGACCCGTATTCCCGGATAAATGAGCTTTTGGAATTGATTGACCTGTGCCACGGCTTACAGCTGCGGGTAAATATGGATGTAGTTTTTAACCATGTTTATAAGGTAGAAGAATTTCCTTTCGACCATTTGGTACCCGGATACAGCTATCGGGTGGGAGCGGACGGAAAAATGTCAAACGCTTCCTTCTGCGGCAATGATTTTGCCTCTGAACGGTATATGTGTTCCCGGTTTATCTGTGATGTTGTGGAATACTATGCCAAGGTTTTTGGTATCTCCGGCTTCCGCTTTGATTTAATGGGACTATTGGATATCAAGACGCTTCAAAAGGTTTCTCAGAGATTATCCGTGATTGATGATGCGGTAATGCTGTATGGAGAAGGCTGGAATATGAATAACCCTCTTCCGGATGCCGAGCGTCCGCATATGTTTAATCATTATAAAATCCCGCAGTATGCGTTTTTCAATGACCGGTTCCGGGATTTTGTCCGGGGAAGTCAGTACAACCGTTTGCCGGGGTATGTGTTCGGAGGCTCCCGGGGACTGTTTGATTTATATCATGTCCTTCTTGGCTCCTGTCTGGATTATTTTAAATTCAAGGAGCCGACGCAGTCGGTAAACTATGTGGAATGTCATGACAATTATACCTTTTACGATTACGGGAAAACGTATCTGAAGCTGGAGGAGAAGAAGGTGCTGGAATCCTCCCGTCTGGCTATGGAGATTGTTTTGATTTCACAGGGAATCCCGTTTATTCATGCCGGGGAAGAATTTTATAGAACGAAGCAGGGCATAGAAAATTCATATAATACCCGGGACCAGATTAACCGAATGGATTACGGCAGAAGAGATAAGTACTTGGATATGGTCCAGACGGTACGGGATTTAATCGCTATCCGCAAGGAATATCCGGTGCTGCGGCTTTCTACCTCTACGGATATTAAAACGCACGCCCATGCTTTAGAGGGCTTAATGGATTTTCATACCTTTGCGTTTTTATTGCAGGATTTGGATTACAGCTTGTTTATCGTAATAAAGAATGATGCCAGCAGCCGGGAAATCAGCTTTGAAGATACGGAGTTGATATTTGACGGGTATCGTAAATGCTGTAAACGGCAGGAGAAATACACATTGGACGCTCCGGGCGTATATGTGTTTAAAGGAGAAAAAACAAAATGGAACTAATGGCAAAAATTCTGGGAATGAATACCTCTGACGGCTTATACAATCTTATGGTAAGCGACAGTGACGAACAGACACATCATTTGAAAATATCCAGTGATATGGCGGATGGCGTAAAGCTGGGGCATACCTATCTGTTTCATTACAGCGTACAGGAGGGAACGGAAAGAAATACCTTTATCGTATCTTCGTTTGAGGAAATTACGGAGCTTCCGCTGGAAGAGCAGGACGAGGCATTGCGTCAGTTTTATCCGCAGGCTCCGCTTTCCCTAAGGGACGCTTTGGCGGAGGTAAATCGTTATCTGGAGGAAATCGTTAATCCTGTAATTCAGAGCATAGCCCGTCATTTAATGGATAAGCACAGGGACAGCTTCTTTATCTATCCGGCAGCCTCTAAATTACATCATGCTTATGTCGGAGGGCTGGCATATCACAGTATCGGTATGCTGCATCTGGCACAGGGCTTTATTGAAAATTATCCGTATTTAAACCGGGATTATGTATATGCGGGGATACTGCTGCATGACATCGGCAAAACGATAGAGCTGACCGGTGCGGTCAATACGGAGTATTCGCTGAAGGGACAGCTTATTGGGCATCTGGTGCTGGGTGCCATGGAGGTCGAACAGGCGGCAAAGGAGCTTGGCTATGAGGATACCGAGGAGGTGCTTCTTTTAGAGCATATGCTGATTTCTCATCACGGACAGCCTCAGTTTGGCTCTGCAAAAAAGCCGATGACGGCAGAGGCTATGGTGTTGTGGTATATTGATACGATAGATTCTAAGTTCCGGGTATTAGGCGAGGAACTGGCGAAAACCCCGTCTGGGTCCTATACGGAAAATATCGGCGTATTAGACAGAACGAAAATATATAAGCCATAAAATGAAATATCCTTACGGTGTAGGGGTATTTTATTTTTGCCTTGAAATCTATTTTTATTTTAGGTATAATATAGGTGTTTATATAAAATGAAGATAAAAGCCGTAATAAAAGGAAACGATTCAGAGAGGAAGCGGTTAGGTGCGATGCTTCCATTGGATACCTTTTATGAATTCACTTTTGGAATGATGCCAATCCCATCCGTCTGCTGCGTTAAAGCGAATGAGTGCTGTAAGCAGTCCTGCTTGCAGAACTAGGGTGGTACCGCGGTTATTTCGTCCTTAGAGTAAAATCTAAGGATTTTTTTATTTTGTTAGGAGGAAGAAAGATGAGTCAGTTAGAAGAACTGGATAAGGTGGTTGAAACCGTTGACAGCGAGCTGGAGGCTATTGATGATTTAAACGCTTTACAGCAGAAAAAGGCAAGCTATTTGGGAAAGAAGGGCGTTATCGCACAGGTAATGGCGGGTATGCGTGACTTAACCATAGAGGCAAAAAAGGAAATTGGAATGAGGTCCAACCGGATTAAACAGACGCTGGAGGAAAAGTTTGAGAAAAAAAGACAGGCAATAGAGGAAACTATTATTCAGCGGAAGCTGCAGAGTGAGTCGATTGACGTCACCCTGCCCGGCGTAAATCTGCCGGTCGGCGGGATTCACCCGATTCAGCAGACGATTATGGATTTAGAGGATTTATATATCAGCATGGGCTATACGGTAGCCGAGGGTCCGGAAATTGAAACCGATGAAAACTGCTTTGAAAAGCTGAATCTGCCTAAGGGACATCCGGCAAGGGATATGCAGGATACCTTCTATATTAACCCCGAGCTATTGCTTAGAAGTCAAACCTCTCCCGTTCAGGTCAGAACGATGCTGAAGGAGAAGGGCAAGCCGATTAAAATCATTTGTCCGGGTAAGGTGTACCGTCGGGATGCCGATGATGCGACACACTCTCATCAGTTTGTGCAGTGTGAGGGTCTGGTGCTGGGGAAGGATGTCACCCTAGCCGATTTAAAGGGAGCTTTGCTGGAAATGGCGAAGAAAATGCTGGATAAGGACCGCCAAATCCGGTTAAGACCTTCCTTTTTCCCATTTACGGAGCCGTCTGTCGAGGTTGACGTATCCTGTGGTATGTGCGGCGGCAAGGGCTGTAATACCTGTAAGCAGACCGGCTGGATTGAGGTATTGGGTGCCGGTATGGTAAATGACAATGTATTGCGGATGTCCGGATACGACCCGAATGAGATTCAGGGCTTTGCCTTCGGCATCGGCGTTGAGCGGATTGCCATGCTGAAATACCGGATTGACGATATTCGGAACTTTTATACGAATGATATTCGGTTTTTAAATCAGTTTAAGGAGGTAAAGTAATATGAAGGTATCTAAGAACTGGCTGAAAGATTATTTGAATTTAGACCATATTTCCGATAAGGAGCTGTTTGATGAAATCAGCTTTCATATCTGTGAGATTGAATCCTATAAAAAAATGGTAGAGGCTACAAATCTGACAATCGGACGGGTTTTGGAATGCAATATGCATCCGGACAGCGACCATCTTCATATCTGTCAGGTGGAAATAGAGCCTAATGTGGTTTCCCAAATTGTATGCGGAGCCCCTAACGTTCAATCCGGCGTCAAGGTGATTGTTGCCCTGCCGGGAGCGGTTTTACCCGGAAATTTCAAGATAAAGCCTTCTAAAATCCGCGGAGTAGAATCCAATGGTATGCTATGCTCCTTACAGGAGCTGGGAATAGAGGATAAGTATGTTCCCGAGGAATTTAAAAACGGAATTTATCTATTGGACGACGACGCCGAGGTGGGAAAGAATCCGCTGGAGTATTTAGGCTTTGACGATACGATTATTGATTTGGATTTGACCTCTAATCGTTCCGATTTATTATCTATCGAGGGCGTCGCTTACGATTTGGGAGCCGTTTTGAAGCAGACTATCGCTCCGATTGAGCCGTCCTTGGAGGTATCCCCGCTAAAAAATCCGGTATCTGTCCGGATAGAAACGGATAAGTGCTACAAATATAATGCAAGGTATTTATCCGATGTGACGATTGCCGATTCTCCGCAGTGGATGAAGGCAAGGCTTATCGCCAGCGGTATCCGTCCGATTAACAATGTGGTAGATATAACGAATTTTGTTTTGCTGGAAATGGGGCAGCCGCTTCATGCGTTTGACGCTGATTTGCTGGGAAATACCATCGTCGTCAGAACGGCATATTCCGGAGAAAAGCTAGTCACGCTGGACCATATGGAACGGACCCTGACGGAAGAGGATATTGTTATTACCGACGGGGAAAAGGCAGTCTGTGCCGCCGGCGTTATGGGCGGTCTTACGACCGAGGTAGAGCCGACCACAAAAAATATTATTTTAGAGGCAGCTTATTTTGACCCGCTTTCTATTCGGAGAACATCTGCCAGACTGGGATTAAAAAGCGAATCCTCTATTCGTTTTGAGCGGAAGATAGACTATGACCGAGTAGAGCGTGCCTTAGATTATGCGGCACAGCTGATGCAGGAGCTTTGCGGAGCCGTTGTGTACGAGGGCGTCAGCCGGGATGTAAGGGTTGAACTAGAGCCGAAGGCAGTGACCGTGACAGCAAAAAAGATAAATTCTATTTTGGGAACAGACCTGCCGGATACGGAAATGCAAAGCATTTTTGACCGGTTGGCTTATTCTTACACCAAGACCGGCTTGGAGTATACGATTTCTATTCCTTCCCGCCGAATGGATTTGGAGCCTTCCGTTCAGGATATTGCGGAGGACGTTGCGAGAATTAACGGCTATGACAATATTCCGACTACCCTTGCCAAAACCAGAGATAAGGGCGGTCTGACCTATGTTCAGAAGAGGACAAGACTAATCCGCCAAATTCTGGCAAATATGGGACTGAATGAGGTCCTTTCCTATTCCCTGATAGCGAAAAAGGATTTGGGACTGTATGTTTCTTCTATTGCCGAGCCGATTGAGGTTTTAATGCCGATGACGGAGGACCGGGCAGTTATGCGGCAAAGCCTTTTAAATGGCGTAATTGACGCCGTTGCCTACAATAAGGCGAGAAAGACAGAAGATTTGGCATTGTTTGAGATTGGGAAGGTATATACCAAGGAGAAGGAAGAAATGAAGCTGGCTATCGCTTTATCCGGCGTATATTCCTCTCATTTATGGAACGGTATGAAGCAGGAAGCAAGCTTTTACCTGCTGAAGGGAATTGCCGAGGCGTTATTCAAAAAGCTGAATGTCGAGGTTTCCTATACGCCGTATCATGAGATTTCCTCCTTCCACCCCGGAAGATGTGCCGGAATTATTCACAACAATCGATTGATAGGCGTTTTAGGACAAATGCATCCAAAATTCAGCAGGGATATGGGAATCGGAAACACGGTCGCTATGGAAATCAGCTTGGAGAAAATTCTTCCGGAGGAAAAGAGCTTTGTCTATAAGCCGATTAATCGTTTCCCAAGCATTACCAGAGATTTAGCTATTGTTTGCCGCAAGGATATTCCGGCAGAGGATATACAGGCTCTTATCCGCCAGACCGGAAAGAAAATACTGACCGGAATTGAACTGTTTGACGTTTACACCGGAGAAAATGTGGATAAGGATGAAAAATCTTTGGCATTCAAGCTGACCTTTGAGGATTCCACCAAGACCCTAGAGGCACAGGATGTCGATAAGGTGGTTAAATCCATTTTAAACCGGTTGGAATTTGTATATCATGCTAGACTACGTTAGATAAAGTTAAAATAAAAAAAGCTTCAAGATAGAGATAAGAAAAGAATTAGAATCCTTTTTGCCTCGGTCTTGGAGCTTTTATGCTTATAATAAGGATAGTTTTTGCTTTATTTCTTTTCTTTGGCTTGATTTTTTAGTATAATAGGCAATAGGTGATATGGGGATATGGAAAGCATATATGGATATAGCGAGGAAATGCTTAAAAATTATTTGACGGAAATTGGGGAAAAGCCTTTTCGTGCCTCTCAGATTATCGAGTGGGTATATCGGCATAGGATATCCTCCTTTGATGAAATAACGAATATAAAAAAAGGCTTGCTTGAAACTTTAAAGCAAAGGTTTATACTGGATACGCTGGAATGTGTGACACAGCAGAAGTCGGCGGACGGGACGCAGAAGTTTTTATTCCGCCTGCATGACGGCAATCTGATAGAAACGGTTTTAATGCGTCAGGATTACGGATACAGCGTCTGCGTGACGACCGAGGTCGGCTGTAATATGGGCTGCTGCTTTTGTGCAAGCGGCATGAAGAAGAAGCTTAGAAATTTGGAAACCTCGGAAATTGTTTTGCAGGTTATGTGTGTGTCAAAGCTGGCTGAGGTACGGGTCAGCCATGTTGTGGTTATGGGAATCGGCGAGCCGTTTGACAATTATGATAATGTTATCCGTTTTTTTAAAATCATAAATCATCCGCTGGGACTGGAAATCGGGGCAAGACATATTACGGTGTCTACCTGCGGAATCGTAGATAAAATCTATGAGTATGCCGAGTTTGATTTGCAGGTGAATTTAGCGATTTCTCTCCATGCCCCGAATGATGAAATCAGAAATCAGATTATGCCGGTCAATCGGGCGTACCCGGTGGCAAAGCTGTTGGAGGCGATTCGGTATTACATTGAGCGGACCAACCGCAGGGTGACTATTGAATACATTCTGCTGCGGGGTATCAATGACAGTTTGGAGTGTGCCGATATGCTTGCCGATTTACTGCATGGCTTAAATGCCTATGTCAATTTGATTCCGTACAATGAGGTGATAGAAAAGCCGTATAAGCGTTCCGAACGGGAAACCATGCTTCAGTTTTTCGACCATCTGAAAAAAAGACGGCTGAACGTTCAGCTTCGCCGGGAACAGGGCGGCGATATTGATGCGGCGTGCGGACAGCTTCGCAGCAAGCATTTGAAAAATTAAGAATATTTTTATCAATCCTACGAAAAATAATAGTGGTGATTTTTGTGAAATTAACACGATTTTTATGGATTGGTATCGCTGTTTTGGGGATAGGCTGGATATATTACATTTATATATCTCCGCGAATCTTTAAGCCGGCAGAGGTCGTTGTTCCCGATATTATCGGCTTCAGCGAGGAAGAGGCAAGGCTGGCTTTGAAAAAAGAGGGGCTGACGTATAATATCAATTATATTGACGGTCAATCGCTTTGTGTAGATTCTACGATGCCGAAGCACGGCAGTAAAGTCTATGAAGGCTACCCGATTGAGGTCTATATTTTAAAGCCACTGCCAAGCTATTATCAAAGCTTTGTCGGATTGATTTACGAGGAAAATATCGGATTGATTCAGGAGTATTGTACCCGGCATGAGCTTACATACAGACTGGAGTACGTCGTAGATAATTCTTACAGCAGCGGGCAGATTATCGGACAGTCCAAGAACAGTGATGAATTTGTCGTTTCCGGCACTGAGATTGTTTTTCAGATAGCGGTCAGCGATAATTATATTTCTATGCCTAATTTGGTTGGAAGGAATATCCGGGAGGTAATGGAGCTTTTAGACGGCTACCGGCTGAATTACAATGTCATTTACTATCATGCACCGCTGGATAGCGATATTGTGATTTCCCAGTCCATACAGGAGGGAACGGTGCTTCAAAAGGGAAACAGCTATGCCTTTGACATTTATGTTTCCAAGGGAATGCCGAGTGATATAAGTTCATTGAAAATTGATGATTTTATTCAGGTTTTGAATGAATTAGAATATAATTATGATATAATCTATGTAGATTCCGTAGTGGCAGGCAATCTGCTGCTGGATATACAGATGAAGGATAGAATGATATTATATATATCAAAATAGGAGAGTGTAATGGTAAGGGGAAGAATCATTAATTTGAATGGCGGAGTTTACCGGGCTTTACTGGAGGACGGAAGTACCTTGGAGATTAAAGCCCGGGGCAGACTCAGAAATGAAAAGCAGTATTTAGTCAATGAAAGGTCCTTAAGTAAAAAGGCGGTACTGACGAGTGTAAAGAATTCTCCGAAGGTCGGCGACTTTGTAGAAATTGAAAATGGAATGATTGCCGCGATTGAGCCGCGGAAGAATATGCTTATCCGTCCGGATATTGCCAATGTAGACCAAATCCTATTGGTTTTTGCCGCCGTGGAGCCTGATTTTTCCTTTTATCTTTTGGATTTATTTTTAGTCAATATTTTAAAACAGAGGATACAGCCGGTAATCGCCGTATCGAAAATAGATAAGCTGTCGGCAGAGGACAAAGCCCGTCTGCGGGAAAAACTGAGCTATTATGAGGACTTGGGCTATCGGGTAATCTTTGTCAATAGTCTTGACGGAACGGGTATCGAGGAAATTTCTAAGGTTATCGACGGGAAAATCACCGTTCTTTCCGGGCAGACCGGTGCGGGAAAATCAACGCTGATTAACGCCTTAATTCCGGGCTTCAGCCTGCAGACGCAGGAAATATCCTACGCCCTCGGCAGAGGAAAGCATACCACCCGGCAGACGAATTTGTACCCTTATAAAAATGGCTTTGTCGGGGATACGCCGGGCTTTTCCAAGCTGGATATTTTAGGGGTAGAGCCGGAGGAGCTGCCGGGATTATTCATTGAATTTAAGCAATACGGCTGCCGCTTTAAGGATTGTAATCATACCCCGGGAATTTTAGGCTGCGGCGTGCGGCAGGCGTGTGAGGAGCATAAAATTTTAAGTTCAAGATATGAAAGCTATTTAAAAATGCTGGAGCTTATTTCAGCGAGAAACAGGGAGAAAAGAAAATGAATGTATCATTATCCATTTTAACCGTAGATTATGCAAGAGTAGAGGATAGCCTTAAGGAAGTGCTTCCCGATATAGATTATCTGCATTTAGATGTAATGGACGGGGAATTTGTTCCAAATATTTCCTTTGGATATTCCTTTGTAAAGTCCCTGCGGAAGATTACAGATAAGACGTTTGACACCCATCTTATGATGCTTCATCCGCAGAATTATATCCGTCAGTTTGCCGAGGCGGGCAGTGATTACATAACCTTTCATGTAGAGGCGGACTGCGACGTCTTAAAGACGATAGAGTTGATTCATAGTTGTCACGCTAAGGCGGGAATCTCCCTTAAGCCGAAAACGGCGGTTGAAGAAATCGAAAAGTATCTGCCGCTTGTCGATATGGTTTTGGTTATGTCCGTAGAGCCGGGCTTCGGCGGACAGAGCTTTATGGAAAACAGTATAGAAAAGGTCAAAAGATTAAAGGAATTCAGAGAAAATAAAAAGCTTTCGTATCTGATTAATATCGACGGCGGAATTAAGGATACCACGGCACCGCTGGTAAAGGAATATGTAGATATGGCGGTCGTGGGGTCTTATATCTGCAATGCGTTAGAGCCTAGAGAAAATTTAAAGAAAATAAAGCATATTTAATTCTTTCAAAGCATATCCTTGAATAAGGTGATACTATGAAAAGGATTGTGATTATCCGGCTACCGGGATTTTTAAGCCGTTTGCTGAATTTGCTTTGTGGAAAAAAGAAGGACTGAGTATAGAGTCCTTCTTTTTGTTATGTCTATATAAAGCAAAAAAACCGGCGGATACCGGTTAGATGCAATTCCTTAAGCTCTTTCGATGTTTCCCTTTTTCAAAGCTCTTGCAGAAATTTTAACTTTTTTTACATTTCCGTTTTCATCTTTGATATGAACGGTTTGAAGATTAGCTTTCCAAGTACGACGAGTAGCATTTAAAGCGTGTGATCTTCTATTCCCAGTCACTGTTGTTTTACCAGTTATATAACATTTAGCCATGGTTCTAACCTCCTTAGACGTTTAATAAAATTCATTCAGCCTCTCTAGTATACCTTATTCCTTCAAAATAATCAAGTATATTTTTTAAAAATGTTTAAAAACCCTTTAAATCGGGGAAAGTATATCGTAGAAACGTCGACAGATAAGAAAAAGATTTGACATTTTCATCAAAAAGTGATATATTCCATTAAGTATAATGTGCGT
>ENA-UAOM01000464-UAOM01000464.1-human-gut-metagenome-genome-assembly--contig:-NODE-464-length-14368-cov-4.576399_pt1 | contig 14368 bp, 10 predicted proteins | sample MGYA00243468_ERZ654555 | MGnify/ENA primary metagenome ERZ654555 (study PRJEB26926, sample SAMN06164434) | human gut metagenome | biome: ENVO:00009003; feature: ENVO:2100002; material: ENVO:00002003... | reverse complement strand
ACAGGATCTACGTCCAGGACTTCGGGCGCGGCATCGACCCGCGTTACCACAAGAGCATCTTCGAGCGCTATTTCCGCGTCCCGGGAACCAAGGTGCAGGGCAGCGGGCTGGGGCTGGCCATCTCGAAGGAGTTCGTCGAAGCGCACGGCGGCACGATCTCGGTCGAGAGCGAAATCGGCCGCGGCAGCCGCTTCTCGATTCTGCTCCCGGCCTGAAAAACTACCCGCCGCCCGCTTCGGAGACTGTTCGGAGCGCCGCGAACAGACGAAATTCCTTACTCCGTCTGCGCCATCAGTCGGGGTCCTGCCTTGACGGCGGCGGGAAAGCGGCAGGGCACGGCGCTGTCCGCCTCGGAGGTAAGGATCACGACCGGCATACCGACGTAGACATACTTTTTCACCAATTCGAGCAAATCGCTATTGTTCAACCGGACGCACCCTTCGGTTGCACGCGTGCCGATCGAGGCGGGATCGTGGGTTCCATGGATACCGATGCCGCGGTGACCGGGCGTCTTCAGACGGATGAAATGCGAACCGTAGGCCCCTCTGATCTCCCCCTTACCGTCGCCAAAATCGTGCGTCCATGCGCTTGCGTCCTGAATCTGCTGGACGGAGAAAAGCCCTTCGGGCGTCTTCATATCACCCGGCTTTTCCTTGTTGCCCAGCGCCCGCCCGCAGGCAATGGGATAGACGGCCCGCAGGCAGCTGTTGAAATCGTAAACCGCAAGAGTCATCGACTCCTTGCAGACAGCAATAAATGCCGCACCCGAAAGCGGCGTCTGCTGTGCACGTACGTCGACGGCGCAGAACAGCGCACATGCAAAAAAGGTACATAAGATTGTTTTCATAAGTGCAAAGATACGATTTCCCGGAGAAAATCCGCGGCATCGGCCCGGAAAGTCACAGGCTGTCTTCCGAAAAGACACCAATAGCCTCCGTATGAACAAAAACAGGAATTCCGGCATCATATTCGCCTAACTTTTACGTTTAAATAGCATATCGGCGAAAAAATCGTATTTTTGCGCCGATATACCGGATACCAGGCAAACAATTCCGGATTTGGAAACAACATGAAACTATCACGCGAGAAAATCGTGCAGCAGGCGGCCCGCGCCGGCCGCCGTACGCTGCAACTCGGCGAAGAGGCAGGCGGCAGAATCCGCCGTCTGTCGAAACGCTCCTGGCTGATCCTTGCCGGAATAGCCGTATTGATTGTCGGAGGGCTTTGGTGGTGGCTGCGCCCCGAACCCGTAAAACCCATATTGCCCGTGGTCCAGGTCGAGCCTGCCGAAACCGACGACATCGAACTCTACGGCGAATACGTGGGACGCATCCGCGCCCAGCAGTTCGTCGAAATCCGCGCCCGGGTGGAGGGCTTCCTCGAAAAAATGCTTTTCGAGGAGGGAACCTACGTCAAGAAGGGGCAGCCGCTGTTCATCATCGACCCCAAGCTCTACGAAGCCCGGGTAAACAAGGCGAAGGCACAGCTGAACAAAGACAAGGCTCTGGAACTCAAGGCCGACCGCGACCTGAAACGCATCCGCCCGCTCTACGAGCAGAACGCCGCGAGCCAACTGGACCTCGACAACGCCATCGCCTCCTACGAAAGCGCCACGGCCTCCGTGGCGATGAGCGAGGCCGACCTCACGCAGGCCGAAACCGCCTTGAGCTACACGACCGTCAGTTCGCCGCTGTCGGGCTATATTTCCGAGCGCAGCGTCGACATCGGCACGCTCGTAGGCCCCAACGGCAAATCGCTGCTGGCGACGGTGGTCAAGAGCGACACCGTGCGCGTGGACTTCAGCATGACGGGACTCGACTACCTCAAAAGCAAGGCCCGCAACGTCAACCTGGGCCAGAAGGACTCCACCCGCAAGTGGGACCCCTACATCACCATCACGCTGGCCGACAACACCCAGTATCCGCTGCGCGGACTGGTCGACTTCGCCGATCCGCAGGTCGACCCCGAAACGGGAACCTTCTCCGTGCGCGCCGAAATGGCCAACCCCGACCGCATTCTGCTGCCGGGACAGTTCACGAAGGTGCGCCTGCTGCTCGACGTGCGCGAAGACGCCACGGTCGTGCCGACCAAGTCGGTCGTCATCGAGAAGGGCGGCGCCTACATCTTCGTCATACGGCCCGACAGCATCGCCGAACGCCGTCTGATCGAACTCGGCCCCGAGGTCAACAACCGGGTGATCGTCGAACGCGGCGTCGTTCCCGGCGAGAAGATCGTCGTGGAGGGTTTCCACAAACTGACGCACGGCGACAAGGTCGCCCCCGTGCCGGTCCCCGAAAAAAGCAGTGCAACCGAGACGGAGGCGTCTGAAAAATAGCGAGCCATGAAATCGGATTTCTTTATCGACCGGCCCGTGTTTTCAACCGTCCTGTCGGTGGTCATCGTGATCGTCGGCCTGTTAGGACTGGTGATGCTCCCCGTGGACCAGTATCCGCGCATCGTGCCCCCGGTGGTCAAGATCTCGGCCTCCTATCCGGGAGCCAGCGCCCAGACCGTGACGCAGGCCGTGGCGACGCCCATCGAACAGGAGCTGAACGGAACCCCCGGCATGCTCTACATGGAGTCGACGAGCAGCAACTCGGGAGGTTTCTCCGCCACCGTGACCTTCGACATCGACACAGACGCCGACCTGGCGGCCGTCGAGATTCAGAACCGCGTGAAGCAGGCCGAGGCGCGCCTCCCGGCCGAAGTCATCCAGAACGGCATCTCGGTCGAAAAGCAGGCTTCGAGCCGGCTGATGACCATCACGCTGCTGTCGAACGACCCCAAGTTCGACGAAATATACCTTTCGAACTACGCCACGCTCAACGTGCTGGACATGTTGCGCCGCGTGAAGGGCGTCGGCAGCGTCTCGAACGTCGGCAGCCGCTACTACGCCATGCAGATATGGGTGCAGCCCGACCGGCTGGCCAACCTCGGGCTGACGGTGCAGGACCTGCAAAAGGCCCTCAAGGACCAGAACCGCGAATCGGCGGCGGGCGTACTGGGCCAGCAGCCCGTCACGGACCTCGACGTCACGATCCCGATCACCGCCCGCGGACGCCTTTCGTCGGTGGGCGAATTCGAGGAGATCGTCGTCCGCGCCAACCCCGACGGATCGCTCATCCGCCTGCGCGACGTGGCGCGCATCTCGCTCGAAGCCTCGTCGTACAGCACCGAGAGCGGCATCAACGGCGGCAATGCGGCCGTGATGAACATCAACATGCTGCCGGGCGCCAACGCCATGGAGGTGGCGCGCTCGGTGCGCGAGACGATGGAGGAGATCAGCCGCAGCTTCCCCGAAGGCATCTCCTACAAGATACCGTTCGACATGACCTCCTACATCTCGCAGTCGATCAGGGAGGTCTACCACACACTGTTCGAAGCCCTGCTGCTGGTGATCCTCGTGGTTTTCCTCTCGCTGCAAAACTGGCGCGCGACGCTCATCCCGACCATCGCCGTGCCGATCTCGCTGATCGGTACGTTCGGCGTGATGCTGGCATTCGGATTCTCGCTCAACATGATGACCCTGCTGGGCCTGATCCTGGCCATCGGCATCGTCGTGGACGACGCCATCGTGGTGGTGGAGGCCGTCGAGCGCATTATGAACGAGGAGGGGCTATCGCCCTACGAAGCCACGAAAAAGGCCATGAGCGGACTGGGCAGCGCCATCATCGCCACATCGCTGGTGCTGTGCGCCGTGTTCGTTCCCGTGAGCTTCCTTTCGGGCATCACCGGCCAGCTCTACCGCCAGTTCACCATCACGATCGCCGTGTCGGTGCTGATCTCGACGTTCGTGGCCCTGACCCTCTCGCCGGCCCTCTGCGCCCTGATCCTGCGTCCCGATTCGGGCAAGCGGAAAAACCGCCTCTTCCGCCGCATCAACATCTGGCTGGGCAGCGGAACGAAGTTCTACGAGCGGATGATCCGCGGCGGCGTGCGCCACTCGAAACGCATGCTGGCGCTGTTCGGACTGACTCTCGTGGCGCTGTGGGCGCTCAACAAGATCGTACCCCAGAGCTTCATGCCGCAGGAGGACCAGGGCTATTTCACCGTCGAGCTGGAACTTCCGGAAGGAGCCACGCTCGAACGCACGCGCCGCGTGACAGACCGCGCCATGAAGTACCTGATGTCGCTCAAAGACGTGGAATATGTGCTCAACGTCACCGGATCAAGCCCCCGCGTGGGCACCAACCAGTCACGCAGCCAGTTGACGGTGATCCTCAAACCGTGGGAGGAGCGCAAAAGTTCGAACATCCGCCGGCTGATGAACGACATCCGCGAGGAGATGCGCCGTTATCCCGAAAGCAAGGTCTACCTCTCGACGCCGCCCGTCATTCCGGGACTGGGCGCCTCGGGCGGGTTCGAAATGGTGCTCGAAGCCCGCGGCAACGCCTCGTACGGCGACCTTCAGCGGGCCGTGGACACGCTGCTGCACTACGCCTCGAAGCGCAAGGAGCTGACGGGACTCTCGTCGTCGATGCAGAGCGACATCCCGCAGCTCTATTTCGACGTGGACCGCGACAAGGCCCAGATGCTCGGCGTCCCGATGGCCGACATCTTCTCGACGATGAAGACCTTCACCGGATCGGTCTACGTCAACGACTTCAACATGTTCAACCGCATCTACCGCGTCTATATCCAGGCCGAAGCCCCGTACCGGGCGCAGCGGGAAAACCTCGGGCTGTTCTTCGTCCGGGGCGCCGACAAGGCGATGATTCCCATCACGGCGCTCGGCACGACCTCCTACACCACGGGACCGGGCACGATCCGCCGCTTCAACATGTTCAACGCGGCGACCATCTCGGGCGAGGCGGCGCAGGGATACAGTTCGGGGCAGGCCATGGCCATACTCGAACAGATCGCACGCCGCCACCTGCCGTCGACGATCGGCGTCGAGTGGAGCGGACTTTCCTATCAGGAAAAGCACGTCAGCGGCCAGACGGGCTACGTGCTGGCGCTGGCCTTCCTCTTCGTCTTCCTGTTCCTCGCGGCGCAGTACGAGAGCTGGCTGATCCCCGTGGCGGTGATCCTCTCGCTGCCGATCGCCGGCATCGGCGCCTACCTGGGCAACTGGGCCTGCGGACTGGAGAACAACATCTATTTCCAGATCGGACTGGTGATGCTGGTGGGTCTGGTGGCCAAGAACGCCATCCTGATCGTCGAGTTCGCCAAGGACGAGGTCGAAAAGGGCCGCGACATCCTCACGGCCGTCATCCTGGCCGCGCGCCTGCGCTTCCGGCCCATCGTCATGACCTCGCTGGCCTTTATCCTCGGCATGCTGCCGCTGGTCTTCGCCAGCGGACCCGGGTCGGCCAGCCGCCAGGGCATCGGCACGGGCGTTTTCTTCGGCATGCTCGTGGCGATCACCGTGGGCATCGTCTTCGTACCGCTCTTCTTCGTCTGGGTTTACAAACTGAAAGAAAAATGGACAACACGATGAAACGAAGCGCAACATATCTCCTCGGAGTGCTTCTGCTGCTCGCGGCGGGAAGCTGCTCCGTGCAGAAGAAGTGCAAGGCTCCGCAGCTCGACATGCCCGCGGAGATCGTCGCCGGGCAGAGCGACACGCTGACGCTGAGCGACCGGAAGTGGTGGGAGGTCTACACCGACACGACACTCTGCCGGCTGATCGGCCGCACGCTCGACCGCAACCGCAACATGCTCTCGGCCGAGGCGCGCATCCGCCAGCTGGAGGAGCTTTACCGCGTAAGCAAGGCGGCCCGGCTGCCGTCGCTGGGCGGGCTGGCCGCTGCCGACTACGAGACCAACGACTACTACGGCGAAGCGCACAAGGGCGACGCCGAGTTCGACGTGAAAGCCACCTTGAGCTGGGAGGCCGACCTGTGGGGCAACCTGCGCTGGGCCAAGCGCAAGGGCGCGGCCGAATACCTCGCCTCGGTCGAGGCGGCGCGCGCCATGCAGATGACGCTCGTGGCGGAGGTCGCCACGGCCTACTTCGAGCTGGTGGCTCTGGACCACGAACTGGGCGTCGTACGCCGCACGGTGGAGACCCGCGAGGAGAGCGTGCGTCAGGCGAAACTGCGTTTCGAAGGAGGACTGACCTCCGAAACGGCCTACCAGCAGGCGAAGGTCGAGCTGGCGAGCGCCTCGGCGCTGATTCCCGACCTCGAACTGCGCATCGCCCAGAAGGAGAACCAGATTTCGGTGCTCGCGGGCGACTATCCCTCGCGCGTGGCGCGCTCGAAGATGGACATGAACGTCCGGATGCCCGACTCGCTGCCCGTGGGCCTTCCTTCGACGCTGCTGCAACGCCGTCCCGACGTGCGGCAGGCCGAGCAGAACCTCAAGGCGGCGATGGCCTCGGCGGGCATGGCCTATGCCGACCGGTTCCCGCGGCTGACGATCTCGCTGACGGGAGGGCTCGAAAACGACGCGCTCAAGGGACTGATCAATTCGCCCTTCTCCTACGCCGCCGGCAACCTCACCGCGCCGCTGTTCGCCTTCGGATCGAAGCGTGCGAAATACCGCGCGGCGCTGGCGGCCTACGACCAGGCGCGGCTGGCCTACGAACAGAAAGTGCTGGAGGTTTTCCGCGAAGTGAACGACGCCGTGACGGCCTACCGCAACATGCGCAGGACGGCCGAACTGAAATTCAACCTCAAGGAGGCGGCCCGGCAATACGTCGTGCTGGCCAAATTGCAGTATATCAACGGCGTGATCCGCTACATCGACGTGCTCGACGCCCAGCGGAAGTTCTTCGACGCACAGGTCGAGGAGAGCAAGGCGGTGCGCAACGAGCACCTCGCGCTCGTGGGGTTGTACAAGGCCCTCGGGGGCGGGTGGCAGCCGTCGGATGCCGAAAAAAAGGGTTGACCGGAAATGGTCAACCCTTTTTCTTCCCCAGTTTGGCCCGGATGCGGCTCAACGACTGCGGCGTGATCCAGAGGTAGGAGGCGATGTGCTTCAGCGGCACGTATTGCAGCAGTTCGGGGCTTTCCTCCATCAGCGTCCGGTAGCGCTCCTCGGCCCGCGGAGCGCCGCCCGAGAGCATCCAGTTTTCGAGCGCCAGGAACTGCTCCTCGAAAAGCCTCCTCCCGAAATTGGCCGCTCCGGCCGATCGGGCGAAAAAGGCCTCCAGGTCGGCTTTGGAGATGCCGTAAAGTTCAGCGTCGCACATCGCCTCGATGGAGATTTTCGAAACCTCGTTGCCCACGTAGCCCCACGTCGAAAAGAGCGCCTCGCCCTCGCCGGCGAACCAGACCGAGACATCCGCGCCGTCGTCGAGATAGTGCCCCAGCCAGATGCCGCGGCTCACGACGTAGAAACCGGAATTCCGCTCGCCCTGACGGACGACGCACTCCCCCTTGCGGAACACGCGCCGTTCCATCAGCCCGATCAGCCGCAGGCAGTCCGCCGCGGGCAGGTTGTATTTCCTGCTGAATTTCTCGATAAACGCCTCCATGCCTTACAGGTTTGAGGCCGTAAAGATAGCACAAAAAACAAATTTCCGGCTTCGTTTCAGCGGCAAAGCCACGCTGCGACCCTCCTAAAACGCACTTTTTAAGCGGGTCCGCCCGTAAATCGCCGCAACGACCGCGAAGGTGAGCGCCTCGGCCAGCGGCACGGCCAGCCAGATGCCCTCCACACCCAACAGCAGGGGCAGGCCGAAGAAACACGCCGCCATGAAGGCGAATCCCCGCAGGACGGTCACGGCCATCGCCGGACGGGGCCGCTCGACGCTCTGGAAATAGCCGATCGAGACGATGTTCACCGCAAAGAAAACGAATCCCGAAGCGAACAACGGAAGCCCCCGGACGGCAATCGCACAGGCGGGGCAGGAGCTGTCGATGAACATGGCCACGATCCAGCGGCTGAACAGCGCCGTAAGGCCGAAGAACCCCAGTCCGGCCGCCACGGCCGTCAGGAGCGCCAACCGGAAGGCCTTGCGCACGCGCGCGCCGTTTCCCGCACCGAAATTGTAGCTCAAAATCGGCTGGGCCGACTGCCCGATGGCGTTGTAGACCATGAAGATGATCGGGAAGAAATAGCAGGCGACGCTGAACGCCGCCACGCCGTCCTCGCCCAGATAGCGGATGAAAACGTAGTTCCCGGCGAACATCATCATGGCGATGGCCCCCTCGCAGAGGAAGGTCGAAAGCCCCAGCCGGCACATGTAGCCCACATTGCGGAGGGTCAGGCGCATGCTCTTGCGGCTCGTCTTCACACGGCACAGGCGCACGACGTTGCGGCGGCGTCCCAAGTAGCCGAGGATCATCCCCGCACCCACGATATAACCGAGGCTCGTGGCCAGCGCCGCGCCCGTCATGCCCCAGCCGAGGATGAAGATGAAAACGTAGTCCAGCACGATGTTGATGACCGCCGGAACGGCGTTGCAAAGCATCGCGTAGTTGGGCGACCCGTCGAGCCGGATGAAGAACATGCCCGAGCTTAACAGCGCGCTGAAGGGCAGGAACGGCGCGAACCAGTGCATGTACTCCACGGCCAGCGGAAGGAGCCGTTCGGAGCTGCCCAGCAGCAGGGCCACCTCACGGGCGCAGGAAGTGATCAGGAAGCTGTACGCCGCCAGAAGGAGCGACGACACCGCAACGGCCTGCGTGACGTTGATGCGCGCCGCCTTGACCTTCCCCTGCGCAAGGTGGATCGACGCCACGACCGACGCCCCGACGCCGAACATCAGTCCGACGCCCGTGCTGATGAGGAACAGCGGCGCGGTGATGTTGACGGCGGCCAGCGCGTCGCTGCCGATGCCGCGTCCCACGAAAATCCCGTCGGTGATCACGAAAACAGCCGAGAAAACCATTCCCAGAACGGTGGGGATCAGCAGTTTCCGAAAAAGCTTCGGAATCTCCATGCTGCCGAAATCAATACTGTCTTTCATCGCATTCGTTTTTTGGAGTGCAAAGATACTCGCTTCCGGCCGGGCGAAAGTTAACATTTGGTAAAAAAAGCCCCTCCCGACGGGAGGGGCCTCGCAAGCCGGAATCAGAGCGTACCCTGCTTGAGCTGCTCGACGAAACGGTCGATGCGCCGCAGCTGCTGCGGAATCTTGATCGACTGCGGGCAGTGCGACACGCACTGGTTGCAGCCGATGCAATGGCTCGCCTGCCGGAGTTTGGGAACCGAGCGGTCGTAACCGATGAGGAACGCCCGGCGGGCCTCCCGGTAGCCGGGGTCCTGCCGGTCCTTGGGCACGTTGCCTTCGTTCACGCAGCGGTTGTAGTGGGCGAAGATCGCCGGGATGTCCAGCCCGTAGGGGCAGGGCATGCAGTACTGGCACTCGGTGCAGGGCACGGTGGGGTATTTGAGCATCAGCTGTGCGGTATCTTCGAGCAACGCCAGTTCCTCGCCGGTGCAGGGTTCGAGCGGCGAATAGGTGCGGATATTGTCCTGAAGGTGCTCCATGTAGGTCATGCCGCTCAACACGGTCAGCACTCCGGGCCAGGAACCCGCGTAGCGGAAGGCCCACGAAGCGGTGCTCTCGGTCGGACGGCGCTCCTTGAGCCGTTCGACCAGATGGTCGTTCAGCCGCGAAAGGCGCCCGCCGAGCAGCGGCTCCATGATCACGGCCGGGATGCCGCGCTTCTCCAGCTCGCCGTAGAGATATTCGGCATTGACGTTTCTGTCCGAAGCATGCTTCCAGTCGACGTAGTTCATCTGGATCTGGACGAAATCCCACCGCGCCTCACCGCTGTCGTGCATGGCCAGCAGGTGGTCGAAGACCTTCTGATCGCCGTGGAACGACCACCCGAGGTTGCGGATGCGCCCGGACTCGCGCTCGCGCAGCAGAAAGTCGAGCACGCCGCAGTCGATAAAACGTTCGTTGAACGTCTCGATGCCCTTGTCGCCGCCCACAGCGTGCAGCAGATAGTAATCCAGATAATCCGTTTGCAAGTCGCGAAGCGACCGCCGGTACATCTCCTCCGAATCCTTGAATATCCGAGCGGGAGACATTCCCCGCCCTGCCATACGGTGATTGGACATCTTCGTGGCGATGAACACCTTCTCGCGCGGATGGCGTTTGAGGGCGATACCCGTCGATTTTTCGGAAAAGCCCTGTATGTAGACGGGGGCCGTGTCGAAATAGTTGACCCCGTGGGCGATGGCATAATCGACCAGCTCGTTGACGGCCTCCTGGTCGATCGGGTTGCCGTCGGCCGCCGGCGACTCCAGCAGGGGCCAGCGCATGCAGCCGTAGCCCAGCAGCGACACGCGGTCGCCCGTCGAGGGGCAGGTCCGGAAGGTCATCCGATCGGTCGGGACCTCACCCGCGGCGGCAGCGCTCGGCGCCGTACCTTTCGTCTTACAGCCGTAAAGCCCAGCCGTTGCGGCGGCCGCGCCGACACCGAACGTTTTGAGGAATTTCCGGCGGTCTATCTTTTTCTTCTCCATTTTTTTCTTGCGTTTAGACGATTCTGTGGCGCGAATGGCCTTCGACATAAATGGCGCTGAACGGACGCGCCGGACAGAGATTCTCGCAGGCCCCGCAGCCGATGCAGCGTTCTTCGTTCACGGCGGGGATGCGCGGCGACTTGGGGTCGTCGGGGTCCCGGCGCACCATCTTGATCGCCCCGGCAGGGCAATGGCGCGCACAGTTGTTGCAGCTGACGCCGTCGGTGTTGACCTCGCAATTCTCCGCAATCCACACGGCATGGCCGATCTGGATCGACGATTTCCCGGCGAGGTCGGTCAGGCGGATGGCGCCCGTGGGGCACACCTCGGCGCACTTCGTGCACTCCGGACGGCAGTATCCGCGCTCGAACGACATTTCGGGCTGCATGAGGGTCATCAGCTTGCCCGACGGACGCAACACCTGATTGGGACACACCGAAACACACAACTGGCATCCCGTGCAATGGGCGTTGAAGTGCCGCAGGCTCTGCGCTCCGGGCGGAACGACGGGCGTGGCACGGTTCGGAATCTTCTTGTCGACGATCACCGCCAGCCCGCCGTCGACCTTCTTCTCCTGCGCCCGGAGCGCGGAGTAGGCCACGATGCCCGCCAGGCCGAGGAACCGGCGGCGCGAAGCGTCGGAAGGCGTCTTTGCGGCGTCGGCCGCCGGTCTCTGCGGCGCGGGAGCCGGGTCCGGTTTCCGCCGCCGCAGCGTATAGGTGATGGCCCCCTGGCGGCAGTTTTCGAGGCAGTCCATACAGGCCACGCAGCGGCTGTAATCAATTTTATGCGCCGCAGGGTCGATACACGACGCCTTGCAGTTGCGGGCGCAGAGCTTGCATCCGTTGCACTTCGAGGTGTCGAAACGCGGTTTGAACAGCGAGTAGCGGGCGAGGAATCCCAGCACCGTGCCCACCGGACAGATCGTATTACAATAGGTGCGGCCGCTGCGCCACGCAAGAACAAACAGCACGGCGAACGTCACGACGGCAACAAAGAATGTGGCAAAGCTCTTCATCCACACGTCGACCGAATAGAAGGCGTAGCTGTCCATGCGCCCGGCGATGTATGCCAGCAGGTTGTTGCCCCACGCGTAGACCGGGGCCAGCAGGTTCGAGGCGATGCGGCCGTAGGCGCTGTAAGGCGCGAGCAGCGAACCGACACCCGCCAGCATCGCAGCGACGAACACGACGAGCATCCCCCGGCGCAGCCAGGTGAGGGCGGGGGAGTACGCGAAGCGGTTCCGGTGCTTTCTGCGCTTCCCGGAGGCCCACGAAACGATGTCCTGCATCACCCCCAGCGGGCAGATGACCGAACAGTACACGCGGCCGAAAAGAAGCGTCAGGATCACCAGGAACGCCACGACGCCGACATTCAGGGCCAGCAGGGCGGGCAGGAACTGGATTTTCGCCATCCAGCCGAACCACGCGTGAAGCGTTCCGGTAAAATCGAGGAACAGCAGCGTCGTCAGCACGAAGAAAAAGGCCGCGGCCGCAATTCTGATTTTTCGTAACATAGATTCAAGTCTGAATCAAGTGAATTTATTTCGGAACTCATGTCGTCTCGGACCGTCGCCGTGGCCGCCGGGCCGCCCGAGACGGGGGTTTGGAGGTGGACCGGATTCGGGAGCGACGTCGTCGGCGAATAATAGGGCCAGCGGATTGATTTCAATGCAAATTACTCAACCATTCAACCGTTTCGGGATCGCGGTGATCCAGAAAACTGCTCTCCGGACGGTCCAGCGAGGCGATCACGGCCATGTCCTCGGCGTCGAGCGCGAAGCCGAACACGTCGAAATTCTCCGCGATGCGCTCCGCGTGCACAGACTTGGGAATGCAGACCACACCGCGCTGAATCAGCCAGCGCAGCACCACCTGCGCCACCGTCTTTTTGTACCGGGCGGCGACCGCCAGCAGGACTTCGTTCGAGAACAGCCCGTTCTTGCCCTCGGCGAAAGGCGCCCACGACTCGATCTGCACGCCCTTCGTGCGCATGAACTCCGCGGCGGCGGTCTGCTGGTGGAACGGATGGGTTTCGACCTGATTGACCGCCGGCGCGACCTCGTTGTGCAGAATCAGGTCCTGAAGGCGGTCGGGGTAGAAGTTAGACACACCGATGGCGCGGATGCGGCCCTCGCGGTAAAGCTCCTCCATGGCGCGCCACGAACCGTAGACGTCGCCGTAAGGCTGGTGGATCAGATAGAGGTCCAGATAGTCCAGCCCCAGCTTCGACATCGACTCCTCGAACGCCTTTCTGGCAGGCTCATAACCCGCGTCGCTGATCCACAGTTTCGTGGTGATGAACAGCTCTTCGCGGGGAATGCCGCTGCGGCGGACGGCACGTCCCACGGCCTCTTCGTTGCCATAGGCCGCGGCGGTGTCGATCGAGCGGTAACCGATCTTCAGGGCGTCGCCGACCGCCCGTTCGCAAACCTCCGGGTCCGAAATCTGATAAACGCCGAAGCCGAGGACCGGCATTTCGACGCCGTTGTTCAATTTTACGTATTCCATACCTCACTACTTTTTTATTTTTCCGGCAAAACTTCGTTCAGGCACGCAATGCCGTTCAGCGTGCGGGGATAACCGATATAGGGCAGCAACTGGGTCACGACGGCCAGCAGGGTGGCCTTGTCGTTGCCTATGTTCGCATTTCCGGCGATGTGGCCCTTCACCTGCGATTCGCAGCCCCCGAGCGAGACGAGCATCGAGAAGGTCAGCAGCTCGCGCATCTTCACGTCCAGGCCTCCGCGGGTCAGGAAATCGCCGAAGCAGTTGTCCGACAGGTAACGTTGGATGTGCTTCTGGTTCGCGGGGGCCGCCTCGCGCATCCCGTCGATACGCTCCGCGCCGAAAATCGACCGCTGCACCGCCAGCCCCTTTTCGAAGCGGTCCGCGGACGAGGTCGTCGACTGCCCCGCAAGCGGCAGCGTCACGCCGCGCGCCTCCAGCACCTCGTTGGTAATCCCTACGAAGTCGGCGACCTTCGCCATGCCGACGTAGGGAACGGCCTGATAAAGCGTCTCTTTCACCTCGACGGGCGTCACTCCGGCGTTCAGCGCGCCTTCGAGCGTCGTCCGGTAAGCGGTCCGGCCCTGCGAGGCGATGTTCGAGGCCAGGATGCACAGCATGCGCGTCCGCGTGTCGAGCTGGCCGTAGGCGGTCACTTCGCCGAGCGCAAAGTTACCAAAAATTTCAAATAATTCGGGGTCCGCATCCCCAAGTTCCGGTATTCCGCCCGGAAACAATTCGGCCAGGCGGCGTCGGGCGTCTTCGCCCAGGCGGGAGGCCGGAGCCGGGACGGAAGCCGTCGCTGCCGCATATTGCGCGTCGTCGACCGGTTCGAGCCATGTATTCTCGTTGGTCGCGGGATTGCACGCGACGGCCAGATGCGAGAACCAGCTGTCGGGAGCCGCGCCGTGCCAGTGGACCACGTCGGGCGCGATCTCCACGATGTCGCCCGGAAGCAACGCCCGGGCCGGACGGCCCTTCTCCTGATAATAGCCCTGGCCCCCGACGGCTATCAGGAGCTGGCCGCCCGTATGGCTGTGCCAGTTGTTGCGGCATCCGGGCGAAAAGGTGACGTTCGACACGGGCGCGTTCAGCCGCTTGTCGTCCGTCAGCGGAGCGAGCCAGGCCTGCCCGACAAAGTACTTCGAAAACTGTTCCGGCAGTTTGTCGCCCACGGGAAACGGGCTGACTTTTTTCGGTATTTCCATATTTTGAGCATTTAAGGATTGCAGGATTCCGTCCGAAAAAAGGGCTGCGGCGGTCAGGGCCGCGAAGAGGATTCGTTTCATCGGTTCAAAAGAATGGTTTCACGATGCAAAAATAGGGTATTTCGCGCAACGGTTCCGTACCCCGATTACGGTTCGGCATACCATTATTACGGAGCGGCGTCATTTTCGGTCGGGTGAAGACCGTCTGCACGCAAAACCGGTTCTGCGCCCCAGACACAGAACCGGATCAAAAACGGATCGGCAGACGACTGCCTCCGAAAC
>ENA-UAOM01000462-UAOM01000462.1-human-gut-metagenome-genome-assembly--contig:-NODE-462-length-14384-cov-4.185358_pt1 | contig 14384 bp, 10 predicted proteins | sample MGYA00243468_ERZ654555 | MGnify/ENA primary metagenome ERZ654555 (study PRJEB26926, sample SAMN06164434) | human gut metagenome | biome: ENVO:00009003; feature: ENVO:2100002; material: ENVO:00002003... | reverse complement strand
CGATGGGTTTTCCGGGTTACTTCCTCATCGTGCAGGACTTCATCCGCGCCGCACGCGAGGAGCTGGACGTGTCGGTCGGCCCTGGCCGCGGTTCGGCGGCCGGTTCGGCCGTGGCCTACTGCCTGGGGATCACGCAGATCGACCCGATCGCCTACGACCTGCTGTTCGAGCGTTTCCTGAACCCCGACCGTATTTCGCTCCCCGATATTGACGTCGACTTCGACGACGACGGCCGCGGAAGGGTCCTGAACTGGGTGACGCAGAAATACGGCAAGGAGAAGGTGGCGCACATCATCACCTACGGCACGATGGCCACCAAACTGGCCATCAAGGACGTGGCGCGCGTGCAGAAACTGATGCTCTCGGAGTCGGACCGCCTCTGCAAACTCGTGCCGGACAAGATTCCCGACAAGAAGCTCAACCTGCAGAACGCCATCGACTACGTCCCCGAACTGAAAGCCGCCGAACAGTCGGACAACCCGATTCTGCGCGATACGATCCGTTACGCCAAGATGCTCGAAGGAAACGTCCGCAACACGGGCGTGCACGCCTGCGGCACGATCATCTGCCGCGACGACATCACGGACTGGGTTCCCGTCTCGACGGCCGACGACAAGGAGACCGGCGAGAAGATGCTCGTCACGCAGTACGAGGGTTCGGTGATCGAGGACACGGGACTGATCAAGATGGACTTCCTGGGGCTGAAGACCCTTTCGATCATCAAGGACGCCGTGGAGAACATCCGCCTGACCAAGGGCGTGAAGATCGACATCGACGACTTCACGATCATCAACGACCCCGCGACCTACCGCCTCTACGGCGAGGGCCGCACCGTCGGGACGTTCCAGTTCGAGTCCGCGGGCATGCAGAAGTACCTGCGCGAGCTGCAACCCTCGACCTTCGAGGACCTGATCGCGATGAACGCCCTCTACCGGCCCGGCCCGATGGACTACATCCCGGACTTCATCGCCCGCAAGCACGGCCGCAGCCCCATCGAGTACGACATCCCCGTGATGGAGAAGTACCTCAAGGACACCTACGGCATCACGGTCTACCAGGAGCAGGTCATGTTGCTGTCGCGTCTTCTGGCCAACTTCACCCGCGGCGAGTCGGACACGCTCCGCAAGGCCATGGGCAAGAAACTCAAGGACAAGCTGGACCACCTGAAACCCAAGTTCATCGAGGGCGGCAGGAAGAACGGACACGATCCGAAGGTGCTCGAAAAGATCTGGGGCGACTGGGAGAAATTCGCCTCCTACGCGTTCAACAAGTCGCACGCCACGTGCTACTCGTGGGTGGCTTACCAGACGGCCTACCTCAAGGCCAACTACCCTTCGGAGTACATGGCTGCCGTGTTGAGCCGAAACCTCACGAACATCGAGCAGCTGACGCTCTACATGAACGAGTGCAAGCGCATGGGCATCAGCGTCATGGGACCCGACATCAACGAGTCGATGCGGACCTTCTCGTCCAACGCCGCCGGGGACGTGCGCTTCGGCCTCGCGGCAGTGAAGGGCGTCGGTGCGGCGGCCGTGGAGAGCATCATCGCCGAACGCAAGGCCAACGGGCCTTTCAAGGACATATACGACTTCGTCGAGCGCGTGAACTACTCGCTCGTCAACCGCAAATGCCTCGAAAACCTGGCTTACGCCGGGGCGTTCGACTCGATCTCGGATTTCGCACGCTGCAAGTATTTCGGCGTCGACCTGCGCGATTCGAGCGGCATCACCTTCATCGAGCAGCTGATGCGCTACGGGCAGCGGTTCCAGACCGAGCAGAACAACGCCCAGCAGAGTCTGTTCGGCGGCGGCGAGCACGTGGACATCCAGCGCCCGGTGCTTCCGGCCTGCGCCGACTGGAGCCAGTTGGAAAAACTCACGAAGGAGCGCGAAATGGTGGGCCTTTACCTCTCGGCGCACCCGCTCGACGATTACAAAATCATCATCGACCACATGTGCAAGACCCAGCTTTCGGAGCTGGAGAACCTCGACGCCCTCAAGGGGCAGGAGATCGCCGTGGCGGGCATGGTCGTGGGCGTGCAGAACCTGATGACCAAGACCGGCAAGCCGTGGGGCAAGTTCAAACTCGAGGACTACAACGGAGGCCACGAGTTCGCCCTCTTCGGCAAGGACTACGAGAACTTCCGCAAATACCTTTTCCCGGACTATTTCCTCTTCGTCCGGGGCCGCGTGCAGGCCAAGCCCTACAACGACAAGGAGCTGGAATTCAAGATCATTTCGATGGTTCAGTTGCAGGAGATGCGCGACACGATCAAGGAGATGATCGTGCAGCTGCCGATCGAGGAGGTGACCGAAGCGTTCATCCACGACCTGACGGAGAGGGTCCGCGAGTCGAAGGGCGACACGCTGCTGCGCCTGAACGTCTACGACCGCGGAGCGCAGGTCTCGCTGCGCCTCTTCTCGAAAAGCCACAAGGTGAGCCTCTCGCAATCTCTGGTCGGATATTTGGACGACAACAGCATCCACTACTCAATCGCATAAGCATACTTTAATTGATAATCAACAAAAAACTCAAAGCTATGGCATTGGCAATCAACAAAGACAATTTCGAAGCGCTGGTCGCAGGCGATCAGCCGGTGGTCATCGACTTCTGGGCCGAATGGTGCGGTCCCTGCCGCACGATGTCGCCCATCGTGGACGAACTGGCTGCGGAATACGAAGGCAAGGTCGTCATCGGCAAGTGCGACGTCGAGGAGAACGACGACATCACGATGAAGTACGGCGTGAGGAACATCCCGACGATCGTCTTCCTCAAGGGCGGCGAGCTGGTCGACAAGCAGGTCGGCGCATGCCCGAAGGATGCCCTGAAGGCCAAGATCGAGAAGCTTCTCTGATGCTGCGCGCCATCGACTTCCACGGGCTGAAAGGCGTGGAGTTCTCCAAGGGGGAGTATACGGCGCTGCTGATTCCGGAGATGGGGGCCAACCTCGTGCGGCTGGCCAACACCCGGCTGGGCGCGGAGATTCTGCGCACGCCCGGACCCGGGGAGATCGAGACGTTCCGGAGCCGTCCGCAGGTCTTCGGGCTTCCGATCCTGTTCCCGCCCAACCGCATCGCCGACGGCCGTTACGTCTTCGAGGGACGCACGTACCAGTATCCCATCACCATCGAGAGGGAACGGAACTACCACCACGGCGTCCTCAAGAGCGAGGCGTTCCTGGTATCGAAGGCCCGCGAGACGGACAGGGAGGTGATGATCGAATGCCGTTACTACGCCAATGCGGGGAACGATGCCGTTTACCGCGATTTCCCGCACGAGTTCAAGTGCAAGATCACCTACCGGCTCACGGCCGAAGGGTTGGAGCAGGAGGTGGTGTTCTTCAACCGCAGCGAGACCCGCATGCCCCTGGGCGTGGGTTTTCACACCCCGCTGACGATTCCCTTTGCGGGCGGGATCGACGCCGACTACGTGATGCGCCTGGCTGTCGGGGAAGAGGTCGAACTCGATGGCCGCAACCTCCCGACGGGACGCAGGCTGCCGCTGTCGGAGCAATTTTCCAAATTGCGCCGCGAAGGGCTTCAGGTCACCGGCTGCGGGCCGATCGAGGCGGGTTTTACGCTGCGCGAGATCGACGTGGACGGCAAACCGTTCCGCGGCGCGCTGGTCGAGCACCTGCGCACGGGCGTGAGAACCTGCTACGAGGTCGACGAGCAGACGACCTACTGGACGCTGTGGAACAACGGAGGGCAAGTGCCCTACTGCTGTCCCGAGCCGCAGACATGGACCACGAACGCCCCCAACGCCGCCGATCCCGCGGCCGAAGGGTTTCGGGCCATTGACCCGGGCGAGTCGTGGCGCACGACTTTCCGCCTGTATGCGATATAGGGGTAAAAAAAGAGGATCGACTGGCGATCCTCTTTTTTGTCTCAAAACCTCTCGTGGAAGACCGTCGCGGAGAGCGGTTTGCGCAGCGTGTCGTGGCGGTTGGGATCGGCCGCCGGGCCGTCGCCGTAGCCGATCAGCAGGATGTTCACGGGTTCGACGTTCGCCGGAAGGGCGAACTCCTCGCGCACGGCTTCGGGTTTGAACATGCAGATCCACAGCGTGTCGAGGTTCAGCGACGCGGCGGCAAGCATCATGTGGTCGGTGACGATCGACGCGTCGATGTCCGAAATGTTCTTGCCGTCGTACTTACGGGTCCACGCCTCGGAGGTGTCGGCGCAGACGATGACGGCCGTCGGGGCGCCGAAATCGCGCGTGCAGCGCGCAAGGCGTTCCATGCCCTCCTTCGACTGCACGACCACCAGCCGCTGGGGCTGGCGGTTGGCGCCCGTGGGGGCCACGCGGCCCGCTTCGAGGATCAGCTCCAGTTTCTCCGGCTCCACTTGCCTGGAGAGGTATTTGCGGCAGGCGTACCGCTTCTTCGCCAGTTTCAGAAAATCCATTTGCAAAGGTTTTAATTATATAAAGGTACGGACAGGCCGGGCGATTCGAAACCTCCCGACCGGTAAAAAGGGCCGTTACGCCTCCAAAGGTATAAAAATTCGCGCCGTTATACAACCGGGCGCTCCGTTTTGGCAGGTCCGGCTGACAGAATGGCAGAAAAAAAGTACTGGCACACCGTTTGTTGCAGGAAGGGCAGGAAATCAAATACAACAACAACGATAGCACTATGAAAAACGGAAAAATCGGAGTTACGACGGAGAACATTTTCCCCGTCATCAAGAAATTCCTCTACTCGGACCATGAAATTTTCCTGCGCGAGCTGATTTCGAACGCCGTGGACGCCACCCAGAAGCTGAAAACCCTCTCGTCGATCGGCGAGGCCAAGGGCGATCTGGGCGACGTGACGATCCGCGTCGCCGCCGACAAGGAGAAGAAAACGCTCACCGTGACCGACCGCGGCGTCGGCATGACGGCCGAGGAGGTGGACAAATACATCAACCAGATCGCCTTCTCGGGCGCCGAGGAGTTCATGGAGAAGTATAAGAACCAGGCCATTATCGGACATTTCGGACTGGGATTCTACTCGGCATTCATGGTGTCGGACAAGGTCGAGATTTTCACGAAATCCTATAAAGAGGGTTCTAAAACCGTACATTGGAGCTGCACCGGGTCGCCCGAGTTCGAGATGGAGGAGACCGACGAGGCGCGCGACCGCGGCACGACCATCGTGCTGCACCTCTCGGAGGATTCGCTCGAATACGCCGAGGATGCGCAGGTCGAGGCCCTGCTGAAGAAGTACTGCCGCTTCCTGCCCGTGCCCATCGCCTTCGGCAAGGTCAAGGAGTGGAAGGACGGCAAATACGTCGACACCGACAAGGACAACATCATCAACAACGTTGAGCCGCTGTGGACCCGCAAGCCCGCCGACATCACCGAAGAGCAGTACAAGGAGTTCTACCGCGAACTCTACCCGATGAGCGACGAGCCGCTGTTCTCGATCCACCTCAATATCGACTATCCGTTCCACCTGACGGGCATCCTCTACTTCCCGAAGATTCACAACAACTTCGAGATCCAGAAGAACAAGATCCAGCTCTATTCGAACCAGGTCTATGTGACGGATCAGGTCGAGGGCATCGTGCCGGAGTACCTGACGCTGCTGCACGGCGTGATCGACTCGCCGGACATTCCGCTCAACGTATCGCGCAGCTACCTGCAAAGCGACGCCAACGTGAAGAAGATTTCGAGCTACATCACCCGCAAGGTCGCAGACCGCTTGCAGGAGTTGTTCTCGACCATGCGTTCGGACTACGAGGCGAAGTGGGACGACCTGAAAATCTTCATCCAGTACGGCATCCTCACCGACGAGAAGTTCGCCGAGAAGGCCGCCGGGATCATGCTCTGGAAGAACGTCGAAGGCAAATATTTCACCCCCAAGGAGTATGCGGAGAAGGTGAAGGAGAACCAGACCGACAAGAACAAGACGGAGGTGTTCCTCTATGTGGACGATCCCGTGGAGAAGCACACGTTCCTCGAAGCGGCCAAAGGCAAGGGGTACGACGTGCTGGTGATGGACGGCCAGCTGGACAGCCACTACATCAACTGGTACGAGTCGAAGAACAAGGAGTCGCGTTTCGTGCGCGTCGACAGCGACGTGGTCGACAAACTGATCCAGAAGGAGGAGAATGTCAAGATGTCGCTCACCGAGGGCCAGCAGGAGGTGCTGACGCCCGTTTTCGAGAGCCAGATGCCCAAGGACGACAAGATTCACTACAATATCTCGTTCGAGGCCATGTCGCCCGACGAGGCTCCGGTGGTGATCACGCAGAACGAGTTCATGCGCCGCATGAAGGAGATGGCCCAGACGGGCGGCGGAGGCATGAGCCAGTTCTACGGACAGATGCCCGACAACTTCACCATCGCGGTCAACGCCAACCACCCCATCGTCATCGACATCCTCGCCGACGTGGAGAAGTCCTACGGCGACAAACTGAAGTCGATCACCAAGAAGATCGACGCCGCGGTGGCCGAGGAGAAGCGTTTCGACGAGGTCGTGAAGGGCAAGAAGGAGGAGGAACTTTCGTCCGAGGAGAAATCCACGCGCGAGGAGCTGTCGAAGAAGATCGTCACCCTGCGCGACGAGCGCAACCAGCGTCTGCGCGAGATCGGCGGCGAAAACCGCCTCGTCAAGCAGATCATCGACCTGGCGCTGCTGACCAACGGCATGCTCAAGGGCAAGAACCTGACGGATTTCATCCAGCGTTCGATTTCGCTGATCGGAAAATAGTTTTTGAAGGGTTTGCAGAGAAGGGGCCGCACTTTCGGAGTGCGGTCCCTTTTCCGTTCCGGGCCATCCAACCGCTTTTTGCGGAAACAGTTGCAAAAACAGCAAAAAAAGACTACATTTGTTTGTCACTACAAACCCAACCAACCTGCCATGAGAAACCTCCTGTTCCTGATCGCAGCGGCGCTCGGTGCGCTGCTGCCGTCCTGCACCCCGGCTAACCGGGTCGTGGAAAACCCGCTGATCGAAACGGCCAACACCCGGACGCTCGACATCGTGAAAGTCGAATTGAGCGACACGGCCACCGTGCTCCACATGAACGCCTACTACCGGCCCAAAAACTGGATCGTCATTTCGTCGGACAGCTACCTGCAAATCCCCGCCCGGAAATTCATGCTCACCGGGGCCGAAGGCATAACGCCCGACTCGCTGTTCTGGATGCCGAAGTCGGGCCGCGCGTCGTTCGTGCTGCGGTTCCCTCCCCTGCCCCGCGGTACGAAATCGTTCGACTTCATCGAGTCGGACTGCGACGACTGTTTCAAGATCTACGGCGTGGACCTGACGGGCAAAACGGAGTATCCCGAATATCCCGAAGGCCTGCCCAAAGAGCTGCGCAAGGCTCCGAAAGACGGTCCGGTACCCGATCCGATCTTCGCCGTCGGCGAAACGAGGGTCAACATCCACCTGTTAGGATTCCGCGAAGGGATGTACAAGGACATGACGCTTTATATCAATTCGATGCTGACCGGTCACGAGCGCAAAGACGCTCCCATCGACCCCGAGACGGGCGTTGCGACCTTTAAATTCGGGCAGTATGGCCCGTCGCTGATCTATGGCAATCCGGCCGGTCCCGGCTCGATGCACCTGAATTTCTGGACGGCTCCCGGGGAAACCGCGGACATTTACGTTGACCTCACAGAGAAGGGTAAATCCATCGTCCAGCGTCGGAACAACGAGCAGCCCAAACGTGCCCCGTTGTACTCGACAGGGACGTACGGCGCGCTGAATACGCTTTTCAACGGGAGCGAGACCAAAACAATCGCTCTTGATACCCATACCGGCGAATTTGCGGATTACCGGATGACAGCGGACGAATATGTGCAGATGGTGGCATCGAAATATAAATTATTAGCCGACAGTATCGCCCGCAGCGGCATGTCCAGCATGATGACAGAACTGTCTCTGCTTTCGCTCCAGCAGGAGACCCTCAACGCATTTGCCAACAGTCGTTTCTTTTTGGAACACAATTACCGGTCGGAGCATAATATGTGGGACCGCAATGCGAAGCTCGACTATGAATTTGCCAAACTGACATCCGAAAATCAGGCGATGCTCTGCAAGCTTTTCGATATCAACAACCCGAAACTGCCGATGGGCGTCCGTATTTTCGAATATCAGCGTGCAGCTCTTGCTCCCGATATCGATTGGGCGCAACTCGTCGAGGCTACCAGTCCGCTTGCCGATCTGCGCAAAGTGAGTTCTCTGCCCTCCAAAGCGGAAAACGATGCTCTCACGGAGGCTGACCTCGCCTCGCTCCGTTCGCTGAAGAATCCGTTCTACGCCGAGGCGTGCGAGGCTATTCAGGCCAGGGTACGCAGGGAGCTGGCGGCGCTGGAAGGCAAGGTGAAGATCGAAGAGACGCCCGACGTGGCCCCTGACAAGCTTTTCGACGCCATCGTCGCGCCTTACAAGGGCAAGGTCGTGCTGGTCGATTTCTGGAACACCTGGTGCGGGCCCTGCCAGGCGGCGATCAAGGCCAACGAGCCGCTGAAAACCGGGGAACTGAAATCGGACGACATCGTGTGGATTTACCTTGCCAACGAGACCTCGCCGCTGGTGACCTACAAGACCCAGATCGGCAAAATCGTCGGCAAGCATTACCGGCTGAACGAGGAGCAATGGAAATATCTGTGCGAAAAGTTCAAAGTCGACGGCATCCCCTCCTACGTGCTCGTCGACCGGGACGGCAACAGCAAACTGCGCAACGACCTGCGCAACCACGACAAACTGAAAAAGACGCTCAAAAAGATGATCGAATAACGGAAACGGCCGCCCTGCGAGGGGCGGCCGTTTTGTCTGCGTCAAGGACGGGCGGCACGGAATCCCGAGGGTCCGGGACTTCACAGGCGCGGCGTCTACGCCTTGCGCCGTTCGATTTCGCTGATATTTTCAATTTTCTTCTTCCGGAGGAAACCGTAGACCCCGTCGAGGTGCTCGGTGACGCGGCCGTGGGAGAATTCGTAGATTTTGGATGTCAGCCCGTCGAGAAAATCGCGGTCGTGGGAGACGACGATCAGCGTGCCGTCGAAAGCCATCAGGGCCTCTTTGAGAATCTCCTTGGTCTTCAGGTCGAGGTGGTTGGTCGGCTCGTCGAGTATCAGCAGGTTGACTGGTTCCAGCAACAGCTTGATCATCGCCAGACGCGTCCGTTCGCCGCCCGACAACACCTTTACGAGTTTCTCGCTGGCCTCCTTGCCGAACATGAAGGCCCCCAGAATGTCGCGGATACGGGTCCGGATGTCGCCCACGGCGATGTCGTCGACGGTCTTGAAGACGGTGATCGACTCGTCGAGCCCCGACGCCTCGTTCTGCGCGAAGTAACCGATCCGGACGTTATGGCCGATCCGGATCTCGCCCTCGAAGTCGATCTGCCCCATGATGGCCTTGACCATCGTCGACTTGCCCTCGCCGTTGCGCCCCACGAAAGCCACCTTGTCGCCGCGCCCGATGGTGATCGACACGTCGCTGAACACCCGGTGGTCGCCGTACGCCTTGCCCAGTTCGGAGGTGATGACCGGATAGGAACCCGAACGCGGGGCGGGCGGAAAGCGCAGGTTCAGCGCCGACCGGTCCTCCTCGTCCACCTCGATGAGTTCCAGTTTTTCGAGCATCCGCACGCGCGACTGCACCTGATTGGTCTTCGAATAGGTCCCCTTGAAACGCTCGATGAACTCGCGGGTCTCGGCGATCATCTTCTGCTGGTTGTCGTAGGCCGCCTGCTGCTGCTCGCGACGCTCCCTGCGGAGTTCGAGGTAATGGGAGTAGTTGACCTTGTAGTCGTAGATGCGTCCGCGGGCGATCTCGATGGTGCGCGTGGTGATGTGGTCCACGAAAGCCTTGTCGTGGGAAATGACCATTACGGCCTTGGCGTTGTTCATCAGGAAATCCTCCAGCCACTCGATCGACTCGATGTCGAGGTGGTTCGTCGGCTCGTCCAAGAGCAGCAGGTCGGGTTTCTGCAACAGCAGCTTGGCCAGCTCGATGCGCATGCGCCAGCCGCCCGAGAATTCGGAGGTCTGGCGCGTGAAGTCGCTCCGTTCGAAGCCCAGCCCCAGCAGAATGCGCTCCACGTCTTCCTGGTAGTTGGTGAGGTCCACGGCATAGAACTTCTCGGAGATGGCCGTGACCTCCTCGATCAGCCGCATGTACGACTCGCTTTCGTAGTCGGTGCGGGTCGTGAGCTGCTCGTTGAGCGCCGCGATCCGCCGCTCGATTTCGAACAGGTGTTCGAAGGCCCGCGACGCCTCCTCGACGAGCGTGCGCCCGTCCTCCACCTGAAGGTGCTGGGGCAGATACCCCACTTTCCCGCCTTCGCCCACGGTCACGCGCCCCCGCGTGGCCGAACGCACTCCGGCGATGATCTTCAGCAGGGTCGATTTGCCCGCTCCGTTTTTGCCCATCAGGGCGATCCGGTCCTTGTCGCCGATCGTGAAGGAGATGTCTTTGAAAAGCGTCGTGCCGCTGAACTCTACGGTGAGGCCGTCTATTGAAATCATAAGTTGTCGCAAATTGAGCCGCAAAGGTACGAATAAGCGATGGCAATGTCAAATTTACTTGAACATTGCCGAGCGGGAGTATCCAAAGGTACGAAACGTCGGGCGTAGAAGCGAACGCCGGTTTGCTTCCGCCCCGACGGAGCGGTTCCGGAATCGGACTGCGGGGAGGGACTTTCCGGGCGATGAAAATGCCGTCACGGCGCAGAAAAAGCCGCTTCGCAGGGCGAAGCGGCATGAATCGGACCCGAAACGGGGCGTCTTATTCGGTCCAGCGGCTGCGGATCAGCTCCAGGAACCATTCCGGACAGCGGCACGGACGCCGCGAATCGCTGTGGATGAAGCCCAGCTGGGTCATGCCCGTATTGAGCAGGTCGCCCCGCTCGTTGTAGATTTCGTAGAAGAAATTGATGCGTGTCGAGGGCATTTCCCGGAGGATGATGCGCACGGTCAGCAGTTCGTCGAAATAGGCCGGCTTGCGGTATTTCGACTGCACTTCGAGGATCGGCATCATGATGCCCCGCCGTTCGACCTCGGCGAACGACATGCCCAGCGCGCGCAGGAACTCGCTGCGGGCGGCTTCGTAGTAGCAGATGTAATTCGAATGGTGGCAAATGGCCATCTGGTCGGTGTGCTTGTACCACACGCGTATCTGACAATCGTGACTTAACATGTTTTTTTATTTTTCGGTTTGCAGGGAATATCCAAGTAACAATTCGGCCTCTGCGGTTTTCCCCTCATCCAGCAGCCGGCGGATCACGGTCGAACTGACATGCTCGCCGTCGACCCTGCACGGACCCACCTTCACGACGCGGAGCCGTCCCGACGCCGCGAGCGTGTCGCAGTCGATCCGGTCGTGGCCGAAACGGTGGTTGTAGCCCGCGACGAGCGTTTCGGCGCCGACCTTTCCGATCAGGTAATCGTCCGCGAACTCCTCTCCGGACAAGGCGCTGAACGCCCTGTCGAAGGGAATGACGATCACGTTATCCACCCCCAGCTCTTCCAGCAGGGCCGTTTTCTCGTCGAGCGTCGTCAGCAGCCGCAGCCCTTCGGCCTTTCCCAGCGTGATGCGCGGGTGCGGCTCGAAGGTCAGCACGATGCTTTCGCCGCCGTTGGCGCGGGCCTCGGCGATCAGCCGCCCGATCAGGGCGCGGTGGCCCAGGTGCACGCCGTCGTACGACCCGACGGTGACCGCCGGGCGGACGAAGTGCGGAAGTGCGTCGAAACCGTGAAATACCCTCATCTCTCTCTCCCTCTCCGGCACACGGTTACGAATTGCTCCCGTCGCTCTCCTTAACGAAGTAGGCGACTTTTTCGAGCAGCGTGGTGATGTCGTAATTCTCGACGATGATCCCCTGCGGGAAGTTCAGCGGCGTGGAGGTGAAGTTCAGCACGCCCTTGATGCCGGCGTTGATGATCGGCAGCACGAGCGTCGGGGCGACCTTCGTCGGCGAGGAGACGATGACGATCGAGATGTCCCGGTCTTCGACCACCTCCTCGAAAGTATCCATGTGGTAGCACGGAATGCCGTCGATGGTCTTGCCGACCTTCTCGGGATCGACATCGAACGCCGCGGTGATCTTCAGCTGTCTCTTATACACATCTCCGAGCCCACTGATGGCCTGGCCCAGATGGCCCATGCCCAGCACGGCGATGTTCATGGGCGAGGGGCTGTCGAGGATGCGGCTGATGTACTCGATCAGCACCTGCACGTCATAGCCCTTCTTCGTGTCGCTCGAGAAGCCGATCAGCATCAGGTCGCGGCGCACCTGCACGGCCGTGATGCCGTGGATGCCGGCCAGTACGTGCGAAAAGATATGCGTGATGCCCTGCCGATGGCTGGCGAGCAGCGTGCGGCGGTACTCGCTCAATCGCTCGATGGTTTTCTCGGGAATCGTATTCGTCAAAGTTGCCATGGCTCTGTCATTCGATGGTTATGGTGAAGTCGCTGTTGTAGTTGACCCGCGTCCAGTTGCGGTTGAGGTGGTTCTCGCGGCCTTCGTTCTGCCCGAACCGATAGGTCGTCTGCAACGGCGTGTAGCGGCGGTCTTCGAGGTCGTACTCGATGTCGCCGTACATGGCCGGGGCGAAGATCATCGCCGTGTCGTAGCCCCGGTAGGAAAAGAGGGTCGGCAGCGCGCCGAACGAACGGATGTAGGCGTCGTCGAACGCCCGCACGGTCTCCGAGTCGCGTTTGGCGTGGTAGGTCGAGAAGAAGATCACGCGGTTCTTGAAGAACATCGCGCGGTCGACGGTGTTGTAGCGGTTCCAGCGGGTGTTGCCCAGCACCACGAAGCGGGGCGCCGTGCGGCCGCGGCTCGTAAGGCTCGTATCGGCCGAGGCCAGAGCCGCGAGAATGCGGTCGATGTCCACCTCGTTGTCGGAGAGGATGATGAAAACGTTGTCGTCCGTATTCTCCAGCAGCGGCGTGAGGTCGCTCGGGCTGTCGGCCGAGCGGGCCGTGGGATGCTCGTATTTATAGGTATAGCGGCGGTACTCCGAATCGCCCAGCAGCGCGAGCATCTCGCGCTCGAACTCCTTGTCGGCAGACTCGGTGCAGATCAGCGTCACGCGCTTGTCGCCGTTCACCAGATCGCCCGCCTTCTCGTACTTGCGCGAAGGGTCGGGCGCGAGCTGGAACAGCACGTCGCTGTTCATCCCCTCGATATTGGCCAGCGGCGACACCACGGGAATCTTTTTCTCCTCGGCGAAGCGGATCACCGGATACAGCCCCTCCTCGTAGACGGGGCCGACGATCAGGTCGGCTTTCCGGAAGGCGTCGCTTTCGACGATTTCGCGGATGCGCGCCGTGTCGCGGGCCGTGTTGTAGAGGTCCACGTTCACCGAACGTCCGTATTTGAGCTTCACGCTGTCCAGCCCCAGCAGAAAACCCTGATAGAACTCCAGGTAGTTGCCGTTAGGCTCGCCGCCCGTGGCGAGGGGCAGCAGCAGCGCCACGTCGAGCGGGTCGCCGGCCCGGAGCGCCCGGAAGTCGATCTGCACGACCTGCTGCCCGGTCTCCGGCACGCTGTCCTGCCGTTGGAGGCTGTCGGCGCCCTCCGGAATCTGTCCGGCCTCGGGCGCGGGAATCTTGACCATGGCCCCGGCCTTGAGGTCCGCGGGTTTCAGCCCGCCGTTGAGCGCGCTGAACTCCGCCTCGGTGATCCCGAAGCGGCGCGAGAGCGAATAGAACGTCTCGCCCGGATGGACGATGTGGTAGGCCGTGCCTTCCTCGGCCACGCTGTTCAGCGACTGCCGGTACTCCTCCCACTGCTCCTTCGTTCCGGCTTCGTCCTCCGAGCCGATCTGTTTCCTGCGGATCAGGATGCGTTCGCCGAGGCGCATGTGCAGCGGGTCGAGGTTCGGGTTGTCCTCCAGAAGGGTTTTCACCGGAATCTCGTACTGCCGCGAAATGGCGTAGAGCGTCTCGCCCTTCGACACGAAATGGAAGTCGAAGGTCTTGCGCAGCTTCTTGTCCGACTTGGGTTCGGGAACGTCGGCCACGAAGGGGATCTTGATATTCTCGGCGGTTTTCAGGCCGCGGGCGATCGAGGGGTTGTTTTCGAGAATCACCTTCTCGCCCACCCCGTAGGTTTTCGAAAGCCCGTAGAGCGTCTCGCCCGCCTGCACCGTGTGGATGTAGTATTTCGCACCGTTGATGTAGACGATCGTTGCGGACTTCCCCGCCGCAACGGCGCAGAAAGCCCACACGATCATCAGAGCTGCGGCACAGAGTCGTTTCATCGTCATTTCATTTTATCGCGCATCCGGATTTCGGTGATGACCTTCTTGGTGTAGAGCGGGAAATCGCCGTTCATCATCCAGGCGTAGTAGCTCGGCTCGATGCGGAACACCTCGGCCACCGAACGGCCCTTGTACTTGCCGAACCCGAAGACCTCCTCGCCCTTCTCGTTGTAGAG
>ENA-UAOM01000457-UAOM01000457.1-human-gut-metagenome-genome-assembly--contig:-NODE-457-length-14427-cov-5.299332_pt1 | contig 14427 bp, 15 predicted proteins | sample MGYA00243468_ERZ654555 | MGnify/ENA primary metagenome ERZ654555 (study PRJEB26926, sample SAMN06164434) | human gut metagenome | biome: ENVO:00009003; feature: ENVO:2100002; material: ENVO:00002003... | reverse complement strand
GAATCTAATATGCGCACTTTATCGGTTTGCCATCTGGGGGGAAAAACAACTTTTACGGGGAAAATCAGTGAAGTGGAGGAGTCACTGAGTGAACAGAGTTTTTTCAGGATTCATAAAAGTTATGTTGTTAATCTAAAACATATACGTAATATTTTTAAAGATACTGTTACTTTAGAAAATGGAGAGGAATTGCCGCTTAGCAGGCATCGCAGCAAAGAATTGCGGCAGCAGTTCCTATCCTATATGAAGGAAAATATTTGATATGGATATTATGCTGAAATGGATCGCTTATGTGATTTTATCTGCGGCTGAGACGTGGATCGGATATCGTCTTTTCAATACTTATTTGACTCGTAATTCAGTAAGACAGAGGTATTATTGGCTGGGGGTGATATTTTATTTTACTTTCCAGATGTTTTCTTATGTAAATGAAAGTCCCATGTTTTCGACGGCTGCTTATTATTTTTTCTTTGCTACAATTATTGCTGTTGTTTTCTTTTCTGATTCTTTACAGAATAAGATTACGATTGCCTTACTGTTTGTTATTATGAATTATGCATGTAAAACGGCTATGACAGGTATTGCCTTGGCCTGGGGTGAACAGACTTTGCCGCGGGAGCTGATTAATTATCGCATTGTTATGGATCCCTGGTCGCAGATGATGGCATGTATACTGTTTGTTTTGAGTTTATGGGGTACGATTTGTATTCGCGAGTTGAGGCTGAATAAGCAAAATTTACTTTATGCTGTAATTTCATATCTGTTTCCACTGACTGTGATGATTTCAGTAATCATTATTTCCCATAAAAATATTGGGTTTGGATCTGCCGCGGGGATACAGGTCTTTTATATTTATACTTCAGTACTTTTGTTTTCTGCATCAATCAGTCTTTTCTACCTTCTGGAAAAAAATATTCTTTTGGATATGTCCGGAGAAAAGTCATCGGTAATGGAAGAATTGCTGTCACTGCAGCGCCGTCATTATGAACGATTGGATATATCACAGCGTGAATTACAGAGTCTGCGGCATGATATCAAAAATCATATTAGCTGTCTATATGCGCTTTTGGACAGTGGTCATGCTAAAGAAGCTAAGGAATATATTAAGGAACTTTATACCTGTAATAAAGGCTTGCAGGGCATTATTTACAGTGGGAATATAGTTATTGATTCCATTCTCAGTAATGGTTTGGCTAATTTGGAAAACCGTGGTATAAATTTAAAATGCAGTATAATTATACCGCCTTCGTTAAATATCGCTGACGTGGATCTGTGTATTCTTTTTGGAAATTTGATTGATAATGCCGTGGAGGCATGTGAAAGAATCGTAGAACCGGGCAGGAAAAAATTTATTGTTCTTAACGTCAATATCAAAAAAGATTATCTGTTCATTGATATCGCTAATTCGTTTACTGGTGAAGTGAAAAAACAGAATAATATTTACAGAACAGTGAAAATTGATGAGCGTTATTGTGGTATAGGCCTGTTTAATATCAGAAAGATTGTTGAAAAATATAATGGTGAATTTTCAGTCAGCCATTCTGATAATGTTTTTAGTGTTTCGGTTATGTTGTCATTACTCTGGGGGAAAAAATAAGGACTGCCGTTTTAACGGCAGTCCTTATTTTTTTTATAAAGATGCAGGCTTTTAACTAGCAGCCCCAAAGCAGTCCATCCTGTCAGCACCAGGTATTCAGTTTTACTCAGCGAAGCAGAGGTGCCGGGCAGCAGCATGGCAGCAATAATGAGAAAACTGACGCAGCATGCAGCACTGATACCCGCTTTGCCGCCAGGGACTTTGTAGGGTCGGTATAGATTTGCTTCGCTGCTGCGCATTTTATAACAGGCCAGACTGACCATCATACAGGAGAACATGAAGGTCAGGGCAGCAACATTTGTCAGAGGCAGCAGCATATTGCTTCCCAGGAAAGGGGCGAGAACGATACTTGTGCTGAGCAGAATATGTGTAGATTTGGCAATAGCCTGAGAGTGGTCGGAGGGGCTGAAGGCTGCAGGCAGTTGTTTTTTTCGGGCCATAGCCAGTAAAATCCTGGAGGATGAGGCATAAAAGGAGTTCATAGGACCCAACGCTCCCAAAACAGTTATGCAGAGCATGAGAAAGTATAAATTAAAATTGATGTGCTTAAGACAGGCAAGAGCTGCCAAAGGCTGTTTGACAAAACTTGTCCAGGGGATAAGACTGCTGAAAGCTGCTATGCAGATAATGTAAAAGGTAGCTGCAGATAAAAGTGCAAGGCTGATAATTCTGCCGAATTTGTGCCAGTCTAAGCCCTGAGCAGCTTCTTCTGCCTGCTGCGGGATAGTGTCAAACCCGGTATAGAAAAAAGGCGTTACTGTAAGCAGGGCAAAAATACCGGTCCAGAGAGAGGTGGCCTGAGTATGTGCTGTCGACTCATTGACCGGAAGAAAAAGCGGCTGCCAGTTTGCAAGACTGCCTTTGTCAAAAGCACTGATAATGGCCAGCAGTAATCCTGCGAGCAGCGCTTTAGTCAGGAAAGACTGGGCTTTAGCTGCTGCTTTTGGGCCGTGCAGATTTTGTCTGATGATAAATCCTGAAAGGCAAAGCGCTATCAGTACTGGGAAAAGGTATACATCGGCACCTAAAATGCTGTAGAGCCTGATTGAACGCAGCCAGGGAAACATATCTCCGAACAGGGTGCCAAAAAGGGTGGAGACAGCAATCGTTTCCCATGGACACATGATAATATTACTTAGCAGCAGCAGCCAGCCTGTAATAAAAGATACTGTTTTACCGTAGGTGCGGTCAACATATTCTATTACCCCGCCGTCAATAGGCAGAGCGCTTGTAAGCTCTCCGAATACAGCTCCGATAGGCAGTAAAAGCAGCGCCCCCAGTAAAAATGCCAGCATGGCCGGAATGGGTCCTCCGCTGATGATGATCCATTCGCCGACTAAAAAAATCCAGCCGGTACCGATGATCGCACCGAACCCGATTGTAAAAAAATTCCAGAGCGTCAATGTCTTTGATATATTCTTTTGTTTGACAGAGTCAACGGACATAAAAAAGTCCCCTTACATAAATTTTCAGGAATAAAATGATAATAATTTTAGTTTATACTTTTAAAATATATAGTGCGGCTAACACTGCTTGTTTAATCGTTTACAATAATGCCTGATAAAAGCTTTCTAAAATTACAAATTCTGCCAGAAGTTATAATGTGAAAATATCGCAAATTGTCTGAAAACTAATTTACAAATGTTCTGACAAATGTTAAAATTACGGTAAATACATTTGTGAGGTGACCGGAAATGCTGACTTTGCCTTTACTTAGAAAAATGCTGAATCGTGCTGGTACAGAGCTGAAAGCTAACAGTAAATATTTATGTGAGCTTGACAGTGTGGCTGGCGACGGTGATCACGGAATCACTATTGGCAGAATGGCTGATGTGATGAAAGAAAAAACAGAAGATACTACTATTGATACGATGAGGGTCTTGCTGGATGAGTTGGGCGAAGCTTTTATGGGTATCAACGGTGGCAGCGCCGGACCGCTTTGGGGTACGGTGTTTACAGGGATGGCCGAAGGAATCGACGATCAGGCTGAACTGACTGACTTGGAGCTGCGAAAAATGTTTACGCAGGCCAAAGAAGATTTTATGGATATTTCCAAAGCAAAGCCCGGTGATAAGACTATGGTCGATGCGCTGTATCCGGCTATCGATGCCATTATTGAAACACAAGGAAGCTTAAAAGAAATCATGACAGCTGCGGCTGCAGCTGCTGACGCTGGTGCGGAACAGACCAGTACTATGGTTGCCAGATTCGGCCGCGCTAAAAATATGGGTGAGCGCAGTATCGGTACTAAAGATCCCGGTGCTGTATCCATAGCTATTTTATTCAACGGTATGGCGCAGGCCTTATAAAAGGCTTAATTTTCCGCAGGTGCGGAAACAAATAAAATTTTGGAGGTTGAAAAGCATGAAAAAATTTATTAACGATCCCGAAAATCTGACCAGTGAATTACTGGAAGGTCTGGCTCTTGCCAATAAGGATATCATCCATCTGGAAGATGGCAACCTGGTTGTAAATAATAAATTGAAAGATGCTGACCGCGTTACGATCGTCACTTTGGGTGGTACCGGCCATGAGCCTGCTATCAGCGGTTTTGTCGGCGAAGGTATGGTAGATATTTCCGTGGCTGGTAATGTTTTCGCCGCTCCTGGCCCGCAGGCCTGTATAGAAGCAATCAAAATGGCAGATAAAGGCCACGGTGTTTTGTTTGTTGTTTTGAATCATGCCGGCGATATGCTGACCGGTAATCTGACAATGAAACAGGTTAAAAAACTGGGATTGAACGTAATAAAAGTTGTTACGCAGGAAGATATAGCCAATGCTCCGCGCAGTAATGCTGACGATCGCCGCGGGTTAGTCGGTTGTGTGCCGTTGTATAAAATTGCCGGCGCAGCAGCTGCTGCAGGTAAGTCTTTGGAAGAGGTGGCCGCTGTTGCACAGAAATTTGCTGACAATATGGCTACGATCGCTGTTGCAGCTAAAGGCGCTACTCATCCGGCTACGGATATGGTCATTGCTCAGATCGAAGAAGGTAAAATGGAAATCGGCATGGGGCAGCATGGTGAAGGCGGCGGTGGCTTGACTGAAATGAAAACTGCTGATGAAACTGCAGCTATTATGATAGATGCCCTTCTGAGAGATTTGGATATCAAAAAAGGTGAAAAACTTTTGGTTATCGTTAACGGCGTTGGCGCTACTACGCTGATGGAACAACTGATCGTTTTCCGTAAATGCTGTCATTATCTGGCAGAAAAGGGTATTGAAGTTGTTGCCAATATTGTTGGTGAAGTGCTGACAGTACAGGAAATGGCCGGATTCCAGCTCTTTATTGCCCGTATGGATGATGAACTGCTCAAATATTGGAATGCACCCTGCCGCACCCCGTATTATAAAAACTAAAGTAATATTTTTAAGGAGATAAAAATGGCAGATAAAGACGGTAATATTATTGCTAAAGATTATGGTATCGGCATCAAGCCGCCCGCCCAGCACTTTCATGTAAAAGGTCATGAGAATGCCGGCTGGGGTATGAAGGCACGTCTGTCACAGATTTTTGCGGCTGACGGGCGCACAATCATGCTGGCGTTCGATCACGGTTACATCATGGGCAGTACAGCTGGTCTGGAAAGACTGGATCTGGTCATTCCGCCGCTGATGGATCATGCTGATTGTCTGATGGCGACTCGTGGCGCGCTGAGAACCTGTATTCCAGCCGATAACCGCAAGGCGATTGCTTTGCGCTGCAGTGCAGACAGCTCTGTTTTGAAAGACGATATGAGTATGGGTGTTATTGGTACCGATATTGAGGAAGCTCTGCGCATGAACGCTTCCTGTATGGCCGTACAGTGCTTTATCGGTTCTGCTTCTGAAATTGCTTCCCTGCACAATCTTTCTTACTATATAAATAAAGGTGAACGTTATGGTATTCCCGTATTGGGTGTCGTCGCCGTTGGTAAAGAGATGGAACGTACCACGCGTTATTTTGCTTTAGCGACAAGGCTTTTGGCTGAACAGGGAGCACATATCATCAAGACCTATTACTGTGAAAATTTTGAGCAGATCACTGCTGCCTGTCCGGTCCCAATCGTCATTGCCGGTGGTAAAAAGGTTCCGGAACCGGAAGCTTTGGATATGGCTTACCGTGCTGTTAATGAAGGCGCAGCCGGTGTTGATATGGGGCGCAATGTTTTGCAGGCAGAATGTCCGAGTGCTATGCTGCAGGCGATTCATATGGTTGTGCACGAAAATGTCAAACCTGAAGCTGCGTATAAGGCTTATCAAACATTGATGAAGGACGTGAAATGATGAAACAGTTTATGCATGTGGGAGTACCCACTGATAAAATCATGGAAGGCGCTGTTTATGCCGAAGCTATCAAGACATATATCGTAGCTCCTGAAACTAATGAATTCAATATTGAATACCTGCGTTTTGAGAAAGATACACCTTTGCCGAAAGAACTGCAGACTATGGTCCATGTTGCTTATAAGGTAGACGACCTGGATGAACAGGTAAAAGCAAATACTGTTGTTGTTGAGCCCTGGTTTGCCGATGAAAATACCCGCCTTGCTTTTATTATGAAGGACGGTATTTTAATGGAATTGATGGAAGTGAAATAAATTGCTGAGCGGCAAAGAACGAACTGATCTTGTCAACGTGGCCCGGCTCTATTATGAACAGGGGCTGACGCAGGATCAGGTCGCTAAGCGAATAGGAGTTTCCCGGCCGTTAGTGAGTAAGATGTTGACGCGTGCGCGCGAAGCAGGGATCGTACATATCGAGATCCGCAGTTCGACAGAAGGCGATGCTGCTTTGTTAGAGGCACTGCAAACCAGATATGCCCTGCATGGAGGTATGGTTCTGCCGGTACAGGACTCAATAGAAGAAAATCTTAAAGCGGCTGCGGATTATCTGTCCGGTGAGCTTTTGTATGAACGTAATTTAGGATTGGGATGGGGGTATCTGTTGGGCGAAAGCATCAGTCTGCTGACGCAGCAATGTAACCGTCGGCAGCCCGGAGCTGTGCTGCCGCTGATCGGCAAGGCACATATCCCCAATAAAGGTTACCGTGTGGACGAACTGGCAGAAACGCTGGCCTCAGCTTGCGGCAGGCATGCTTATCGTCTTGCTGTACCGGCTTTTCCGGACAGTTTGGAAGAACGGCAGCAGTTTGAAACGACTGAAGCTTTTTTGGAACTGGACGCTATGTGGCAGAAACTGGATGCTGCTCTTGTTGAGATCAGAGATTTTCCCAGTGTTCCTGATGAAGCAACGGCGACACGTTTTGGTGACAGCCTGAAACGTCAGCGGGCAGTTGGCAGCTTTTTGTCCTATTATTATAATGAACGGGGCGAATTTATCAGCGGCGAAAATGATTTTGCTGTCAGGATTCCGTTAGGAACTTTGCGGCATTGTCCCAAAATCATAGGTTTAGCACTTGGTGCTGCGCCGAATGCCATAACAGGAGCTCTGAAAACAGGTTTGTTTACGCATCTGCTGGTAACGGAAAGCACTGCGCGTAAAATTTTGGAGAAATGATAAAGGTTCTGTTACGCCTGTCCGGCACTTTTGTGCCCCGGACAGGCGTATTATTTTTGAACATTTTGTGTACGAGAATGATGTGGGGCTTAACAAATCTTGTTTTTGAGTTTATACTGTTTTTGAATAATTATCACAACAGTAAAGAAAGCTGGCAGGAAAATGCAGAAAAGCAATACAGTTTTGATTTTACGGGGATTTGTTGTTTTAGGTGTTATTTTGATGCACACAAGCTGGTTTTTCAGCAGCGGCGGCAGTGAAAATATGGTAGCACTTTCTTCAATGCTGCTGGAGGTGCTGTCATTGTTTGCAGTGCCGCTGTTTATGGCGATAGCGGGTTATTTGTTTACAGGACGTAATAAGCACGCTTACATTTACAGCGCTGCTTTTTTTAAGAAGATGCTGCTGTCGGTATTGTCGCCTTATTTGTTGTTTTCTACCCTCTATATAGTAACTGCTTTTGTTTTTGACGGTCATACATATACGCTGGGTGAAATAGTCGTTGATATGCTGACGGGAAGTGCTGCGGTGCATTTGGGATTTTTCAGGGCGCTGATCGGGTTCTATCTGGTGTATCCGTTTTTAATCAGGATTTTTACTAAATGCCGTGAGTCAGGCTGGATGAAATACTATTTTGCTGCGGCAGCTGTTTTGCAGATCTCTTGGAAGGTGTTGAATAATATTCAGTTTGAGACTGTTTGGATCAGCTACCTGCTTATGGGGACAATGTTTCTGCGTTATCTTGTTTATTTTTCGCTGGGAATGGCGGCCTACTATTATAAAAAAGAATTTTTAGAGTGGATCGGCAGGAGCCGGAAATTTTTGGTTTGGCTGCTGATCATTTTTATTCCTTTAGTTACCGTATGCTGGTTGGAAAAGTACTATTGGAAGACCTATTATATTTTGGAGTTTATTTGTTTTCCGCTCAATATGTTTTTATATACGATTTTGATAGCGATGCTGTTTTATCATTCTGAGGATATTGATAGAAAAAATACCCTGCAAAAGCGGTTTGTGCTGTATTTGGGCAATTATTCGTTCGGTATTTTTCTTATCCATATCTTTTTTATGTATCTGTGTACCGAGTATCTGCTGCCTTTGCTGCAGATCACGCCTTCGATGCTGGTTTTTTATCCGCTGCTGTTTGTTTTGATGCTGGTATTGAGTCTTGGGAGTATGGAAATACTGGCGCGGCTTCCTTTTCATGAGTTGCTGATAGGGAAGGTTGAACGCCAGCTGCTACTGCACAGAAAAAGCGGAAAAACCAATAGCTTATAAGTTTGATTTTTCTGATAATTGATGTTAGAATAACGATAATCTCAGTTTGGAATTGCCAGGCTGTAAGTAGAATTTTGTAGAATGGAAGGATGGTAGTAATGAACAGAAAGAATTTACGCAGTTTAGCTGCAGGTGTAGCTCTGCTGCTGGCAGTAGGAGCTTTAGCTGGCTGCGGCGGCGAAAAGAAGGCTGACGACAGTAAAAAAATGGTAACGGTTGGTATTGCCCAGCTGGTAGAACATGGTGCTTTGGATGCCGCCAATAAAGGTTTTGTGGCAGGTATGGCTTCTAAAGGCTTTAAAGAAAATGAAAATGTAAAATATGACCGCCAGAACGCGCAGGCTGATCAGTCTAATCTGCAGAATATCGCACAGCGTTTTGTCAGCAATAAGGTGGATCTGATCTGCGCTATTGCTACACCGACGGCTCAGACGATGGCTAATGCGACGAAAGATATCCCCATTGTAGCGACGGCGGTTACCGATTATGAGGTAGCAAAGCTGGCTGCTTCTAATAACGAGCCGAAAGGCAATGTTACGGGAACCAGTGATATGAATCCGATTGACCAGCAGTTGGAGCTGCTTTTGAAGATAGCGCCGCAGACAAAAAATATTGGAACCGTGTACAGTTCCAGCGAAGTCAATTCACAGCTGCAGGTCGATGTTTTGAAAAAGCTGGCAGGTGATAAAGGCATCAATGTTATCGAAGCTACGGTTTCTACAGTTAATGATATCCAGCAGGCTGCGCATAGTCTTGTTGGCAAAGTCGATGCGGTTTATATTCCGACCGATAATGTGATGGCTTCGTCAATGCCGACTTTAGTAGCAGTAACAGATGAAGCCCGGCTGCCTGTTATTTGCGGAGAAAGTGATCCGGTGCGAGCCGGAGGTCTGGCTACTTTAGGTATTGATTATTATAAACTGGGTGAACAGACCGGTGTGATGGCTGCTGAAATCCTGAGCGGTAAGGGCAAACCTCAGACAATGCCTGTCCAGATGCAGAAAGAGTTTAAGGTCGTAGTGAACGAGACTACTGCCAAACGCAATGGGATTACGATTCCGCAGGATATTTTGGCTAAGGCTGAGATCGTAAAATAAAATACAAAACAGGGCTGGTTTGTTACGAAACAGCCCTGTTTTTATTGTTTTATTTGTGTTTTGTGATAATAAATGATAGAATTATTCTATCCTTATATGTGTTCGTCAAGGATCAAAAGTGATACTGTAGAATGGAAGGATGGTTATTATGAACAAAAAAATGCGTGCTTTAGCAGCAGGCATTGCCCTGACTTTGTCTTTAGGACTTTTGGCGGGCTGCGGCGGCGAAAAAAAGGCTGTCGATAACAGTAAGAAAGTAGTAAATGTAGGGATTGTCCAACTGGTTGAACATGATGCTTTGGATGCCGCTAATAAAGGCTTTATAGCGGGAATGGCAGCTAAAGGCTTTAAAGAGAATGAAAATGTAAAATATGACCGGCAGAATGCGCAGGCGGATCAGTCTAACCTGCAGAATATCGCACAGCGTTTTGTAAGCAATAAAGTAGACCTGATCTGCGCTATCGCTACTCCAGCGGCCCAGACGATGGCCAATGCTACTAAGGATATTCCTATCGTAGCAACAGCGGTTACAGATTATGAAGCAGCAAAGCTGGTTGCTTCCAACAGTGAACCTAAAGGTAATGTTACAGGGACCAGCGATATGAATCCGATTAAAGAGCAGCTGGAACTGCTGCTTAAGTTAGTGCCTGGTGCTAAAACTATTGGTACGATCTATTGTTCCAGTGAAGTCAATTCACAGCTGCAGGCAGAGCTGCTGAAAAAATATGCAGCAGAGAAGGGCGTGCAGGTAGAGGAAGCGACTGTATCTAATGTCAATGATATCCAGCAGGCTGCTCAAAGTCTGGTCGGCAAAGTAGATGCTGTTTACGTGCCGACAGATAATGTGCTGGCTTCGGCAATGCCGACACTGGCCCAGGTAACTGAGCCGGCTAAACTGGCCGTAGTTTGCGGCGAGGGCGGGATGGTCATGGCCGGTGGTGTAGCTACTCTGGCGATCGATTATTATCAGTTGGGTGAACAAACAGGTGAAATGGCCGGCGATATTCTGAGCGGCAGGGCTAAACCCCAGACAATGCCTATCCAGCTGCAGAAATCTTTTAAGGTCATTATCAACAAGGAAAATGCTGAAAAAATCGGTATCAAGATTCCCGAAGATCTGCTGAAGGCAGCAGAAAGCTCTAAATAAACAAGCGCGGGTTTCTCCTTGTTTCAGAGGAGAGACCCGTTTTTACGGATATATCACAGGAGGAAGATTGATGATAGACTTATTGATGCCAACGATAGCACAGGGACTTTTATGGGCGATTATGGCACTGGGCGTATATATAACTTACAGAGTTTTGGATATTGCTGATTTGACGGTGGAAGGAAGTTTTCCGCTGGGAGCTGCTGTAGCAGCTTCTTTACTAGCTGGCGGATATTCTCCGTGGCTGGCTTTTGGTGCAGCGATGCTGGCCGGTATGCTGGCTGGCGTTGCGACCGGACTTTTACATACCAAGCTCAAAATACCGGCTCTGCTGGCCGGCATTTTGACGATGATCGCTTTATATTCTGTCAATCTGCGTGTAATGGGTAAGGCTAACTTATCGCTGTTGCGTGTAGATACAGTATTTTCCATTATGCGTGATATTGGCGGTTTCAGTAATGCTCAGGCTGTATTGTGTGTGGGTATCGTCAGCTCACTTTTGATCGGAGTTTTGATTTATTGGTTTTTTGGTACGGAAATCGGCGCGGCTATTCGTGCTACAGGCTTTAACCCGCAGATGATCAGAGCGCAGGGTGTGGATACTAATTTTACGATTATTCTCGGGCTGCTGATAAGTAATGCCCTGGTAGCTTTGAGCGGTGCTTTAGTAGCACAGAATAATGGGTTTGCCGACGTCGGCATGGGTACAGGTACGATCGTTATTGGTCTGGCTTCAGTCATTATCGGCGAGGTACTGTTTGGTACCCGCAGCTTTAAAAACTGCATCATCAGTGTTGTGCTGGGCTCTATCATTTATCGTCTGGTTATTGCCGCCGTACTTCAGATGGGAATGCCGCCAAACGATCTGAAGCTGTTTACAGCTATTCTGGTAGCGTTTGCTTTGTCGCTGCCGCTTATTAAAAGTAAGCTTGGTCTGCGAAAGGCGGTGAAATAAATGCTGCGTGTTGAAAATATCTGTAAGACATTTTTTGCAGGAACAATCAATGAGAAAAAAGCTCTGCAGGGTTTATCGCTGCATTTGAAACCGGGTGATTTTGTAACGGTCATCGGCGGTAATGGCGCCGGTAAGTCGACTTTGATGAATTCTATTGCCGGAGTTTTTCCAATCGACAGTGGAAAGATCATTATTGACGGTAATGATATTACAAAAACGCCGGAACATAAACGGGCCAAATATATTGGGCGTGTCTTCCAGGATCCGATGATGGGTACTGCTGCGGGGATGATGATCGAAGAAAATCTTGCTATTGCCGCCAGACGGGGTAAAACGCCTGGATTAAAATGGGGCTTGGACAGCGATAATCAGACTTGGTTCAGCGAATTGCTGCAGGAGCTGGATCTGGGTCTGGAAAACAGAATGACTGCTAAAGTCGGGCTGCTTTCCGGCGGCCAGAGGCAGGCGTTAACGCTGCTGATGGCAACGCTGATCAAACCAAAGCTGCTTTTGTTAGATGAACATACGGCAGCCCTGGATCCGAAAACAGCTGCTAAAGTTCTGGCTTTGACGGAACGGATCGTTAACAGGGATCATTTGACGACGCTGATGATTACTCATAATATGCGTGACGCTTTGCGCTGCGGCAACAGGCTGATCATGCTGCATAACGGACGGGTAATTATTGATGTCGAAGGTGAAGAAAAGTCGCGTTTGACGATTCCTGATCTTTTGAAGATGTTTGAGCAGGCCAGCGGTGATATGCTGGACAGTGATAGACTGCTGCTCAGTTAAATAAAGTAAAATAAAAGGCGGGTTCTTAATGAACCCGCCTTTTATTTTACTTTACTTATTTTTCCAAACCATAGGTCCAGGAGCTGATTGCTCCTAAGTCATAAATTTTTGCATAGCCTAATGAAATCAGGGTATCTGCAGCGATTGCACTGCGTCTACCGCTGCGGCAGTATACCACTATTTCAGTATTTTTATCCTGCGGCAACTGATCGGATTTGACTTTGATTTCATCAAAAGGAAGCAAAAGACTGCCGGGAATATGCCCGGCTGCATATTCATCAGGGGTGCGAACATCAATAACAGTGATCTTATCACCTTTATCAAGACGTTCTTTGACCTGAGACGCAGTTATTTGCTGATAGCTTCCTGCTGAAGCAGTATTGCTGCTGGGGCTCATAGCCTGTAAAGGACAGGCGCCGTTGTTGTAGAACCAAAGCCCGACTGCTGCAATGATGCAAAGTGCGAAGATACTCCATTTACTCATGCTGATGCTCCTTTTCTTCGGCGGCAACTACTGCTAATTGATCTTCAGCAACAGTTTGCTGGCAATGGGGACAGTAGTAATGTGTTTCTATAGTATGATTACAGCTTTTATGGATCAGGCGTTTATAACAGGTAGTAAGATGTTTTTCACCCCAAAGCACCAGGCTGTTGAAAACGATATTCAAATCCTCGCCAGCCTGTGTAAGTGTATAACGGTAGCGGGGCGGATGCTTCTGGTATAAATCGCTGCTGATCAGTCCGTCGGCTTCAAGCGCTTTCAGGCGGCTGGAAAGCAGATTGCTGGCAATCTGGCCTTCCAGGCTGTTGTAAATCTCTTTATAGGTCTGGTGTCCGCTCATAATACCATGCAGAATGAGCAGAGACCATTTGTCGCCGATAATGTTGAGGGCTTGAGCGATATTACATTGAAAGGGATATTGCTGACTCATAAAAATACTCCTTTAATCTAAAGTTGAGAACAAATCATTTAAAAATTCGCTCATAGAAGGATGTGTATAAATATTATCCCGCAGAACGGTATAATCCAGGTCGGCCTTCATTGCCAGTTGGACGATATTGATGATTTCCGAGGCTTCGCTGCAGAAAAACGCCGCGCCGAGGATTTTGTTGTTTTTAGTATCAACAATAGCTTTCAGGTAACCGGAAATGCTGCCAAACAGGCGGGCCCTAGGACTGGCTGCTTCTGCAATTTTGGCAACTTTTATCTTATGGCCGGACAGCAGTGCTTCTTCTTCGCTGAGACCGACGCGCGCGAATGTAGGGTCCAGAAAAACGGAATAGGCGACAGGCGGCCGGTTAGCTGTTGTACGGTCGTTTTGACCGAAAAGCTGCTCTTTAATAATGCGGAAGTCATCCAGGGAGATGTAAGTGAACTGCAGGCCGCCTTTAACGTCACCGAGTGCCCAGATATGAGGGACGGTTGTCTGCAGTAATTCATTGACGATGATTTCGCCGCGTTCATTTACGGCAACACCGGCGGCTTCAAGATTAAGGCTTGCTGTGCTTGCTTTGCGTCCTGTGGCTACCAATACAGCGTCAGCTGGAATTTTAACGGACATACCGCTGCTGCGCTCAAGATAGCTGACAGTAGTCAATTCGTTTTCGTCGGTTATTTCATCTACCTGTGCATTAAAGATAAAGCGAACGCCCAGTTCTTCCAAACGTGTTTGGATAACATTGGCGATGTCGCGGTCTTCACGCGGGATGAAGGTGTCGCCGTATTCTAGAACAGTGACCATGGAGCCATAATTAGCATACATGGCGGCAAATTCCAGACCGATATAGCCGCCGCCGATGATAACCAGTCTTTGTGGCAGGGTGCTGAGTTCCATTAAAGTAGTACTTGTATAAACACGCCTGCTCAGCTGTAGGCCTGTGATTGGAGGAATGACCGGTTCAGAACCGGTATTTATAAAAATTTTTTCGCCGTATAAAGATATTTTTCCGTCCGGCAACTGGACTTCTACAGTATGGTCAGTCTGAAAACGGGCGGCGCCGGTATAAATATCTGCCTGTCTCTTATACACATCTGACGCTGCCGACGAACTCTAGGGTGTAG
>ENA-UAOM01000455-UAOM01000455.1-human-gut-metagenome-genome-assembly--contig:-NODE-455-length-14439-cov-6.477266_pt1 | contig 14439 bp, 10 predicted proteins | sample MGYA00243468_ERZ654555 | MGnify/ENA primary metagenome ERZ654555 (study PRJEB26926, sample SAMN06164434) | human gut metagenome | biome: ENVO:00009003; feature: ENVO:2100002; material: ENVO:00002003... | reverse complement strand
CTACAAGGGAAGCAAAGCGGACTTCCGCAAGACTTCTTGATAAAGTGGCAGGCAATGATTAAACAACTATTGACATTTTGTTACTGGAGTAGTGGAAAATACTTCAATGTAAGCAGATTTTAACACACTTTCAGATGGAAGAATCGCATGAATATAGCGAAAGAGTAAGAAAAAGCGACCGGCACATGGGGATTGGCCCGCCCGGCAGAGGTGCTCCCGAAAGAGCGACTAGCGCAGTACCTTAGCTGCGTAGCGTTAGCTCGTCGGGAGCACCTCTGCCGGGCGGGCCAATATTATTAATTATTGTGCAGCATCAGGAGCCACATACGAGTATGCATTGGACATCTTTGCAGCATTGTTTGTCAGAGTGACAGCCTCTCTGTAGTAGGCAACAACAGGAGTGCCCTTATCCACAGCATTGAACAGCTGCTCTGCAAAAGCAGGAGGCACATTGATACATCCGTGTGAGCCCGAGGTTTTGTAAATGGTTCCTCCGAAGGTATCACGCCAGCTGGCATCATGGATACCTATATTGTAGGCAAACGGCATGAAATAGCTGACAGGAGAAGAGTATCCCTCGCCGACAAGAGTAGCATTTCTCTGCTTGTAAACAATCTTGTATACACCGTCTACAGAGCCATTTTGACGGGCGAGATTACCTGATACGAAATCAGACTCCATCTGGAGAGCACCATCTTTGTAATACCACATGTGCTGCTTTGTGTAGTCAATCTCTATGTATGTATTACCTATGTCGTCAGCACCGCGGTGAAGAGCAGTCTGCTCGTAAACAGGCTCTCTTTCTACAGGCTTGCCTCCCTCTAAATCTGAAAGGAGCTGGGCTTTCTCATTTTTCTTGCTGACTACCCATCCGTAGTCTCCACCACCTATTTCAATAGTGTCACCGGACGATGTCTTGAATGAGCGTTTGCGGCCGAAGGTATTGTACTTGGAAGCAAGCTGCTGGACATATTTAGTGACCTTGGCATCATCTATGCTCACGCTGCCGTCATCTGAGATGCTTAGCATATCAAGGATTTTGGCTGAGTCAAGCTTCTCGTCGGCACCTTCAATTTTGTAAGTGATGGTTGAAGCAGTGTATTTGTCGAGGGCTTCTTTTTCATTTTTGATTGTATCACTGTTTTTTGTGATTTTTGGAGCTTCATAACAGTCATCACTTAAGGCAAGTTTTGGAAGCTCGTTGTCCAGGGCGTCCTTTACCTCGGTAAGGATGCTGTCATATATCGGCTTGCAGCCTTTTTTCTCTTCAATCACATCGTATTCGCCGTCTTTTATCTCGATATGGGCATCCTCCGGATTTTCAATGTAGTCATCACTGAAAATATCAAGAGCCTTGAGCTTTTCCGCCAAAGCGGCATCGTCATATTTGGATGAACCCTTTAGAGTATAGTTTTGAGCTTTGAAAAGACTGACAGGCCATGTAAAAGCATTCTGACTTTTTAGGATTTGCTCCTCGTCACCGTTTGAGACATATTCATAGGAAAAATCAGGTCCCTTAAGTGAAAAGCTGTTGCCTTTTCTATCAGTGATTGTGAGCAGATAGTCGCGGCTTAGGGCTGTATTTTTTTCTAATGCCTCTTTTGCAGTTTTACCTGCGTATTTTACAGAGTTAATCTTTGTGTTGAACAGATAGTGGCTGCTAAAATAAAAGGCAAAGCCAAGATAAACAGCCGAAAGCACACCAAGCACAACGGCGCAGGTTATAAGCACTTTTTTCTTCATGTAAATCGACCTCCTTGGAGATATGCTGTTGCTGCCCACACCGAGGTGTAGGCGGCAGCTAAAATCAGTTACATTTGTGAAGATGTGACACATCCATATAGTCAGGCAGACCATTCTTGTAGACTACAGCGGTTTCTCCCTGAATAAGTGGCTTTAAGTATTCGATAAGCTCAGGCTTCACATCATTGCCAGCATCATTGATCCACTCTCTTGGCACAGACTTGGCCTCGTTTGCGATATCCTTGATAGCAGAATATGTGTATTCCACCTGATAAGGATTATTTGAGATGCGCTTTAAGCATACCATTGATGCGGTCACACCCTCTGCTGCAATAGTGACACCCTTTTTACCCTGAGCAAAAGATTCCTCGATATCGGTTAATGATGCAAGATGTGAGGCACAGCGCTGGAGCACATTTACCTCTACAGAGCGCACCTTGACACCGATGTTTTCCTTTACGATGAACTCAAGAGCTTTTCCGGCACCGCTTAGCTGCTGGTGTCCGAACTGGTCACATGCGGCATTTGATGATGTAATGTATGAGCCGTCTGCGTCATGTATTCCTTCAGATACGGCAACTATTACATTGTTAGTGTGCTCGAGGGCTTCTTTTATATCGGCAACAAATTTGTCCTTGTCGAAATCCACCTCAGGCAGATAGATGAACTGAGGAGCTGTATTGTACTCATTACGTGCGAGAGCGGAAGCGGCAGTGAGCCATCCTGCGTCACGTCCCATGATTTCAACGATTGTCACACTCTTAACAGCATAGATAAAGGTATCATGGGCTATCTCAAGCATGCTTGATGCGATATATTTGGCGGAAGAGCCAAATCCCGGAGTATGGTCTGTCATGCACAGATCATTGTCGATGGTTTTTGGAATCCCTACAATTTTCACATCACTGTTGATTTTTTTTGCATAATCGGATAACTTTAATACGGTATCCATCGAATCATTTCCGCCGATGTAAAAGAAAGCTTTTATAGAAAGCTTATCGAACTGGTGGAAGATGTATACATATGGTGAATCATCATCCTTGTAATCAGGTAGCTTGTGGCGGCATGATCCAAGATACATGGCAGGTGTGGTCTTAAGCTTTTCAAGATTAGCATCATCTGCAAAAATATCTGACAGATTGAGATAATTCTCATTTAATATGCCGAGTATTCCGTTTACGGCGCCATAGCAGATATCGTATTTCTCAGAGCTTTTTACTCCTGCGATGACTCCTGCAAGGCTTGCGTTGATTGCAACAGTTGGGCCGCCTGACTGGGCGACGATACAGTTTGACTGATTCATTGTAATCTCCTTATTGTGTATTTTAACTATTCTCTTCTGTAAGAATAGTTATGATATAATTATAAAATGATGATTAATCAGATTACTACATGCTACGCATTCCCGTAATCTGACTACACCTCAAAATCCGCTAATTTCCTGCGTCCCCGCAGCAAATTGCTACTTTCTCGGTGTAGTGCGGATCACTAAGGTATACATCGAATTGCATGCAAGCATGCATCGATGATACCTTTTGACCCTTTAATCATTATAATTCTTTATTGGCAGTTGTACTACAAATCTGCATCCTCCGTATTCCCGGTTTTCAGCTTTGATTGTTCCACCGGCGATGTCTACAATTCTTTTCACAAGTGCCAGACCAAGGCCGTTTCCCTCGGCTTTATGGGAACCATCCACCTGATAAAACTTATCAAATATTCTGGCTTTTGCATCATCCGCGATTCCCGGTCCCTCGTCTTCCAGAATAAACTGCACATAATCATTTTCATGCCTTAGAAACATGGTGATTGTCCCATTTTCAGGACTAAACTTGATTGCATTATCTAAAAGATTCATCCAGATATGCATAAAAAGCCCTTCATTTCCAACATATCTGACCTCCTCCATCTCCACCTGAAAGCCGATTCCTTTTTCAGTCCATTTGTCTTCCAATGCAAGAAATGCCTGACGGATTTGTTCATCCAGACGATATTTAGTTTTTTTCATTGGAATATTCTGATTTTCTAACCTTGATAACAATAAAATATTTCCAACAAGGCCTGAAAGCCTTTGAGTATTAAACAGGATTTTTTCTACATACCCCTCCTGCTCCTGTGACAGCTCATCTCCCTGGAGCAGCATCGTATAGCCTTCAATTGCATTGATTGGAGTCTTGAACTCATGGGAAACATTAGAAACAAAATCCATTTGCAGCATCTCTGTTGCACGGAGCTCTTTTGTCATGACATTAAAGCTATGATAGGATTCTCCAATCTCGGCTACGCGGCTGTTTGTTTCCAGATGCTGTTCAAAATCTCCCTGGGAAACTGCCTTCATTGCTTTACTGAGCCTGGTAATCGGCTCCAGGAGCTTTGCATTGATAAATGATGTAATAAGTCCTGCTATCAATGTATTAAAAATCAAAAGCCAGCCAAGGCCCGGTATTTTCCCGGGTAAATCCAAAAAATGATTCAAAAATGCAAACAATAAGGCTGATATCAGCATAGAAAATGCAAGTGCCAGCCAGATTGCACCGGTCAGACATGAGCGGATACGCAATTCCTTTTTCTTTTTATGTTCCATTATTTTTTCACCACCTTGTATCCCAGACCACGCATTGTTACAATTTCAAAATCCGGATTTTCCTTAAAACGCTCCCTGATTCTTCCTATATGTACCTCTATCGTATGTGGGTCTGCCTCCGTCTCATATCCCCATACCTCATCCATTAGCTGCTGCTTCGTAAATGTCCTGCCCGGTGAAGCTGCCAGCTTATATAAAAGCAGGAATTCCTTTTTGGGCAGGACAAGCGTTTCATCACCGGTCACAACTGTCATTGCATCATAATCAAACTCGGTTGAGCCAATCACAATTTTGTGTTCGTTCAGTATCTGTGCACGACGAAGCAGTGCTCCTACCCTCAAAACCATTTCATTGACATTTACGGGTTTTACCATATAGTCGTCACTTCCCGAAAGAAAGCCCTGACGCATATCATCGAAGCTGCTTTTTGCAGTAATCATAAGCACCGGTATCTGATATCCCGCCGAACGAAGCTCCGACACAAGTTCATATCCATCCATAACCGGCATCATTATATCGGAAATGATTAAATCAATATATTCTCTGTCCAATACCTCCAGTGCCTGTGCTCCATCCGACGCACTTTTGACCTGATATCCGCTCTTTTCAAGCACCTTTTGGAATAACAGACTTAATTCCTTATCATCTTCTACAATTAATATCTTAAACACGCTTTATATTCTCCTTTAATCAAAACAAATCCCTTGCCCATCCAAGCAGATGCTGTACCAGAAACACCTTTCTTTTATGTTTTTCTGTTAATTCAATCGGCTTTACAGCATACGGATTATAATACGTTCCATCATCTAATACCTGTCTGGACACGCTCTCATACTCCATCATGCCATCTTCCAGCTGTTTATTAATCTCTTTACTGCGTATTACAAGCATCAGCTCTGTATCCAGATAAGTACTTCTCATGTCCATATTGAATGAACCTATTACTGACAGATCATCGTCAATCAGAATACTTTTTCCATGATACGAATAACCGCCTTCATATTCCCAGATATCAATTCCTGTTTCTAAAATTCTGTTTCTGTTTTTGGCATAATCAGCAGCTCCAAATGGATTTCCGTTATTTGCAACAGAATTTGTCATAATAGAAAAGTCCGGAACCTTCTGTGCAATTTCCTCCCATGTATTATACATCATATCATTGCAAATAATATATGGTGTATGAATTTTTACGCGTTCCTTTGCATTTTTCATTAATTCTCCCAGCTGATACCATACCACCGGTTCCTTAGCTTGGGTGTGGATTGGGTTTGATAACAATGTAATCTTTTCTGTTTCAAAGGTTTCATCCGCATAATCTGTATCACAAATTTTTTCCTTATTAACTTCAAAATATTGCTGATACCCTTCCTGCAGCTCTAAAACTGCTTTCTTTACAGATTGTCTGTCAGCTAATTTTTTACTGTTATGAAAATACCGACATTCCTCCTGTTCCCATATTGTTTCAAAATAATCCAAAAGCTGATTAACCGAATTATCTTTCTGCAGTTCATCGCAGACAACTAATACATCCCTGTCAAAATTCTTATGTCCCGGAAAATCACCCAAAAAATAATTATATGTGTTTCTTCCTCCAAGAATATATATTTTACCATCTGCAATCAGATATTTATCATGCATTCTTCCCATTGTCTTCCATGGCTTCAACGGATTTGCTTTATTGTACAGCTTAATTTCAACATTCTCATGCGAAGATAATCCGTAAAAATATGGATTGCCCTCCATATCAATCCAGCTCTCCATGCCATCTACCAATATGCGAACATGTACGCCTCTGTCTGCTGCATCATGCAGTGCTCCTAAAATCAATTTTCCGCTTTCGTCTGATTTAAATGCAAATGTAGAAAGGATTATTTCATCCTTTGCATTTTGGATTAATCTCACTCTTTCTAAAAGAGCCTGCGAATTTTTATCAATGATTACTGCTCTTTCCGTATTCTCTCTCCTCGCCACACTCATAATATTTTGTGTTTCCTTTATAGTAGCATCAGACACCGCCGGCTGTTTTTTATATGTGATGCAGATTCCGATTAACTCATAAAAAGCCACACATAAAAAAACTGTCAGTATAGCAAAAATAATTTTACATATCTTATGCCTTTTCATTGTACATCACCTGATTCCTTGTATTTTATACTCATACAATACAATGTCAATCTCAATTTTACCTCAACAGAATTGATTTTATGCAAAAAAACAGGAAAAAGCAGCTGCCTGCAATTTCCTGTCCATAAAAACTCATATAAAATTATTTTACTGCGATTTACCTATTTTTCGTCGCTTCTACCGTCTTTCCGTTTACCTGATGTGCAAAGCTCCATGACTTCTTATAGATAATCCATATAATTTTTAAAGCACAATTACGGCAGCGTCAAGCCCGTCTACTTTTCCGTCAAATGCGCTATCTGTCAGCAGATTGTGTTTCTCGGCATACTCATTAAATTCCTTTGCACTGTTGCCACAATTGAAAAGCATTGCGATGGTCTCCTCGCCATTTTTTCTAATCATAACAATCGTATCCTCATCATCATTTGCGATTGTCTCAATCATTTCGCCCTCTACAATGCATGCATGTGTTTTTCTAACCTGCATGAGCTTCTTATACCAATTATACATCTCTTTGTCCTGATATTCTTCATCCCAGTACATGCCTCGTCTGCAGTCCGGATCGTTTGCTCCCGGCATGGCATACTCATCGCCATAGTAAACCATAGGCATTCCCGGCAGTAACAGCTGAAAGGCTGCTGCGAGATGCTGTTTTTTCTTATTATCGTTGCACAGATGTAGAAATCTTGCTGTATCATGGCTGTCAATCAGGTTCCACATCAGAGGATAGCACTTTTTGTTTAAGCGTCCCTTCAGATATCCCAGATTCTGTACAAACTGACTGACATTTATCTTTTCATCTGCAAGCAGGTCTATCAGATTCAGGTAGAATGGATAGTTCATTACAGTATCCCACTCATCTCCCTCGAGGAAGTCGCCTGCGTAGTGCCATATCTCACCAATTATCAGCATATCCTTCTTTACAGCCTTGATTGCCTTTCTGAAATTCTTCCAGAAGAAATGACTGATTTCGTCTCCTACATCCAGTCTCCATCCGTCAATATCACATTCCTTAATCCAGTAGCAGGCAACATCAGTGATGTATTTCTCCACCTCAGGATTTTTCAGATTAAGCTTTGGCATTCCACCGTAATAGCCGAAACATTTGAAGTTTGGAATCTCTCCCCATTCACCCCTAGGTGGCAGCTCGTCAATAAAATACCAGTCGAGATATTTTGACTTTTCGCCCTTTTCAAGTATATCCTGAAATGCGAAAAATTCTCTTCCTGAGTGGTTGTATACCGCATCCAGCACTACCTTCATGCCACGCTCGTGAGATTTTTGTACGAGCTCCTTTAAATCCTCTGTTGTTCCAAATGACGGGTCAACCTGATAATAATCAATGGTATCATACTTATGGCATGAATTTGATTTAAAGATTGGTGTCAGATACACCACATCGATTCCCAGATCTTTAATATAATCCAGATGCTCTATGATTCCCCTGAGATTGCCATGCAAATCATCCATAGGCGTAATCGGCGCCTTATACCACAGCTCTTTGTCCACCGGTTGTGTTGCGGCAAAGCGCGACGGAAAAATCTGATACACTACCTTGTTGGCTGCCCACTGTGGCACCTCAAACATCTCTTCCTCTCTGAGATTCTGCGGGCAGTCAAACATTCTGTCCCTGTTTGTGATGCACTCCTTATCGAACTCATAATTGCCATAATATACATTTTCACCCTGCATGTCCGTAAATTCAAAAAAGTATCTCAGACATATCAGATGCATCTGAAGCTGTGCTTCATAATAATCGTGAAACTGCGAGGTGGCTACCTTCTTCATAGGAAGTGTCATTCGCGTATCCTTGCGCTCCATTGGTATATACTTGTCCTCATAGTGAAGGATTACCTCCTTCATATCATCCTTTTTTACCTGCACGCGTATCACAAACAAATCCTTATCTATCGCATAGCAGAATCTTTTATCCATGTCATGAAAAATTGCTGAATATTCCATAAAATACCCCTTTACTTACGTATTTCGTTATTTTGTATTTTAACGCACTATCTCAAACAATTCTATCATTATATCCATGACATTCTTTCACTATTTCTACTTTATGCATGATTTTAGCTTAATTACATTTTATTTTTTTGACTTTATTCCCTAAAACACTGCGTTCATTATCAATCTTTGAAATCTCACTTTTGTGCCGAAAATTCGAGTGCCTTTTGTTCATTTTCTGCTGTCATTGCATCCACATAATCCTGAGGATTCCAGACTTCATCTAATATATCCTCCGGGAACTTTTTACGAATATCATCAGAGTATTGGCTGCCATCTCCCGGCTCCCAATATTCAGATAGTTCATATCCATTCTCTGCCACATTGAAAGTTAAGGCAACAGGAACACAACCTCCACTGACACTTTCAATCCCTTCTTCGGACAAATTATATTCCTCATAAAGAGTGAGAGCATATATGGTCAATGTCTCAATCTCCTCAGAGTTTGCAGACCTACCTGCTTCCGTAGCCAATACAGTATGGCTTTCGCAGGCAAAAACACCTTTATAGTATCTATCTTTGTTATGTTCCATGATTGCATTATGGATTGCTGTATCAACATTGGTTTCGTCAATCGCTTCTGTTCTGGTTTTCCCGGCACAGATGCGTTGTAAATAGCTGATAAAGTCAGAGTCAGTTATTCGGTAATACACATTCTCATACAGAATTGCTGCTTGATTTCCGTTGGAATCAAAACCGCTGAATGTGATTCTGTCGTTTTCCCTGGTATCCACATTAAGGGAATAGAAAGGTGTATGCCCCTGCAAAGATTGGTCTTTTTGACCAATCTTTAAGTGTTTAATACGACTGCTCAACTCGTCAATTTCCGATACGTTTAATTGGAATGTGGTCGGTCCGCTATTTGTTCTAAAGTCCATGGTGCTTGCTTTGGAAATTTGAACAGAATCAAGTTTCACTGGGAATGAACTCGGATTTGTCAGGAAACATACCCCAAGAACAATACTTGAAACCACAGCAATAGCAACAATCCAAAATGCAGGTTTCTTGTAATTCAGCACATTTTTCACCCTTTCTTTGACGCCAACCTCTCCAAAGGCAAGTGGACAAACCATAACTGTTCTTCTATTCACGCTACAAGAAAGCAGAGCTTCTGAATAAGAAATAGACTCGTTTTGATTCAGTCCACGAATAACTTTTTCATCGCAGGCAAGTTCAATATCTCGGCAAAGTAAAATATACGTAATCCATACAAGAGGATTGAACCAATGGATTGCCAACACTAAATACCCCAACGGTTTCCACCAATGGTCACAGCGTTTCAGATGAGCATTCTCATGGGCAATGATATAGGGCAACTGTGCTTCATCTGTCCCGGAGGGAATGTAGATGCTCGGTTTGAAGAAACCAAGAATAAAAGGTGTTTGTATATCGTCACAAATCCAAATGTTGTCCCGCACAGAAAGGGATGCACCGACTTTCTTTTGCAAGCAGAAATAGCTGACGGCAGCATAAACGAGCATGGCTATGATGCCTATTGCCCATACGATTGCCAGCACAGGAATCAAAAGCTGAAGTGGATTTGCGCTTGCAATTGGCTCTGGAGCAAAGGTGTCCGTAATAATTGGATTCACTACCTTGTCGATAGAGCTTACGCCTGTGGAGATTTCTGGTGTCCAGTCCATCATGATTTCAGGACTGATGGTCTCGGCACTTGGAATCAAGCTCAATGCGCTTTCAAAACTGAATGGGCAAATCAATCGAAAAGCTACGATACCCCACAGTAGGACATTGATCCACTTAGGTGCCTTTTTCAAAACCACACGCAAAAGTACGACCGCAAGGATCAGCCAAGATGCGGCGATACTCATATTTACAATTTTCAAAAAGAATGAACTCATAGATTACTCCTTTCCGGCGGCTGCATCAATCATGCGTCGAATCTCCGCAGCTTCCTGTTGAGAAATACCCTTCCTTTGTGTAAAAGCCGCAATGAAAGCAGGAAGGGAACCTTCAAAGGTTTCGTCAACGAACTGCTCGCTCTGAACGGCATAGAAATCATTTTTAGACAGAACAGAGGAAACGATGCCACCATTATTCTGGAAGATACCACGCTCACAAAGCTTGCGTAATATCGTATAGGTGGTGGAGCGATTCCAGTTCAGTTCTTTTTCACAGAGCTTTACCAATTCTCTGGAGTGCAAAGGCTCATTCGCCCAAATAATATCGGCAAAGTGGGATTCCACTACGCCCATCTTCATCTCAGCCATAAAGATTTCTCCTTTCAGTTTATCGCTAATAAACTAATTATAGTTTACTCCCGATAAACTGAAATGTCAATAGGAAACAGCCATTACTCTCACAGGTTTCATAAAGTTTTGGGAAGAGAATCCGCTGTCGCCACGAAGATAAGTTTTAATGCTCCTTTCCAGGTATTCTTGAAAAATAGATTCCATAAATTTATCAAAAAAATCCGCTATACTTTGTTTTAAAGTATAGCGGATTTTAGTTATTTTACGATCTGAAAGCTTCTAGTAATAGGAGCTGCCTGATAATTGCCACCAATTGTAACTACTGTGACTACATATCTGCCCGGCTCTGTAGGAGCCTTTGTGCTTGAATATGGCTTCCACTTGCTTGTAAAGCCACTGTATAGATAATGCACATTGCTCTGGCTGATTGAGACATCACCATCATATGATAGCGTTGCTCCAAAATCAAAGGATGCTACATCTGAGGCTTTAAGCTTCCCATTTGTAAAGCTCTGATTCCAACTAAGCTTAGTTCCTTTTGAATGCATCTTGACAAGTAAAGCACCAACTCCAACACCTGTCTCATAATTCTTGTTATCGGTAACCGCTGTCACCGTATAAAGACCGGCACGGTTTGGAGTACCAAATGACACTCTCACTGTGTCTGCAACAGAAGGAAGCTTATTTATTATCTCAAGAATCTGTCCAACTGTACCCGTATCTATATGAAGCTTCTTCAACGTGTCAAGCAGCTCCTGTGTGCTGAAAAGTTTTCTAAGCTCTCCGACTGTCATACCGTCCTGCATCATCTGTGTAAAGGACTTTCCATATAGCTTTGAAACAACCGGATCTATAAGCTTAAGTACTGTGCTGTTTGTATACTTCTCAGGCATCTGAAGATAAATGCCTGCATTTACATTGCTTGTAAGACCGGCATAGATTGTATATACATCAAACCTGTCTGAAGGATTTGTTGTAACAAAATCCTGTGGTAGTGCATCTCCGGCATAAATGTTTGTTGACTTTACTTTAACATTTACCTTTGCCTTATTAACGGTCACACTAGTCTCTGCTGATGCTGATGGACGATACTCGGCATTGCCTTTATATGTTATACGGATTTGCTGCTCTCCTGCACCCATCTGCAGATAAGTAAGTAAATTAACCTTTCCGCCTTCTATCGGAGCCCACTGCCTGGTGACTCCCTCAACTCCGGCTACATCATCAACACCATAGTATTCCATTGTAAAATCATCAACACTTAACGTATCCTTTGCAGGCAATGTACTGTTGTCCCAATCAATTACCTGATCAAATATTGACTGTTTCATAACGGCAGTGTCCATATTGTATGAAAAAGATACTCCCTCCCTGCATACAACGGCCGCTGCTATACGGTTATCGGCTGTAGTCACATTTACCTGTGTCTGTGTACCTTTATAGTTCTTATTTCCATCCCACTTTATGCGGATAGTCCACTCTCCCGGACCAAATTTTTTAAATGCTGCAGTCCAGTTTGTAGAATTAAGTGGCTGCCAGTTTGGTATTATATCTGTTCCGGCATTGTACTCCATTGCCACATCATCATATGTAAGCCCTGCCGGATTTGTCTTTGCTATCACAGCATCATAAATTGCTCTTGCTGTAGCATCAAAATCATATGACTGATCCGCGTTAAAAGCCATGCTCACTTCATACGGAGCATCCTTTAAAACAAATGATGATTCATACTTGTAAGCTCTGTGGAGTGTAACAACCTCATCGCTTCCCTTAAGTCTGAATTTGAAATCTCCTTCACCGTTTTCTAAAAATGCCGGATGATTATATTCTGTTGTTACAGTATTCCAAAGTATTTTTTTCGTTGTTGTGCTCGTAAAGCCCTCTAAGCTTCCGAATGCTGTATTTTTCTGTAATTTAGTCTTATCCTTGCCCTCGCACTCGTACTCCCAATCAAGGTTTTTTACATCAACTTCGTCTGCGTTTACAACAAGCGCTTTTGCTATTGCCGCTTTAGCAGTCTCAATATCTGCACCCTGCGGAATAACTGCTGTTCCATTCTGAAGCTGTACTGTCACCTTCTGTGACTCATCTGTCAATAATGCACTGCCGCTGTCAACAGACTCATAAGCCACATCTGCTGCAAATATGACCTGCGTTGCAAGTGGTTCTATCGCTTTTATTTACTTATATTACTGCACTCTCAGATAGCTTGTCACACAATAAAGTGTCTGTCCATTATATTCCACGCGTGACCAGCCAAACTCCTCATTGATTCCGGTTCTGGTGACGGTTTCCCCATTTTTTATCGTTGCAACAACTGTAGCATCCGGATTTGTGACACTTGGAAGTGCACGCAGATTAACCTCTATTTTTGCAGTGACAGTATCATTACACTCCTTGAACTTTGTCTTCAGTCCGTCTCCGCTGCCACTTCCGTCCTGCCCGGGAACTACATAGTTCATATCTGTTGTGAGGTAGTTTGAAATGGCATAATATGTCTGTCCATTATATTCGACACGTGACCATCCACTGTCACTGACGCCTGTTCTTGTTGCTGTATCACCGTTATTCAGCGTTACCTTAATTGTGCTGTCATTGCCCTGACTTGGAATATCCCTCAGATTGACGCTCTCCTTGGCAGTTACGGTCTCATTTACATCCGAAAACTTCATATTTGCTTCCGGATCAGCTGTTGCATCGTCAGCCGCATCCCCATTTTTTGCAGACTCTGTTTCATCAAAACCAAAGTATGCCACATTCAAATCTACCGGCTTATCAATCCCTGACACCTTTCCCTTATTGGTATACTGCCACATGGCATGTGTGCCCTCATAAGATGACTGTGGTGTTTCCGGGTAAGCTGTGTCCGGATATTGTGACACCCAGATTTTGTACCTGCTCTCAAGTGTTTTAGTATCCCACTGGCTGTTTGCCGACAACTCATTCATTGCAGCGTAAAACATAGGTGTATATCCTTTATTATATATTTCCTGCAAAAATGCCTCAGCTACTTTGGTGCGTGCCTCTGATGACATGCCATACTGTCTGCTGGCTGAGTCTGTGAAGCCCTCGCAGTCAAATGCCACCGGATATGTAATCTGATATTTTGAGATGTAGTCTGCTACCCAGTCTGCCTCCTCAATGGCTTCTGTTTCATTTACTGCTGATGAAAAGAAATATACCCCGACCTTTATGCCATTTTTCTGCGCCTCCTGCATGTTGTATCTTGCATTTGTATCAACACACATCTCGCCTGTTTTCTGGGTTCTGTAGCCCACACGTATCATTGCAAAATCAATTCCGCCTGCGGCAACCTTGTCCCACTTTATAGTGCCCTGATATTTAGATACATCAATTCCGAAGGTCAGGTTACTGTTTTCCGCAACAGAGCTTGCAGACAGTATCTGTGTCTCATCCGCAGAAGCCCCATCATCAGATGTCACACTCATTGAGCCGGCATTGTCTCCCATATGCTGCGGGTCGTCCTTGTCTGAACTATCCTCTGTGGCTATTTCCGTCATCTGTGACGAACCTTTAGCCTCGTTTTTTGCTGATTTAATCACAAAAAATGTGGCAACTGCAGCCAGTGCAGCTACTATTGCAACAATTATAAATATTGCTATTATCCTTCTTTTATCGTTCATAGATTTTCCTCTTCATTATTTATATATGTCACCATGTACAGGCAATCTGCTTTTATGCAACAAAATATATCATATAATCCTGTCTCTTATACACATCTGACGCTGCCGACGAACTCTAGGGTGT
>ENA-UAOM01000452-UAOM01000452.1-human-gut-metagenome-genome-assembly--contig:-NODE-452-length-14467-cov-8.384957_pt1 | contig 14467 bp, 8 predicted proteins | sample MGYA00243468_ERZ654555 | MGnify/ENA primary metagenome ERZ654555 (study PRJEB26926, sample SAMN06164434) | human gut metagenome | biome: ENVO:00009003; feature: ENVO:2100002; material: ENVO:00002003... | reverse complement strand
AGTTCGTCGGCAGCGTCAGATGTGTATAAGAGACAGTCCGTAAATTTATGCATAATTATTCAAAGACTTCAAATTGGGAATTATATAATTCGGCATAGAAGCCCTGCTTAGCAAGAAGCTCCGTATGATTTCCCATTTCCACAATATCCCCGTTTCTCATAACAAGAATAACATCCGCATTTTTAATCGTCGATAATCTGTGAGCGATAACAAAGGACGTTCTGCCCTCCGTCAGTTTATCCATAGCATTCTGGATTACCAGCTCCGTTCTCGTATCTACATTGGAGGTCGCCTCATCAAGAATCAGCAAAGGAGCATCCTTAACCATTGCCCGGGCTATCGTCAGCTGCTGCTTCTGTCCCTCGGAAAGATTGGCATTGTCATCTAGCACCGTATCATAGCCATTCGGCAGGGTGGAAATAAAATGATGCAGACCTACGGCACGGCAGGCTTTATCCAGCTCGGCGTCAGATACATTCTCCTTGTTGTAAACCAGATTCTCCCGAATCGTTCCCTTAAACAGCCATGTATCCTGTAAAATCATATCAAACAAGTCATGTACGTCCTCACGCTTCATATCCTTAGTGGATATACCGTCAATCGTAATATCCCCCGATTTTAATTCATAAAACCGCATCAGCAGATTGACAATCGTCGTTTTACCGGCACCGGTTGGTCCGACAATCGCTATTTTCTGTCCGGCATGAATAGAAGCACTGAAATCATGAATAATCGGCTCATTCGGCAGATATTCAAAATGAACGTTCTTAAATTCTACATTTCCGACAACCTCGGTAAGCTTTGCCGTCTTATGGCTTTCATCTGACATTTCCTCAGCCTCAAGCATATCGAATACACGCTTTGACGCCGCGGAAGCCTGCTGAATAGATGTCATAGACTGAGCGAAGGTAGAAAGCGGCTGGGAGAACAGCTTAGCATAGATTACAAACGCCATCAGCGTACCCAAAGTGACCTGTTCATTTCCATTTACGATAAAGGCAACCCCGACAACAAATATCATAACGTATCCGAAATTACCGACAAAGGTCATAATAGGCATCATCAAGCCGGATAAAAACTGAGATTTCCAGTTGCAGGTATAAAGCTTTTTATTTACCTCTTCAAATCTCTCCTTTTCATTATTCACGGCATTAAAGGATTTAACGATATTATGATTCGTATATACCTCTTCAATCTGACCGTTCATTACGCCCAGCTGTTCCTGCTTCTGATTGAAATACTTTTGAGATTTTCTTAAAATCAACGCCATAAAAATAAATCCAATCAGGGAAGAGCCTATCGTAGTTAATGCCAATATCCAGTTAGAGGCAAACATTTTAATGATAACCCCGACAAACAAAGCCGTAGCACTGACTAAATTGGCAATGCTGGAGCCCAGCGTCTGACTAATCGTATCGACGTCATTTGTCACCCGGGATAATATATCGCCCTTGGTTGTTCTGTCAAAATAGCTTAGCGGCAGCTTATTAATTTTTTTATCAATGTCGCTTCTTAAATTCCTTGAGGTTTTCTGCGTCACTACCGCCATTATAAACTGCTGGGAATAGGACAGTATCGCACTTACGGAATACAAAACAACCAATCCGATACAAATTTGAATAAAGGCTGACATATCCACGCCAAAGATAATGCCCTCCTGTATCAAATCCATTAAGTCGCTAATCTTTTCCGGTCCCAGTATAGTGCATACCGCACCGCCAACCGCAAACAATATAGCGATAATGATAGCCGGAAAATACGGCTTACAGTACATAACCATCTTTTTAAAGGATTTCATATCTCCCTTTTCTGAAGTTCCCATTCTTCTCATCGGACCCATATTACAATTCCTCCTTTGACAGCTGGGATAAAGCGATTTCCTTATAGACAGGACAAGAGTCCAGCAATGCCTCATGCGTACCCATACCTACAATTTTTCCTTCGTCCAGCACAATAATTTTATCCGCATTTTTAATCGTACCGATTCTCTGGGCTACAATTAAAACCGTCGTATCCTTTAAATTCTCTTTAATGCCCTTACGGACCAGCATATCCGTCTTATAATCTAAAGCGGAAAAGGAATCGTCAAATATCATTATTTCTGAACCCTTAAATATCGTTCTGGCAATACTCAGCCTCTGCTTCTGTCCTCCGGAGAAATTCGTTCCGCCCTGAGCGACATCGCTGTGGATTCCCTGTTCATCATCGTATATAAAATCAGCCTGAGCGATTTCCAAGGCTTTCTTGATTCTTTCATCGTCATCGGCAACGTCCCCATCATAGCCGTAGGTAATATTGGACTTAACGTCGCCCCTAAACAGAATTGCCTTCTGTGAAGCGATGGATATTTTATCCCGCAGCGATTCAATCTTATAATCCTTGACATTTATGCCGTCGATTAAAATCTCGCCGTCCGTTGCGTCATAGAATCTGGGAATTAAATTGACAATTGTCGACTTACCGCTTCCGGTAGCCCCGATAAAGGCAACGGTTTCTCCACGATTTATTTTAAAGTTCAAATTATTTACGGCAACATTAGAGCCGTCGGAATACGCAAAAGAAACGTCCTTAAACTCAATTTCTCCAACAGACTGCGGAGTATCTGAGGATTTGCCATCCACAATCTCCGGTTTTGTGTCTAATACCTCTTTGATACGCCCGGCGGAAACAATCGTTCTCGGCAAAATGATGAAAATCATAATCAAAAGCATAAACGCCATAACCACCTGAAGTGCATACTGCGTAAACGCCGTCATATTTCCGATAATTTCCGGTCTTTCCAATATCTCGGCATCATTAATTAAATACGCACCAATCCAGTAAATCGCCAAAGTCAGTCCGTTCATACATAAATTCATTACCGGCATCATCAGTCCCATCGTACGGCTGGTAAACAGCTGATTTTTCATTACGCTTTCATTTACCTTTTCAAACTTGCTCTCCTGATAATCCTCCGCATTAAATGCTCTAACAACCCGAACACCGGATACATTTTCCCGGGTCACATCATTCAGATTATCGGTAAGCTTCTGAATCTTTTTAAACTTCGGATAACACAAGCCTACCAAAATACCGACCATAACGACAATAATTACGACACAAACAATCGTAGCCGTAGTCCATGCCATAGAGGTAGAGGATATCTTGCAGATAGCCCATACTGCCAGTATCGGTGCTTTAATCAATACCTGCATTCCCATAGCGACAAAGGACTGCATCTGTACGACATCATTCGTCGTTCTCGTAATTAAGCTCGGTGTGGAAAAGCGATTCATTTCCACATTGGCAAAGGTAGAAACCTTACTGAATAAATCCGTTCTCAGGGATTTGGCAAAGGAAGCCGCAACCCTCGCACACAAAAAGCCGCAGCATATTGACGCTGCCATACTTCCCAAGGCACATAGAAGCATCATACCTCCATTTTCCCAGACATCTGACATAGCTACATTTCCTGAGGATACTGCCGTCGTCAGCTTAGACGTATAATCCGGCATCGTTAAATCCAGCCAGACCTGCAATACGATAAGCCCTACCGCAATCCCTATGAAAAGCCAGTCTTTTTTCTTTAAATACTTTAATAAGCTAATCAATTCTCTTTTCCTCTCTTTCCATAAATTCTCGAATCTTCAAAGAAATCCGAATAAAATCCTGAATATCCTCTTCTCCGATTTCCTTAATTAACCGTTCCATTTTATCTATGGCACCCTTTTTCGTATTCTCCACGGTTTTTCTACCCAAGTCGGTCAGCTTGACAACCGTCTTTCTTCCGTCCTGTGAGGAAGGATACCGGATAACCAAATTCTTCTTTTCCATTTTCTTTAAAAGCACGGCAATCCTTGCGGTGCTTACCTTTAAATTGAATGCTAAATCTCCGGCAATTATATCATCATTATGTTCATATAAATACAAAAGGATAAACCGTATTCCTTTTTCCATACTGTCAAAACGTTCAAATACATGATTCGGCTTACATTTAGAAAGCTCCTTCAAATACATATCTGCCCGTTCTCTTTTATCCAAAGCTATCACCTCTTTTTATCTAACCTAGTTAGATATTATACTGAAAAATAAAAGAATTGCAACCAAAACCAATGAATAACCAATATTTCACATATTCTCCCATAATGATAAATCCACCGGTTTAAAAAATAAAAGGATTGTCCGGAAGAAACCATATTCCGCCGTACAATCCCACATATAATTCAAACTTTATTTTTACCGCTTGCCCCGCTTTTGCCACAAATCCTCATAAATATGAAATATTTCCTCCAATAAGGAGCTATCCTCTACCTCTATCAGCTCATATTCATTTCCCTCAACGCCTATCGAATACACGATAACCTCATCTTTGGCATAGCCCATATTTACCGGATGCAAAATAGCATATTTTGTTTCCTCAAGCGGAATCAGAGCCACCTGTTCAAATTCCATAGGATTGCCTTCCGCATCGGAAAATATTATATTTTCCCGATTATTTTCATCTAACAGCATTTCAAAAGGGTTTCTTTTTTTTGCCATAATTTCCACCTCAAATCAATTCTATTTAAGCATTAATCCCAAGGAATTTCAAGATGATATTTATTTTTCTCAAAATCTGGGATACAATGTATTTGGTGATGAAAATGAATAAAAAGGTTTTAACTATACAGGATATCTCCTGCTATGGACAATGCTCTATAACCGTTGCCCTCCCGATACTATCTGCCTGCGGGATTGAAACGGCAATCCTTCCGTCGGCGATTTTATCTACGCATACCGGAGGATTTCATAATGTAGTCATTCATGATTTAACGGAAGAAATGCCGAAAATCATCAGCCACTGGCGGCAAGAGGGCATCCGATTTGACGCTATCTGTACGGGATATATCGGAAATCCAAAGCAATTTGACTTTATATCAGAGGCTAAGGAAAAGCTACTGAAAACAGGCGGGCTATGGATTGTCGACCCGGCAATGGCGGATAACGGCAGACTGTATAAGGCTCTAAATTCCTCCATAGTTTCAGGAATGAAAAGGATTTGCAAGAATGCTGATTTTATTCTTCCGAACTTAACGGAAGCCTGTCTTTTGACAGATACCCCCTATCTATACGAATACTCGGAACAGGATATCCGTTCTCTTTTAAATAAGTTATCCGAAGCCACAGGCTGTAATCACCTTATCCTAACCGGCGTAGAACAGAATCATCTTATCGGTGCTGCCTGCTATAACGATAAAAAGATAGAATTTATATACAGAGAAAAGCTGCCAAAATCCTATCATGGAACAGGGGATATATTCACGAGCATATTTACGGCAAATATTCTAAACGGCAAAGAAATGGTAAAGAGTATTGAAAACGCCTGTGATTTTGTCGGAGAGTGTATAAAGCAAACGATTTCTGATGAAGAGCATAAGTACGGAGTTCATTTTGAACGGGTGTTAAAGGACCCACTAAAGCAATATTTATAAAATAAGATAAAGTATTAATAAACGGCATAGCCTTAAACCTATGCCGTTCCTTGTTTTTCTATTATTTTTTAACCTTGATTTTACCGGTAATGCTTCTTGTAAATCTTTTACAGCATTCGGCAGCCTCTTCGTTTCCATTCTGACTGGCAAGACGATACCACTTAAAAGCCTCCTCAAGACTGGCATTCGGAATACCCAAGCCCTTTTCAAAGCATTCGCCTAACCGGCACATAGCATAGGAATCCCCAGCCTCCGCCGCCTTCGTCCACCAGTATTTAGCGGTAATCAAATCCAGTTGCTCTCCCTCCGGCGGCATAGACTTTGTTTCAGCCAGATGCACCATAGCCTTTACATTTCCCTGATTGGCTGATTTTGTCCACCATGCGATAGCCTGCGGATAGTTTTGATACAAGCCGTTCCCGGCGGCATAACATTCCGCCAAAGAATTCTGAGCCTCCGCATCGCCGGCGTTTGCCGCCTTCATCCACCAAAATATAGCATTTTTTAAAGAATACGGAACACCCTGACCGATAGAATACCGGTTTGCCATTTTTACCTGAGCTTTTACATTCCCCTGATTGGCGGCAAGCTCATAATAATGCACGGCAAGCTCCGTACATTGAAGCGTACCGATTCCGTCGGCATAGCAGTCCGCTATTCTTTCTTGGCAATAGGCATCCCCCGATTCGGCACCAGCCAAATACAGAGTTGCCGCCCCCTTAAACTTGGATAAGGCTTCATAACAAATCGCCGCTTCTCGCTGAGCGTCAACAATTCCCTGCTTTGCCGCATGAACCAGCCACTGAGCCGCTCTTGGAATATCCTTTGTAATACCGTCGCCATTCATATAGGCAAGTCCTAAATAATACTGACTTAAAGGGTGAGCGTACTTTGCCGCCTCCGTAAACCATGCCACTGCCTGCGTAGAATCCTGATGGATTCCCGTTCCCTCCAGATAGCATAATCCGACCATATAGCAGGCTTCCGTAATCTTATTGGTAGCGGCAGTCATAAATAGCTGAAATGCTTTTTTGACATCCTTCGCTATCCCCTTGCCGTAATACAGGCAGTCTGCCAAATAATAACAGGCAGCATAGTTTTCTTTATCATTCTCAACAATCTGCGTAAATAAATTGGCAGCGTCTTTGAACTTTTCCTCATCGTACAGCTCCTCTGCCCGCTTAAATACGCCCTTATACTGATTTACTATATATTCTGCCATGCTATCCTCTCCCATTGAATCGAGTTTATATTATAATTTTAACTTAAATCCGAAATAAAAACAAGAAAGGATGGCAAAAACCATCCTTTAATCTTGACTATTCCTCTAAATATTCAGCTTCATCAATGAAATCGGCATCCTCTTCATCTAGGTAAGCCTCATCATCCAAATCTTCCTCATCCTCTTCGGAATCCTCTTGCTCGGCAGAAGATAAAACCTCTTCGTCAAGCGGAGCTTCATCCTCCGGGCGGTGTTCACATTCAAAGGTATCCTCAACCAGAATACCGGTACCTGCCGGAATCAATCCGCCGATAGTGACATTTTCCTTCAAACCGCTTAATGAATCGCTCTTAGACTGAATTGCAGCCGCAGTTAAAATTCTTGTAGTTTCTTGGAAGGAAGCCGCAGACAGGAAGGAATCGGAAGACAATGCTGCCTTGGTAATACCCAATAATATCGGTTTACCAATCGGAAGCTTGCCGCCCTCCTTTAAAGCCTTAGCACTTGCCGCCTTAAATTCGGAAATAGATACCTCGCGTCCCGGAAGCAAATCCGTATCCCCCTCCTGAACGACATTCAGCTTACACATCATCTGACGAACGATAATTTCAATATGCTTATCGGAAATCTCAACAGACTGAGAACGGTATACCTTCTGAACTTCCTCTACAATGTACTTTTGAACTGCCTCAGCGTCTAAGATACGCAACAGCTCCTTCGGGGCAATAGAACCCTTCATCAGCTTCTGTCCGCGTTTAATCGGCGTGCCTCGCTTAATCAACAGCTCGGAGGTTGCGTCAACAGAATATACCTTTTCCTCACCGGTTGCGTCATTTTTAATCGTGACCGCAAGACCAGCCTTCGTTTTTTCAATAGATTCAACAACACCGTCAATTTCGGAAATCGTTGCTTTACCCTTTGGCTTACGAGCCTCAAACAGCTCCTGAACACGCGGAAGACCTTGTGTAATATCCGCCGTAGACGCAACGCCTCCGGTATGGAAGGTACGCATCGTCAACTGAGTACCCGGTTCACCGATAGACTGAGCGGCGATTGTACCAACTGCCTCGCCGACCTCAACAACCATATTGGTCGCAAGATTCCGTCCATAGCACTTCATACAAACTCCGGTCTTGGCATTACAGGTCAAATTTGTACGCAGACATACTCTTTTAATACCGGCATCAGCGATAATATCCGCCATTCTCTCATCAATCATTTCATTTCTCTTGGCAATGATTTCGCCCGTTTTCGGGTGAATGACATCCTTAGCCGCAAAACGTCCGATACAACGCTCATGAACCGGTACGACTATCTTATTGGATTCATCAATTATATCCTCGACAAACATACCGCGTTCCGTACCGCAGTCCTCCGTTGAAATAACGACGCTTTGAGAAACATCGACCAAACGACGAGTCAAATATCCGGATTCTGCCGTTTTCAACGCCGTATCGGTAGACCCCTTACGGGCACCATGGGTGGAAATAAAGAATTCAGATACGGACAACCCCTCACGGAAGTTAGCCTTTACCGGAACCTCAATGGTTTCTCCGGCGGTATTACTCATCAAGCCACGCATACCGGCAAGCTGAGCAAAGTTGGAAGCATTACCACGGGAACCGGAATCCGCCATCATAAAGATATGATTATCCTTTTGAGCGGCTAATTCCTTCCATAGACCTTCCTGAATCTGGTTGCGGGCGTCCTGCCACTCCTTTTCAACCAGCTTTTTCCGCTCTTTATTCGTCAGAAGTCCAAGCTCAAACATTTCAGTTATTTCATCAATCTTTTTGTCTGCCTCGGCAATACGGGTAGCCTTACCCTTATAATCCAATACGTCGGCAGCAGAAATGGTTAATCCGGCAATCGTTGAATACTGGAAACCCAAATCCTTGATTCTATCCAGCATTCTTGACGTTTCCGTAATCTGGAATCTTTTAAATACCTCGGCGATAATTCTTGCGATAAATTTCTTTTTAAACGGAGATACCTCCGGGTGAGCCAACAATGCTTCATAAGTATTTCCGTTTTTAACATCTAAGAAATACTTATTCGGCGTAGCCTTTGTTAAATTTCCTTCCTCCGGCTCATTCAGGTAAGGGAACTCATTCGGCAGAATGTTATTGAAAATCATTTTACCCAATGTGGTAAACAAATACTTGCTTGGAGCGGAGCCGTTGGCAAACTTAGACTCCGGCAAATAAGAAATATCTACAAAGATGCGGGTATGCAGTGTAATCGCTCCGTTTTTGTACGCCATATAGGCTTCATCAAAATCCTTATAGAAATGACCTTCATTCTCTTCCCCTGCCCGCTCCAGCGTTAGATAGTAATTTCCCAGAATCATATCCTGAGATGGGGTGACAACCGGCTTTCCGTCCTTCGGGTTCAAAATATTGTTAGATGCAAGCATCAATAATCTTGCCTCTGCCTGTGCTTCTAAAGACAGCGGAACATGGACTGCCATCTGGTCACCGTCGAAATCGGCGTTAAACGGCGTACAAACCAAGGGATGAAGACGGATAGCCTTACCCTCAATCAGTACCGGCTCAAACGCCTGAATACCTAAACGGTGCAGTGTAGGGGCACGGTTTAACAGTACGGGATGCTCGCGGATAACCTCTTCCAAAATTCCCCAGACATTATCCTCCTGATTATCACAAATCTTGTTGGCAACGGCAATACTATTGCCCGCCTTCATCAATTCTCTTAATACAAACGGCTTAAACAGAATTAAAGCCATTTCCTTCGGAATACCGCACTGATACATTCTTAAGGAAGGACCGACAACGATAACGGAACGTCCGGAATAATCGACACGCTTACCCAACAGATTCTGACGGAAACGTCCCTGCTTACCGCGAAGCATATCGGATAAGCTCTTTAAGGAGTGGTTTCTGTCTACTGCCGCCTTCTTGCCGCGTTTAGAGTTGTCAATTAACGCGTCGACTGCCTCCTGAAGCATTCTCTTTTCATTCTTTGTAATCAAATGCGGGGCATTTTGTTCATACTGCTTCTTTAACCGGTTGTTGCGGTTTAAAATACGGCGGTACAAATCGTTCAAATCGGTTGTGGCAAACCGGCCGCCTTCCAGCTGTACCATCGGACGCAGATTTGGCGGAATAACCGGCAATACCTCTAAAATCATCCATTCCGGCTTATTATCGCTTCTTAAAAAGGATTCAACGATTTCCAATCTTTTTATAACTCTGTCCCGACGCTGCTTAGAAGAGGATTTCAGCTTTCTTCTTAAACTCTTTTCCTCTTCCTCCAAATTGATTTCCTTCAATAGGATTTTAACTGCTTCGGCACCGGTCTTGGCAACAAACTGATTCGGATACTTTTCACTGTAAACAGAATAATCTGCCTCAGTTAAAATCTGCTTCTTCGTCAAGCCTGTATTCTTTCCCGGCTCAATAACGATATAAGACGCCAAATATACAATTTCTTCCAAATCCTTGGTTTTAATATCCAGCAAAGTTGCCAAAGGAGATGGACTATTTCTTAAAAACCATGTGTGAACGACGGGACTTGCCAGCTTAATATGTCCCATTCTTTCCCGGCGTACCTTAGACTCCGTAATTTCCACACCACATTTTTCACAGATTTTGCCTTTATCTGTATTTCGTTTAGATTTTCCGCAGGCACACTGATAATCCTTGGACGGACCAAAAATCTTTTCACAGAATAATCCGTCCGGCTCCGGCTTTAAGGTACGATAATTAATGGTTTCGTGCTTTAAAACCTCGCCATGTGACCAAGATAAAATCTCTTCAGGAGATGCTAAACCAATTTTAATATATTTATATTGCTTACTCATATCTGCTCTCCTCCATTAATTTTTTCCTGTATCGTTGGAACGTACAGTTTCCTTTATTTTAAAATCAACAATGGAACGATTTACTTCGTTTTCTCCGTCCTCATTGATTAATTCAACATGTATACCAAGAGATTGAAGCTCACGGGTTAATACTCTGAAGGATTCCGGAATAGAGGATTCCGGAATAGGTTTGCCGTCAACAATAGCGTCGAAGGTCCGGTCTCTCGCAACCAAATCGTCAGATTTTACCGTCATCATTTCACGAAGCGTATGAGCTGCACCATAAGCCTGTAAAGCCCAAACCTCCATTTCACCAAAACGCTGACCTCCGTTTTGAGCCTTACCACCCATCGGCTGCTGAGTGACTAGTGTATATTTTCCGACATTGCGGGCATGAAGCTTATCGTCAACCATGTGGCTAAGCTTAACGAAATACATAATACCTACGGTGATTTTATTCTCAAACGGCTCTCCGGTACGACCATCATACAATACTTCTTTTCCGTCCGGAGCTAGACCGGCTTCCGCCATAATCGCCTCAATATCCTCAATGGTAGCACCGTCAAATACCGGTGTGGCAACCTTAATTCCCAGCTTCTTTGCGGCAATTCCCAAATGAAGCTCCAGCACCTGTCCGATATTCATACGGGACGGAACACCCTGCGGATTCAGCATAATATCAATCGGATGACCGTCCGCTGTAAACGGCATATCCTCAAGAGGCAGAATATTGGAAATAACACCCTTGTTTCCATGACGACCAGCCATTTTATCTCCAACCTGAATTTTACGCTTTTGGACGATAAAGATACGGACAACCTCGTTAACACCCGGTGCTAAATCATCGCCCTTGGCTTTAGAGAAATGCTGTATGGACTGAACGACACCGCCGCCGCCATGCGGAACACGCAATGAGGTATCCCGTACATCCCGGCTCTTTTCACCGAAAATGGCAAGAAGCAGCTTTTCCTCCGGTGTAGGGTCAGTTTGTCCCTTAGGCGTCGTCTTACCAACTAAGATGTCGCCCTCCTTAACCTCGCTTCCCGGAATAATGATACCGTTTGCATCCAAATTCTTTTTGCTTTCTTCTTTTACATTCGGAATTTCGTAAGTAAATTCCTCAGGTCCCAGCTTTGTATCTCTGGATTCTACGACAAATTCATCAATATGCAGAGAGGTATAAACATCGTCATATACCATCTTTTCAGACATAATAACGGCATCCTCGAAGTTGTAGCCCTCCCAAGTCATAAACGCAATCCGGACATTTCTTCCCAATGCCAGCTCACCGTTTTTCATAGACTGTCCGTCGGCAATAATATCGCCGCGGTCAATTCTCTCACCCGGCTTTACAATCGGACGCTGCATAATTGCCGTTGCCGAATTGGAGCGTAAGAACTGATATAAATCATAGCGGTGCATATCTCCGCTGTCTTCTTTTACAATGATTTTTTTCGCATCGACATACTGTACGACACCCGGCATTGTAGCAACCAGTGCAGAGCCGCTGTCCTTGGCTGCCCTGTATTCCATACCGGTACCGACAATCGGGCTTTCCGGATTAATAATCGGCACTGCCTGACGCTGCATGTTCGCACCCATCAAGGCACGGGTAGCGTCGTCGTGCTCCAAGAACGGAACACACGCAGCCGCCACAGATACAATCTGCTTCGGGGAAACGTCCATATAGTCAACCTCTTCCGGGTCAACCATTTCTGTTTCACCATTCCGACGACCGATAACTCTGTCTTCAATAATATGTCCTTCGGCATCCAGCTTTGTGGAAGCGGAGGCAATAACCTTTCCCTCTTCCTTATCCGCAGAAAGATATTCCATTTCCTCGGATACATACTTTCTTCCGTTTTCATCTTTTTTAACAATAAAATATGGAGTTTCAATAAATCCGTATTCATTTACCTTAGCGTATGTTGCCAATGAGGTAATAAGTCCGATAGAAGGACCTTCAGGGGTTTCAATCGGGCACATCCGTCCATAATGCGAATTATGAACGTCACGAACCTCAACGCCGGCTCTGTCCCGGGCGATACCGCCTGTACCCAATGCGGATATACGGCGTTTCTGGGTGATTTCGGCAAGCGGATTAATCTGGTCCATAAACTGAGACAGCTGGCTTGAACCGAAGAACTCCTTCAACGAAGAAGTAAGCGGCTTGATATTAATCAAATTCTGCGGCGTAGCCTTATCGACCTCAACAGTAGACATACGGTCCTCGATATTCTTCTTCAATTTAGCAAAACCAATTCTAAACTGATTCTTTAATAATTCACCGATTAAACGTAAACGACGATTTCCCAAATGGTCGATATCATCCAGATTGCCGACGCCGGAATACAAATTGATAAAGTAGCTTACAGAAGCTAAAATATCAGACATCGTTATATGCAAAACCGTTTCCCGATGGTCATTACCGATAACCTTGACCTCTTCCGTTTTATCCTCTTTTACAACATTGATATACAAAATTTCATTTTCCGGGTCCTCACAAAGCGTATTCCCCAAATCAATTTTCGTACGGAATGCGGCACGAGCCTTATTCAGCTTATCATATACCTCTCCGACAATCAACTCACCATAGCCGGCAATCTTAGTTCCTGCCGGATACAATAGCTCTCCCGTTTCATCGTCAAAGATGTCCTCCTGTGCGACAACATCTCTGGCCAAGGTATGTCCCTTTGCCCGCTGTAAAACGTCCAGCTTGATATTGTATTTAAAACGTCCAACCTTTTGCAGGTCATATTTAGAATCATCAAATAATCTTTGGGTAATCAAAGACCTAGCTCCATCCACAGGAACCTTTTCTCCCTGACGAAGCTTAGAATATACCTCAATAGCGGCATCCTCGCTGTTTACCGTAATATCCTTGTCGAAGGTAGCGGTCAGATAATCGCTTTCTCCAAACAAATCCGTAATCTGCTTATTAGTAGATAAGCCGTAAGCTCTCAGCACGGTTGTCAAAGGGATTTTCTTTGACCTATCCAGCTTTCCGTACCAAACGTCCTTAGAGCCTGCCTCATATTCAAGCCAAGCACCGCGGGTAGGAATAACCGTACCGCTATATCTTACATCTCCGGTCTTTTTATCAATTTCTTTAGCATAATATACGCCGGAGGAACGAACGATTTGGCTGATAATTACACGCTCAGCACCATTGATAATAAAGGTGCCGACCGGAGTCATATACGGGATATCTCCCATAAAAAGCTCCTGTTCCAAAACCTCTCCCGTCTGGGCGTTTTCCAGACGAACATTTACCTTCAGCGGACGTGAGTAGTTGATATCTCTCAGCTTAGATTCTACAATGTTAAATTTTGAATCCTCAAAGTGATAGTCGCCAAAATATAATTTTAAATCTTGATTAAAGGAGGTTATCGGTGATGCATCCTCAAATACCTCTTTTAAGCCCTGCTCGACAAACCAATCGAATGATTTTGTCTGAATTTCAATTAATCCCGGTAAATCAACCTCTGTACGAATCTTAGAATAGTTGCGTCTCACGGATTTTTTACCATAATTGACATTCTTATAATTCATAAAGACACCATTGCTTGTATATAAACTATACAATCCCTTTCTAAATTTTTAAACTGTCCGAGGACTTTTTAGCTAAGCTAACAGGCTGTTTACTGCCTTTTGAGGGATACCCACGATAATATGTAAGCTACAAAAATTGTAGTTGAATTGCAAAATAAACAGTAAAAAACGGAATAAACCGCCACTTTACGCATTTTAATATTATAAATCAAATAAAGGTAGATTTCAAGGCTTTTTTATGATTTTTTTAAGATTATGAGAGAAAATCATTTTCTGGAAATAAAAGAAACAGCGGGAGGCAAAAAACATAAGCAATAAAAGATGTAAGGGACTAGAAAAAGGCTGAAAGTATATAATCAGCCCCAATATAGTTTTTATATTTAATAATCTGCATTTTATTCAAATCTATTATATTTATTA
>ENA-UAOM01000433-UAOM01000433.1-human-gut-metagenome-genome-assembly--contig:-NODE-433-length-14751-cov-5.142760_pt1 | contig 14751 bp, 9 predicted proteins | sample MGYA00243468_ERZ654555 | MGnify/ENA primary metagenome ERZ654555 (study PRJEB26926, sample SAMN06164434) | human gut metagenome | biome: ENVO:00009003; feature: ENVO:2100002; material: ENVO:00002003... | reverse complement strand
AGACAGCCGCCCGAGAGCGAGAAACTCGACGCCGGCATCGACCTCTGCCGCCGCATCCGGGAGGATAACCCGCTGATGCCCGTACTGTTGCAGTCGTCGCAGGTGGCTTTCGGCAAACAAGCCGCGGAGCTGGGTGCGGGATTCATCGCCAAGAACTCCAAGACGCTGCTCTCGCAACTGCACGACTACATCGCCAAAGAGTTCGCCTTCGGCGACTTCGTTTTCAAGGACCCAGACACGGGCGCCGAGATCGGCCGCGCGAAGGACCTGACGCAGATGCAGCAGATGATCGCCACGATCCCCGACCGGGCGTTCGAATACCACACCTCGCAGAATCACCTCTCGAAATGGCTCTACTCGCGGGGACTGTTCCCGCTGGCGTCGTCGATCCGCCAGTATAACAAGAGCCACTTCTCGTCGGTCGAAGAACACCGCCGCGTGCTGGTAGGACTCATCCGCGACTACCGCACGCTGCTCGGGCAGGGCGTCGTGGCGCGTTTCGACACCGAGACCTACTCCGACGCCGTGGCCTTCGCGCGCATCGGCGAGGGTTCGCTCGGCGGCAAGGCCCGCGGCTTGGCGTTTATGAACTCGATGCTTATGAAACACCGCCAGTACGACAAGCACGAAAACGTGCGCATCATGATCCCGCGGTCGGTGGTCATCGCCACGGAGTTCTTCGACGACTTCATCCGCCACAACGGACTGAAATACATCATCTCGCAGGATTTTTCCGACGAGGAGATCCTCTCGGAATTCGTCAGCTCGGTACTCCCGTTCCGGTTGCGCGAGGCGCTGAAAAGCTACATCCGCACCGTGCGCACGCCGCTGGCCATCCGCTCGTCGTCGAAGCTCGAAGACTCGCACTACCAGCCCTTCGCCGGCATCTACTCGACCTACATGATCCCCTACGTCGACAACGAGGACCAGATGCTGCGCCTGCTGCTCAAGGCGGTCAAAAGCGTCTACGCCTCGGTCTATTTCGCGGCGTCGAGGGCCTACATCCAGTCGTCGCAGAACCTCATCTCGGAGGAGAAGATGGCCGTGATCATCCAGGAAGTGTGCGGCACGGAGCAGGACGGGCTGTACTTCCCCACCTGTTCGGGCGTGGCCCGCTCGATCAACTACTACCCCATCGGCGACGAACGCCCGGAGGACGGCGTCTGCAACATCGCCATGGGCCTGGGCAAACTGGTCGTGGACGGCGGACGCACGCTGCGCTTCTCGCCCCGCTACCCGCAGAAGGTACTCCAGACCTCGACGCCCGAACTGGCGCTGCGCGACACGCAGAACGAGGTGCTCGCCCTGAGCCTGCGGCCCGAGGAGTTCCGCACGTCGATCGACGACGCGGTGAACCTGCGCCGGCTGGGACTCACCCAGATCGGCGGCTTCCGCAACTCGAAATTCGTCTGCTCGGTCTGGGACCGCGAGAACGAACGCATCTCCGACAGCCCGTTCGACCAGGGACGCAAGGTCATCACGTTCAACAACATCCTCAAGTACAACACCTTCCCGCTGGCCGAAATCATCTCGGACATCCTCACGATGGGCGCCGAGGAGATGCGCTGTCCCGTGGAGGTGGAATTCGCCGTCAACATGGACGTGGCGCCCGGACAGCGGCAGGTTTTCAACCTGTTGCAGATCCGTCCGATCATCGACAACCAGGACAACCGGTCCATCGACTGGAACGAGGTCGACGCCTCCCGCGCGCTGATCTACGGCGAGCAGGCCCTCGGCATCGGGCAGATGACCGACATCGCCGACATCATCTATGTGAAATCCGAGGCCTTCGACTCGCTCTCGACCGAGAAGATCGCCGAAGAGCTGCTGACGCTCAACAACCGCATGCGCGACCAGGGGCGGCCGTACATCCTCGTGGGACCCGGCCGCTGGGGCTCCTCGGACCCGTTCCTCGGGGTTCCGGTCAAGTGGAACCACATCTCCGAGGCCAGGGTGATCGTCGAATGCGGCATCGAAAAGTTCGACGTGGAGCCTTCGCAGGGCACGCACTTCTTCCAGAACGTCACCTCGCTGGGCGTGGGTTACCTGACGATCAACCCCTTCCGCGGCGACGGCCTCTTCCGCGAAAAGGAACTCGACGCCCGGCAGGCGCTGTACGACGGAACGTACCTGCGGCAGGTGCGCTTCGACAGCCCGCTGTGGGTCTGCATCGACGGGCGTTCGAACAAAGGCATGGTACGCGAAGGGAAAAACGATTAGGATTTTAAATAAATTTCCCCGAAAAGATTACAATCTGTCGGAAATATTTTTATATTTGTGAAAAGATAGAATCCGAACAGGAGATGCAAACCAACCAAAAACCGATAGAGCTATGAACGTTAACAAAATTATGGCGGAACTCGAGCGCAAGCACCCCGGCGAAAGCGAATACCTGCAAGCCGTGCGCGAAGTTCTGATGACCGTGGAGGATGCTTACAACCAGCACCCGGAATTCGAGGCAAACCGCATCGCCGAACGCATCGTGGAACCCGACCGAACCTTCACGTTCAAGGTCGTATGGGTCGACGACAAGGGCGACGTGCAGGTGAACACGGGCTACCGCGTGCAGTTCAACAACGCCATCGGCCCCTACAAGGGCGGACTGCGCTTCCACCCCTCGGTGAACCCCTCGATCCTGAAGTTCCTCGGTTTCGAGCAGATCTTCAAGAACGCGCTGACGACCCTTCCGATGGGCGGCGCGAAGGGCGGTTCGGATTTCAACCCCAAAGGCAAGTCGGACCGTGAGGTGATGCGCTTCTGCCAGGCCTTCATGACCGAACTGTGGCGTCACATCGGTCCGCAGACCGACGTTCCGGCAGGCGACATCGGCGTCGGCGGACGCGAAATCGGCTATCTCTACGGCATGTACCGCAAGCTGGCCCAGGAGAACACCGGCGTGCTGACGGGCAAGGGCATGACCTACGGCGGTTCGCTGATCCGTCCCGAGGCGACGGGCTTCGGAGCCGTCTATTTCCTGCGTCAGATGCTCGAAAAGGCCGGCATGGACATCAAGGGCCAGACCATCGCCATCTCGGGCTTCGGCAACGTGGCCTGGGGCGCGGCGACGAAGGCCACGGAACTGGGCGCCAAGGTGGTGACGATCTCGGGTCCCGACGGATACATCTACGATCCTGCGGGTCTCGACGCCGAGAAGATTGCCTACATGCTCGAACTGCGCGCGTCGAACAACGACGTGGTGGAGCCATACGCCGCGAAATTCCCCGGCTCGCAGTTCTTCGCGGGCAAGAAACCGTGGGAGGTCAAGGTGGACATCGCCATGCCGTGCGCCACGCAGAACGAGCTGGACGGCGAGGACGCCAAACGGCTGCTGGCCAACGGCGTGAAAGTCGTGGCCGAGGTTTCGAACATGGGCTGCCGCCCGGAGGCCATCGACGCCTTCATCGCGGCGAAGATTCCCTACGGACCGGGCAAGGCCGTGAACGCCGGCGGCGTGGCCACGTCGGGTCTCGAAATGACGCAGAACTCGCAGAAGCTCAACTGGACGGCCGAGGAGGTCGACGCCAAGCTGCACCAGATCATGTCGTCGATCCACCACGCCTGCGTGGAGTACGGCACCGAGAAGGACGGCTACCTCAACTACATGAAGGGCGCGAACATCGCGGGCTTTATGAAAGTCGCCAAGTCGATGGTCGAGCAGGGAGTCATATAGGCCGATTTTTTCCATGAAAAAAGACGAACTCTCTTCAAGTTCGCCTTTTTTGTCCCCCCCTGCATCTATAAATAATATAATGCAAGCTGCGCCCCTGAATTGGAAGGAACAGTACATTTTTGAGAAAAAACACGACACGGAGAAACACGTCAGATATTAAACCGATGCGTCCATATATCTTATTAATCAGCCTTGCGCTGTCGTCGTGCGCCGCCTCGCAATGTCCGCAGCTCTACATGAACCGGACGCGGGGTTCCGCCCCGTGTTATTTCACCGACGAATACGGCCACGCCGTTTTCGGGAATGCCCGTTACGAAGACGCCCGGCAGTTTATCGGCGACCGGGCCGCCGTACGGCTCAACGGCAAATGGGGGTTCATCGACCCCTCGGGCGCAACGGCCGTCCCCCTGCAATACGACTGGTGCGGCAGTTTCGGGGAATACGGGTTCGACAAGAGCGTCGCGATGGTCAAAAACGAAGTCGACAAATTCAAAGTGCCGATTCTCTCGGATTGCCCGACGGCCCTGATCGACCGGAAAGGCAACCGGGTCACGCCGTTCTACGGGTTCATCTTCCCGGTCCGGGACAAGGTGGCGTTCGTGAACGACGGTCGCACGGATTTCGCGGACACCCGGTTGCAGAACCTGGGCTTCGCCGACGGGAAATGGGGCTGCGTCGATCCGAAAGGCCGTCTCGTCGTGCCGTGCGTCTATGAGCTGGCGTACCTGCTCATAGCCACCCCCGGATTCACAATCGTCCGGCGCGACGGCAAGTGGGGCATGCTGAACGACCGCGGCCGACCGATCGTCCCGTGCGTCTACGACGCTGTTTATTACAAAGAAGGGCATACCGTTATCGACACGCAGGCCGACACGGCAGAAGCCGGAAAGAGCGTCGCGGCTCCGAACGGCGGTTTCCGGGAAAAACTGCTCTACATGCAGAAAGAGGGCGAAACAGAGATTTTCACCGAGAAAGGCAGACGGGTGCGCGGTCAATAAACGCCGCGGCCAATAAATAAAAAAAGCCAATCTCCGGCGGGGATTGGCTTTTTCGGTATCGGCTTTAGAACCCAGCCGGATGGAAGCGCAGGAGCGGCTCGGAAACGCCGCCGCCCACGCCCCTGAAACCCGTTTTACAAACGGGCCTTGATGGCTTTCGAAGCCTCCTCGTAGCCGGGTTTGTCCAGCAGGGCGAACATGTTCTTCTTGTAGGCCTCGACGCCCGGCTGGTCGAAGGGATTCACGCCCAGCATATAGCCGCTGATGCCGCAGGCCTTCTCGAAGAAGTACAGCAGGCCGCCGATCACGCTCTCCGAGATTTCGGGAATCTCGATGCGGATGTTCGGCACGCCGCCGTCCACGTGGGCCAGCTGAACGCCCAGCTCGGCCATGCGGTTGACCTCCGAAATGCGCTTCCCGGCCAGGAAGTTCAGCCCGTCGAGGTTCTCCCCGTCAGCCTCGATCAGCACTTCGGCGGCGGGTTTGGCCACCGAAATGATCGTCTCGAACAGGGTGCGCTCGCCGTCCTGGATATACTGGCCCATCGAGTGCAGGTCGGCCGTCAGCGTGACGCTCGCCGGGAAGATGCCCTTGCCCTGCTTGCCCTCGCTCTCGCCGTAGAGCTGTTTCCACCACTCGTTGATATATTGCAGTTTAGGCTCGTAGGAACCCAGAATCTCGATCTTCTTGCCTCCGTCGTAGAGGATGTTGCGCACGGCGGCGTAGACGGCCGAGGGATTCTCGTTGAAAGGCACGCCTTCGGCCGTGGCCTTCTCCATCTCCTGCGCACCGCGGACGAGGGCCGCGATGTCCACACCGGCGACGGCCAGCGGCAGCAGCCCCACGGGGGTCAGCACCGAGAAGCGTCCGCCCACATCGTCGGGAATGACGAACGTCGGGTATCCCTCCTGCGTGGCGAGCGTCTTCAACGCCCCGCGCGCCTTGTCGGTGATGGCCACGATGCGCTCCGCAGCCTCCTTCTTGCCGTAACGCTTCTCGATCTCGGCCTTTATGAGGCGGAACGCGATGGCCGGCTCGGTCGTCGTGCCCGACTTCGAAATCACGATGGCGGCGATCGAATGCTCCTTCAGCGCGGCGAGCAGTTCGGCGGTGTAATCCTCCGAAATGTTCTGTCCGGCGAAAATGACCGTGGGGTCCTTCTGCTCCTTGTGCAGGAGTTTGAAGGGATCGCTCATGGCTTCGAGCACGGCCTTGGCGCCGAGGTACGAGCCGCCGATGCCGATGCAGACGACCACGTCGGCCTTCGAGCGCAGTTTCGCAGCCTCCTTCCGGATGGCGTCGATCTCGTTCTCCGAAATCGAGGAGGGGAGGTGCACCCAACCCAGAAAATCGTTGCCGGCGCCGTTGCCCGAATGCAGCAGGGCATTGGCTGTCTGCGCTTTGGCCTCGATGTCGGCGGAAATTTCAATGCCCGTCTTGGCAATGTCCAATTTCACATTTTTCATCATATCGCTAACTAAATTAATTTGGTTGTCAGTTCCTGCATGCACCTGCGCGCCGAGGCGCCCTCGTAGAGCACCCGGTAAACCATGTCGGCGATGGGCATGTCGACCCGGTGGCGGAAGTTGATGTGACGGATGCAGTCGGCCGCGAAATAGCCCTCGGCGACCATCGTCATCTCGTTCAGGGCGCTCTTGACGGTACAGCCGTGGCCGATGAGCAGCCCCAGCCGGCGGTTGCGGCTGTAAGTCGAATAGCAGGTCACCAGCAGGTCGCCCAGATAAGCCGAGACTTGCGTATTGCGCGCGTCGGGATAACTCTCCTCCAGGAAACGCGTCATCTCGCCCGCCGCATTGGCGATCAGCACGGCCAGAAAATTGTCGCCGTAGCCCAGCCCCACGGCGATGCCGACCGAAAGGGCGTAGATATTCTTGAGAATTGCGGCGTATTCGACGCCATAGAGATCCGCGGAATAGCTGAGGCGAATGTTCTCCCCGGCAAAGCGTTCGCCGATGCGCCGCGCGTTTTCGGGATCGGCGCAGACGACCGTGAGGTACGAAAGCTTGCCGCGCGAGACCTCCTCGGCGTGCGAAGGCCCGGTCACCAGCCCGATCTGCCTATACGACAGCCCGTAATGGTCGTGGATGTACTCCACGACGGTCTGATAGTCGCCCGGGACGATGCCCTTGATGGCCGAAACGACGAATTTGTCACGGAGCGGAACGGTCAGCGGGGCGAGGAAATCCTTGAGGTAGGCCGAAGGCGTGGCGAGGATCACGATGTCGGCGTCGCGCACCACGGCGTCGAGGTCGGAAGAGGGGGCGATGCTGTTGCGGTCGAACTCCAGATCGTTCAGATAGCGGGGGTTGCGGCCGTCCGAGCACAGCGATTCGAGCACCTCGGGATTGCGGACATACCACCCTACGCGCCGGCCGTTGGCTGCAAGCAGTCCGACGATGGCCGTCGCCCAGCTTCCATAGCCGATGACCGCACAGCGGGCGTCGGTTCCGATTTTGTATTCCATGCGGAGATTCAGTTTTTCCAGCACAAATGTAATTAAAAAAAATCAGAATAAAATACAAAAAGTTCCGGGGCTTTTTGCTACCTTTGTCGGGATATGTCATCCGCCGAAGCCCGAAGCGGCGTCGCGGGTGCGTATCGGATTGAGAATAAAGCATTTCACGAAACAGAACAGTTGGGTGTAGGAATATGGGAATTTTTTCATTGACACAGGAGTTGGCCATCGACCTCGGAACGGCCAACACGCTGATAATTTACAACGGAAAGGTCGTCGTCGACGAACCTTCGATCGTGGCGCTGGACGTCCACACGGGCAAACTCGTGGCCATCGGCCAGCAGGCCCGCCAGATGCACGAGAAGACCAACCCGAACATCAAAACCATCCGTCCGCTCAAAGACGGCGTGATCGCCGACTTCAACGCCACGGAGCTGATGCTGCGCGGCATGATCAAGAAGGTCAAGACCTCGGGCAGCCTCTTCGCACCCTCGCTGCGCATGGTGATCTGCATTCCCTCCGGGTCGACCAACGTCGAAATACGCGCCGTGCGCGACTCGGCCGAACACGCCGGAGGGCGCGAAGTCTACATGATCTACGAACCGATGGCCGCGGCGCTCGGCGCGGGTCTCGACGTGGAGGCCCCCGAAGGCAACATGGTCATCGACATCGGCGGCGGCACGTCGGAGATCGCCTGCATCTCGCTGGGGGGCATCGTCTGCTCGGAGTCGATCAACACCGCGGGCGACGTCTTCACCAACGACATCCAGAGCTACGTCCGCCAGCAGCACAACATCCGCATCGGCGAACGCACGGCCGAGGCGATCAAATGTTCGATCGGCGCCGCCGTTTCGGACCTGGAGCAGGAACCCGAGGACTTCGTCGTGACGGGTCCCAACATGCTGACCGCACTGCCCCAGACCGTGTCGCTCTCGTACAGCGAAATCGCCTACGCGCTGGAAAAGTCGCTCACGAAGATCGACGCGGCGCTGATGAAGGTGCTCGAATCCATGCCGCCCGAGCTGTACGCCGACATCGTGAAGAACGGCATCTACCTCGCCGGCGGCGGCGCGCTGATCAAGGGACTCGACCGGCGGCTGAACGAAAAGACCGGCATTCCGTTCCACATCGCCGAAGACCCGCTGCGGGCCATCGCCCGCGGAACAGGAATCGCGCTGAAGAATATCAACCGGTTCTCGTTCCTGATGAAGTGATTCTTGCGATAACGGCCGTCTTCCGCACGTCGTTCGCCGTCCGGTGCAGTCACATACCCGAGTATGCCCCTGCACCGCCGACTTCGCGAAGCCCGAAATACGGTTCGTTCCGACAAGAATCGGATAAATTGACAAATACGGATTGCGGGCCTTGGTCCGCAATCTTAAATTAAGGAACTGCTTTGCGCAAACTGTTCGAGTTCATACGAAGCATCTACGTCGTGGTGCTGTTCGTGGCGTTGGAGGTCGCGGCCATCAGCTACTACGCCCACTCCACCCACTACACCCAGGCCCGGCTGCTCGCACGGTCGAACCAGGTGGCGGGAGGCGTGCACGGATTTTTCGCGGGCATAAGGCGTTACTTCAGCCTCGGGCACGAAAACCGGCTGCTGCTGGGCCGCGTCGCACAGCTCGAAGAGCGGCTCGCCCAGTACGAGGAGGCCGAAACCAACGCGCGGCTGGACAGCTATATGCAGGACATCGGCGAATCGAAATACCGCTTCGTCACGGCATCGGTCGTGGCCAACACGGTCAACCGGGCGCAGAACCTCATCACGCTCAACCGCGGACGTCAGGACGGCGTGGTCGAAGAGATGGCCGTCCTCTCGCCCGACGGCGCGATGGCCGGCTACGTCGTCGACTGCACGGAACGCTACGCCGTGGCGATGTCGGTGCTGAACACCTCGTTCCGGGCCAGCGGCAAGCTCGCCGACGCCGAATATTACGGCTCGATCTATTGGGACGGGCTGGACCAGAACGTGGTGATCCTCGGCGAGCTGTCGAAATACGCCGACCCGAAGCCCGGACAGGAGGTCGTGACGACCGGATTCTCGCAGTATTTTCCCGCCGACGTGCTGATCGGCTGGGTCGAGAGCGCCTCGCTCAACGAGACCCGCACGGCCTACACGGTACGGGTGCGGCTCGCAGCCGAAATGTCGCGGCTGAACGAAGTCGTGCTGGTCGGCAACCGCGACTTCTACGAAATCCGCAACCTGCAGCAAAGCGAACAAATCGAACAACACACCCGGAACGACTAAATGTACCGCACACTACCATATCTCGGACTTTTCGCGGCGGCGGCGCTGCTTCAGGTTTTCCTGTTCGACAACCTGACCATCAGCATCTACCTCAACCCGCTCGTATACATCGTCTTCATCGCCCTGCTGCCGCTCGACACGCCGCCCGCGGCAGTTCTGGGCGCCGGACTGGCGCTGGGCGTCACGATGGACTTCGCCATGGGCGCGGCGGGGATCAACACGATCGCCACGCTGCTGATCGCCTTCCTGCGCCCGACCCTCGCCGGCATGATCTGCGGCCGCGACAACGTCCGCGAAGGGGGCATCCCCTCGTCGGCGCGCCTGGGCGAACGAAAGCTCATCACCTACCTCGTGGCGCTGACGCTCGTGCATCACGCCGTATTCTTTTCGCTGGAGGCCCTTTCGTGGACCCACGCGCTCCATACGCTGCTGCGCATCGTCGTCAGCACGGCGGTATCGGCGGGCTTCATCTGGATCATCGCCCGCATCTTCACCGCCAAAATCCCCGTGCGCATATGAGAAACTCCGAGAGTTTCATGCGGATGCGCACCCTGCAAGTCATCGTCCTGCTGATCTTCGCGCTGATCGTCGGACGGCTGGCCTACATCCAGCTCTTCGATTCGCGCTACGACGATCTGGCGCGCGCCAACGTGCTGCGCCACGTCGTGCAGTACCCGCCGCGCGGCGAGGTCTTCGACCGCAACGGCGAATATCTGGTGCAGAGCCGCGAATGCTACGACCTGATGGTCATATCGAGCGAAATCGGCAAACAGGGCTTCGACACGGCCCGCATGTGCGACGTGCTGGGACTTTCGCGCGCCCGGCTCGAACGCGAACTGGCCAACGCGCGGATGCGTCCGCGGGCGCCGCGGCTGATTATGAACTACATCTCCAAGGAGGACAAACTGCGCTTCGACGAGTGCAACTTCCGGGGGTTCTACACCGTCTACCGCACCGTCCGCCGGTATCCCCGCGAAGTGGGCGGCAACCTGCTGGGGTATGTGAGCGAGGTGAACCCCGACTACCTGAAGCGCAACCCCGAATACAAGACGGGCGACTACGTAGGGATGAACGGCGTGGAGTCGGCCTACGAGCCGCAGCTCCGGGGCCGCAAGGGCGTCCGGATTCAGGAGATCGACACCCACGGGGCAATCAAGGGTTCCTACATGAACGGCCGCTACGACTCGGTTCCCGAACCGGGACGCTATCTGGTGAGCACCATCGACGCCCGCCTGCAACTGCTGGGCGAGGAGCTGATGCGCGGCAAGGTGGGAGCCGCGGTGGCCATCGAGCCTTCGACGGGCGAAATCCTGATGATGGTCTCCTCGCCGACGTACGATCCGGACCAGCTGGTGGGGCGCCAGCGGGGCAACAACTACATGAAGATGCTCTACAACAAGCGCAAGCCGCTGTTCAACCGTGCGGTGAAGGCCAAATATCCCCCGGGGTCGACCTTCAAGCTGGTGCAGGGGCTGATCGGCCTTCAGGAAGGGGTGCTCCGGCCTTCGGACCTGCACTCCTGCCACATGGGCTACCAGGCGGGCCGCCTGAAGATGGCCTGCCACGCCCACGCCTCGCCGCTGGACCTGCGCTTCGCGGTGGCGACCTCGTGCAACGCCTACTTCTGCTACGTCTTCCGCGACATCCTCGACAACCCCAAATACGGAAGCGTGAAGGAGGGTTACGACGTCTGGAAACAATATGTCGAGAGCTTCGGATTCGGGCGCAAGCTGGGTTCGGACTTCCTCGACGAGGGCAACGGATACGTGCCCGACCGCGCCTACTACGACCGCCAGTACCGGGGTTCGTGGAACTCGCTCACGGTGCTGTCGCTCTCGATCGGGCAGGATGCGCTGGGCTGCACGCCGTTGCAGCTGGCCAATCTGGCGTGCATCGTGGCCAACCGAGGCTACTACTACATCCCGCACATCGTGAAGAAGATCGAAGGACAGGACTCGCTCGACGCGCGTTTCTACGAACGCCACTACACGATGGTCGAACCGAAACACTTCGAACCCATCGTCGAGGGCATGTGGCGGGGCGTGAACGTCGGGGGAACCTCGACCCGCGCCCGGCTCGAAGGATTGGACGTCTGCGGCAAGACCGGAACGGCCGAAAACCCGCGCGGCCGCGACCACTCGACCTTTCTCTCGTTCGCACCGAAGGACAATCCGAAGATCGCCATTTCGGTCTATGTCGAAAACGGCGGTTTCGGCGCTTCGGCGGCCCTGCCGATCGCCAGCCTGCTGGAAGAGTACTACCTGACGGACACGATCCGCAGGCCCGAACTGCTGCAATACATCAAGGACATGAACATCTATTATCCCGCTTATGACAAATAACCGGCATAACGGCATCTTTTACGGCGTGGACGGCTGGACCGTCCTGCTCTACGTGCTGATCGTCGCGGCGGGATGGATCTCGATCACTTCGGCGTCGTACGACGACAGCGCGGCCGACCTGCTCTCGTTCTCGCACTTCTACATGAAGCAGCTGATGTGGATCGGCATGGCGTGGGTCACGGCGATCATCGTCCTGCTGCTCGACGAACGGTTCTACCACATGTTCGCCTACCCGGCCTATCTGGGCGGCATCGCGCTGCTCGTGGCCGCGCTGCTCTTCGGCCGCGAGGTCAACGGCGCGAAGGCGTGGTTCGAGTTCGGGTCGCTGCGCGTGCAGCCCGTGGAGTTCGCCAAGATCGCCACGGCCCTGGCCCTGGCCCGCGTGATGAGCGAATACTCCTTCTCGATCAACCGCGCGGGCGACTTGATGAAGGTCGCCGTGGTGATCTGCATTCCGCTCTTCATCATCATCCTGCAGAACGACACCGGGTCGGGCATCGTGCTGGGGTCGTTCCTTTTCGTGCTCTACCGCGAAGGGCTGAACAAATGGCTCTGCATCCCGGTGCTGCTGATCGCCGCGCTGTTCATCGTCTCGTTCCTCCTCTCGCCGATGACACTGCTCGTGACGCTGATTCTGGTCTGCACGCTCTCCGAGGCGATGATGAACGGCCAGTGGCGTTCGCGCCTCGTGTTCCTGGCCGCGGTGATGCTGTCGGCCATCCTGCTATGCCTCGTGATGGCGCTGATCGCCCCCGGAACGCTCGATCTCTACCACAGCCTGCTCACAACGACCCTCGCGGCCGTGGTCTTCGCTGCCGTATACGCCTACCGCTCGAATCTCGCCAACATCTTCATCACGCTGGGACTGTTCGTCGGTTCGCTCGTCTTCCTGCCCACCACCGACTACATCTTCAATTCGATTCTCAAACAGCACCAGCGCGACCGTATATTAAGCTTCCTGGGCATCATCAGCGACCCGCTCGGAACCGACTACAACGTCAACCAGGCGAAAATCGCCATCGGCTCGGGCAACTTCTGGGGCAAGGGCTTCCTCGAAGGGACCCAGATCAAATACGGGTTCGTCCCCGAAAAGCACACCGACTTCATCTTCTGCACCGTGGGCGAGGAGTGGGGATTCCTCGGCTCGGTCGTGGTGCTGACGCTGCTGTGCCTGCTGAGCCTGCGGCTGATGCGCATGGGCGAACGGCAGCAGGAGCCGTTCGGACGCATCTACTGCTACTGCGTGGCGGCGATCCTGCTGTTCCACGTGCTGGTCAACGTGGGCATGACCATCGGCCTGATGCCCGTGATGGGCATTCCGCTGCCGTTTATGAGCTACGGAGGCTCGTCGCTCATCGCCTTCACGATCCTGCTGTTCATCGCCGTGCGGCTCGACGCCTCGACACGACAATTTTCCGTACACAAACTATAATACCCGATGATTCGCTACAACCCCAAAGGACTGACTACCCCGCAAATCGACGAAAGCCGCCGGCGCCACGGCGACAACGTCATCACCCCGCCGAAGGACGATTCGGCCTGGCGCCTGCTGCTGGAAAAATTCCGCGACCCGATCATCCGCATCCTCCTGCTGGCCGCCGTGCTGTCGCTCATCATCGGATTCGTCCACAAGGACTTCACCGAATCGGTGGGCATCATCTGCGCCATCATCCTCGCCACCTGCGTCGGATTCTGGTTCGAATGGGATGCCCAGCGGCGTTTCCGGAGGCTCAACCAAGTGAACGACGACATCCCCGTGAAGGTGATGCGCGAAGGGTCGATCCGCGAAATTCCGCGACGCGACGTGGTCACGGGCGACGTGGTCTACATCGAGAGCGGCGAGACGATTCCCGCCGACGGCGAACTGGTCGAGGCCGTATCGCTGAAAATCAACGAATCGACGCTCACGGGCGAACCCGAGGTGGACAAGACGGTCAACGAAGCCGACTTCGACCCCGAGGCGACCTATCCCTCGAACGCGGTGCTGCGCGGCACGACCGTGGCAGACGGTTACGGCGTGATGGTCGTAACGGCCGTGGGCGATGCGACCGAAGCCGGACGCGTCACGGAGCAGTCGACCGTGCAGAGCGAAGAGCAGACGCCCCTCGACCGTCAGCTGACGCGCCTCTCGCGTCTGATCGGCCGGCTGGGCATCCTCCTTTCGGCGCTTATCTTCTGCGTGATGCTCGGAAAGGCGATCTTCGCGGGCGGGCTGCTCGAGAGCGACTGGCTGACCATCTCGCAGCACGTGCTGCAAATCTTCATGGTTTCGGTGGCCATCATCGTCATGGCCGTGCCCGAAGGGCTTCCGATGTCGATCACGCTGTCGCTGGCGATGTCCATGCGACGGATGCTGAAGACCAACAACCTCGTGCGCAAAATGCACGCCTGCGAGACGATGGGCGCCGTGACGGTCATCTGCACCGACAAGACCGGCACGCTGACCCAGAACCGCATGCACGTGCAGGAACTGATCCGCTACGACACGCTTCCCGCACGGGAATTCGCCGAGGTCGTGGCCCTGAACACCACGGCGTTCCTCGACGCCGAAGGCCATATCATCGGCAACCCCACGGAAGGGGCCTTGCTCGAATGGATGCGCGCCGGAGGCGAGGACTACGAACCGCTGCGCGCCGAAGCGAAGATCGTCAACCGGCTGACCTTCTCGACCGAACGCAAATACATGGCGACGATCATCGAAAGCGGCATCTCGGGCCGCCGCATCCTCTGTGTGAAGGGCGCCCCGGAGATCGTGCGCACGATGTGCGCCCCGGACGGCAAGGACGCGCAGGTCGCCGAACAGCTCCTCGGGTTCCAGAGCCGCGCCATGCGCACGCTGGCCGTGGCGTGGGCGGAAACCGCGTCGGACGACTGCCTCGAAGCGGTCAAGGCGGGCGGGCTGCACTTCGCGGCGGTGGCCGCCATCTCGGACCCCGTGCGCGAGGACGTCCCGGCGGCCGTCGCACGCTGCCTGGAGGCGGGAATCGGCATCAAGATCGTCACGGGCGACACCC
>ENA-UAOM01000414-UAOM01000414.1-human-gut-metagenome-genome-assembly--contig:-NODE-414-length-15067-cov-8.098721_pt1 | contig 15067 bp, 7 predicted proteins | sample MGYA00243468_ERZ654555 | MGnify/ENA primary metagenome ERZ654555 (study PRJEB26926, sample SAMN06164434) | human gut metagenome | biome: ENVO:00009003; feature: ENVO:2100002; material: ENVO:00002003... | reverse complement strand
CCTAGAGTTCGTCGGCAGCGTCAGATGTGTATAAGAGACAGATAAAGCTCTTACAAAATTTAAACCTATAAAAACGGGAGCCTTACCCAAAGCTCCCGCTTCTTTTATCTTAATGATTTACTTATCGGTTGGAAGAGCCTTCCTGTGTTTCCGCTTTTTTACGACAAGGACAATCGTCACCGTCACAGCCGCAAGTACCAAAAATACCCCGACACAAATCAAAATATATCCCCACATCGGCATAACGAATGCTACGCCCGGAATACATACCGCAAAGGTTCCCAGCATATCCGTTTCTATAAACACATATCGTCCGTACCCATGGGTAGAAAGCCGCGTAAGATTTCCTTCGCCGTCCAAATGATACACCACGGTTTTAGTTCTGTCATAATAGGGATTAGCCGTTAAATAGAGCCGGATAGTATCCGATAAGGAAACATCATTGCCCCTGCTGTCGATAATAGATACCGAAAACAGCTCGTAATGGTCGGAAATCTCCGCCATTTGCCTAGAGGCCAAGGAATATACGGAAGAATCCTCGCTGATTCTACCTGCCATCAGCGATACATCCGTGCCTAAAATGCCGTGAATGTCCTCATATCGGGCAATACCACCGCCGTCTGAGGATACCGTAATTTGTATTGTATAATTCGTATAGGTATCCTTTCCTAAAGACGTTTTATAAAGACTGCTGGACGCCTGATAGGTAATAAGATATGTTCCCGTCTTATCCAAAAGCAGCTTGTCTGCAACATCTTCAAGTTCAGTTCCATTGTATTGAATACTCCTTGCAATATTACAGGAGGCATCGCCGATTGACGCCGTCAGTTCTGGAAATATAAACGTCGAGTTGACGCTCATCTCATATTCTGCCGAAGCGGCGGTATGAATAACCGGAACAAATTCCGCGGGGCGTTCTCCTAAATCACGGATTGTATCCGCTTCCCGGCGGAGACTGGAAAAATCAACGCGAATCGTAAAGGATACCTCCATTTTCATAGCGTTTACCATACAGGTAAAGGATAAATCCTTCTCGAGATTTTCTTTAGATATGGTATAGGTATAATAGGTCCAATCCTCCCGGATTTCTTTTAAAAATCCCACCTGCTTATCCTCTATATGCAAAACCAAATCCGAAACGGAGGAGGAATGACCGAAGGTCAAATAATAACGGTCGTCCTCTCGTTCTATCGACACCGTCTTGGTAAAGGCAGAGCCTCCCATGCTTAAGCCCGACGAATCCACGTCAGCGGTATATATCCCGGCTTCCAAGGCTTCAGCGGCATGAACGCCAAAGAAAAGCCATAAGAATATTACCGGGATAAGCATAAGAGAAATCATCTTAAATCTTCGTTTCATCTTTATTCACCAGCCGCTTCTATAAATTTTGCTACCAGCGTCGTATCCTCCGTAAAGGCATACGCTGATAAATCAATGATGGTTTCTGTTTCATCGCCGAGAACATACCAGCCGATAAACTCATATCCGGTCTTGGCGATTGCCACCCGGTTAGAATCTAAGGTATCCCCCTCGATTACCGTATCGTTTTTAATTACCGTATTGGAATAAGCGGAATCAATCCTGTATTTTACCGTCAGCTTCTTCCTGAATACCGCCTCAATCGTCAGATTTTCAGCGTCAGCCTCGGATTGCTTCAGGTTTATTTTTCCTGTTTTAACGGTATCCTTCAAGAATCCGCCCGTCCAGCCGGCTAAAACATATCCGGCAGGAGCGGAAACCATAAATTTTGATAAATCTATGATATAACAGCCATTGGAAGAATCCAAGAAATAGGTCTTTTTTATATCGGCGTTCCCGGCAGAGTGGGCTGTCACAGTAATACCCGAATCCCATATCGCATACAGCGTAATATCCTTGGCGTTATACTTTGTAATATAGTTTGATATTCCCTTTCCTCCTAACACAATGCCGCCGGAAGAGGCGTTTCTGCTTTCATACGGTGTCCAGCCAAACAATAAATCCTCGGATATAAAATCCTTCTTGGTTAAGGTAATGATATTATTTGCCAGATTATAGGTGACCGTATGTGCCATCAAACCGTCCGCAAAAGGGTGATTTTTATCGGTCACATAGGTGATAGTAATGTCGCTGGTATCGGATAATACCTCAACCTCCTGACCAAACTGATAGTTTTTTCCGTTTAAATAAAAGCTATATCCTACATAAAAGCTCCCTGCCTCATTAAATGTCAGTTCAAACTGGTAATCAGAGTTAGTCAAAGTGTAAGTCCTATTGGCGGTATAGCTTATATCCCTTACGCCGCCCTTAAGATGATACACCGTAATGCTGGATTTGCTGATTCTTCTGCCCTCTTGACTGTAAATAACCGGTATCGGATAAACATATTTTGTGTTGGAAAAATAAGACGTATAGTTCAGCAGACGGTAATCGGTTGAACCGGACAAGGTTATATTATAAACATAATTGCTGATAAAGCTGTTTTCAAAGTAGGAATAGGTTATGGTTAAGGTAAAGTAGGAATATTCTCTCATATAGCCCAAAACAGTATCCAGCAGGGTATTTATATCTGTATATTCCGTTTCTATCGTGACGGATTCGCCCAAACGGTCTACCAGCACCGCGGTTATATTGGATATATTCATTTTAACCCTGTCAGAATTGCTGTAAGAAAGATAAAATTCTCTTGACAAACAGCTTTCCAAATTATCCTCGGTTAAAAAGATAGATTCGGAGGACCTTACTTTTTCTATATTCCCGTATTCATCATATTTTACATCGCCAAAGTCCATTACCTTGCCGGTACTATCCTCAATTTGATAGGTATCCTTTTCCGACGTGATATATTTAAACAGGATATAATCCCGTTCGCCATAAATATTGACGAATTCATAATAAGCATAGGTTTCATATTTGCTTATCGTAAAGCTGTCGCTTTGGTGGTGCAGATACGATAAGACATATACGCCGGATTGATTGGCGAAGATACCGATATGCAGAGGATTTAAGCAAGCCTCATCATCGTACCAGCTGCCGTTAAACCGCCAGTTATTTACACCGTTCCATGAATAGGTGACATTCGGCAGAGAAACGCTGGAGCCTTCCTTATCTATTTCTTCCGAAACATAAACCTTTTCCTCTGTTTCCGAAGCCGTCCAAGCCCGACTCTCGTCGCTGATACGATAGGAAACATTCTCCTCTTCGACCAGCTCCACCAAAGCCGTTCTAGTTTGTCCGTCCGCAGAATAGGTAAAGAATACAGCAATATTCTCCGTAAAGACAAAGGCATCGGAAATGGCAGCCTCACTGGAAAAATCAATGGCTTCGCCCTTCATTTTATACGCCTTATATTTTACTAGGGAATAATCATTTACGGAGGATACCTTTTCTCGGTAAATATCCTCTAAACGTACCGTTTCTCCCAAGGCAAGCGATTTTCCGATTCTCAGGGAATTGGTTTCCCTCATTCCGGTAGAGCCAAAGGTCTGAACGGACATCGAATCATAATACAGTTCTTTTCCCTCATCGCGTGAGGAAATAACATCATATCCATAAATCTGCGTGGAAACATTAAAATGTGCTACCGCATACCGGGAATCCGCTACCGTCTTTGCGGCGGTTTCTGCCGTTGGACGGAACGTGATTTTACTATTATAAACCGTTCTTGAGACATAGGAAGAAAGAGAGCCTGCCGCAGAATAATAAAAGTTAATCATTTTTGTCGATAATCCATAACGAAGAATCTCATCATAGGTTAAATCCCGACCGTTAATATCGGAATAAGACCCCGGGTAAAAGGCATCATTAGATTCAAATTCATAGCTGTTTCCCTCTAAGGGCTGATAATCCACATTCGTATCGGAAAGCTTAATGATATGGTCGTAGTCCATATACAGTATTTCTATACCGGAGCCTGACCCGCTCGCCAGTTCCATAAAGCCGGATACGGAGTACATAAAAGCCAGTTCCTTCTTAAAGCTGTTTCCCAGTTCAATAATAGAATAAATCTTATAGTCATCGGTATGAAATTCCACAGAATAATCCAAATAATACTTGGCATTGTAGGCGGAAGGATAGTATTCTGAGGATACCTCCTCCGAGCTATATTCTGACGTATCCACCTCAAAACAGTATTGTACGGGCATATAGGACATCATACGGTAGAACAGATTGGCACTATAAGGCTCCTGAAGAGAGCCGTTCATATATTTGACAAGACCAGCATACGGAGTAAAGGGCTTAACTAGTGTATATTCGCCGTTTTCAGCTTTTAGATAGGAATATACGGCATTAAAGCCGGAGGCCATGGACTCCCCGTTATTTTCCTTTTTGTAATAGCTTCTAACCAAATACCAGCCGTCATCCAGCGGTGTATCCGTATCCACATACGGCGTTTTAAAGCCGATAAGCCGCTTAATCCGAAACCTTACGGTGTAGCTTGTCGTCGTGTTATAGCGGTCTGAATCGGAAAGACCGGTACTCCACCAGTTTGTCGTTTCAATATCCAGATAAACCGGTGTGGAAAAATCAATATCGGTAATGCGGATATAGATTGTTTTTATGGTATCCGAAAATGAACTGACCTTGTCCTTAATGTAGACGCTGGAGGCATTACGGCTCGCATTGACGGTGACGGAATAGGAATCGGCAAGAGCTCCGTACGGCTCCAAATCAACGCAGTCATACTCAATTTTCAAAAGAATTTCCGTATCTGATTTTTCAATATACGTATCCTCAATAGATATGTTTTCCGGAAATTTTTTATAGCCGCCGTAAAGCTCTGCCGTCATTCCCTCCCGGATTGTTTCCTCAAGAATCTCCGCTTCAAATTCAATGTCATAGGTACCGTTTGTCGTCAATTCTTCCTTTACCCATTTGGCATAAAGGGTGACGTCGCTCATCATCATCAGAAGCAGTTCATCCTGATACTGCGTCTGGTATTTTGCATCAAAAAACCAACCGCTGAAAATATATCCTACTCTCTGCGGGATAGGCAGAGTGGGAATACTCTTGGCAGTATAGCTTAAATCATTTAAGGGAGTATCCAGCCCATCGGAGGAGAAGGAAATTTTATATTCTTCATCGCCGTACTGTTCTTTGATTAAATCCGCCGGATTCTTTCTGCTGCCGGAATCCGTACAGCCCGCAAGCAGGATAAACCCTGCCGCAAGCAAAAATAACAGAATCGAATTTTTAAATAAATGCTTAGTCATATCTTTTCCCTCTTCTCTTTAGCTGAAAGAGCATATACATCCGAAGATTCTCCGGATGTATTTCTTTTTCTTTTTAAATCTTATAAATAATTGTCTTCATGGTCTAATAAACTAGACATAAATGTGTTTTCGGAATTTGCCCGTCCTTCAAACCAGCCTTCGGCAAACAAGGAAGAATCCTGTGCTTTGATTTTCTCCTCGTCCATCCAGATATCGTACTCAATATTATTGTAAACGGCATATCTGGTTTCCTCCATATCGGTAAAGGCATTCGTATGGATATAGGTGAAGATTCCAAAGGAAATATAATTAAATGCATTTCCCAGATAGTAGATAGAACCCTCAAGTACCTCATAGCGGTGAACGAAGTTCTGGTATTTCGCAAAGGTTTCCATCATGCTGGCGAAATCATAGCCATACTTGCGGTAGGAATATCCGATACCCATGTGTCCGGAGGATTGCTTCAAGCCTCCTGCGGTTGCGGCATACTGCATATCATAAATCGTAATTTCCGCATCGTTGCCCGCATTATCCTTCATTGTCCGGGTTTCCGTGCTTCCCATAAATTTAGCAATACCGAAGTAATATCCATTAGAGCTTTGAATATAGTAGTATTTTCCGGCAATGGCATTCTCGTCCCAAACTCTTTCCTCCTCTGCCGCAGTCAGGCTAAATTCATAAATCGCTTTTGTCTTGAACGCATACGGCTCAATACTCGTCATATTTTCCAGCGGTATCTGAATCGTCATGCCCTTTTTGCTGATAGAGGTATTGACAACCGGATTATTCTCACTGTCTACCGTACAGCCGGCATTGGCAAAGGCGTTTCTCTTAACTACCTGAAGTTCGGATTTTGGCGTTCCGTCCTCAACGACAAACAAGGATAAATTGGACGTATTCATAAAGGCCTCCTCCCCAATCACGGTGACCGCAGGGGATACATAAACCTCGGAAATATAATTATTGTCCTTAAAAGCCCCGTCGGCAATCACAATATTGTAGGCAGAAAGCTTTTCATCATCACTAAAATCAATATTGATACGATATACACCGCCCAGTTCCTTGGCAGTTTCCATGTCAAAGCCCGTCACGGTAATCGTCTGCGTCGTATCGTCAACCGTATAGGAAACACCAAGCACATAATTGGTATAGGCTACATACAAATATAAGTTCCGAGTTAATGTCTGCGGAGTATATGCACTTCCCAGCTCTGTAATTTCATAGCGGTACTCTGATTCATTAATATCCATAGCTCCTAAAATTTCATCTATGGTAATGGAATCCCCGGAAACCTTTCCGGTAATGCTGTAATTTGCTTTGGTTGAACTGTCCCGAGAATCCTCACCGATAATATGAATAAGTACCTCTTCTCCGGCAGCTATCTCACCGATAAATACGACCTTCTCCATAGAAACCCCGTTTTCATCGACAAGCTCGGTGTACGGCGTTCCGTTTCCGGTAAACGCATATTCGCTGATGCCCTCCGGAATAGAAGTCGTATGGATATAAATATAGCTAAATTCTTCATTATTCAAGCCATTATATATAGAGAATGAGGATACGGAAGAAGATGAATCCGGTGAGGATACTCTTGACATATCCGTTAAGGCAGAGCCGGTGTAGAAGGAAAACTCATAGCTTTCATTATTTATATCTGAAGCATAGCTTATTGTCTTAAAGGTGGAAGGCAAAGAGATATAGCTGATATCCATACCGGCAAAGGCACCGACGGAAACGGCTTCCACGCCTTCCTTCACGGTTATCGTACTGTTCTTTACATTCGCCTGATATTCACAGACTAAGGTTTTATACGTTTTCCCACCTATCGTACGATTCCGATATAGGGCACCGTCCTCATAGTAATATTCACTGCCTTCGGCAAACTTTAAATTAGAAGGAACCGTAATCAGCGTTTTTACGCTTGCCGGAATTACCACATCAAAGCTAAAATAGCAATCATCCCGATAGGCACCAATCAGTCCGTAATAATAATCTCCCCACAAGGAATCTATAATAATCTCCAAGCCCTCCGGAAGAGTTAAACTCGTCAAATTTCTCGTATTCCAGAAGGACCGCTCCAATATCTTCAGCGTGGAAGGAAGACTTACCTCCTCCAGCTTAGTACACTCGGAGAAATCCTTGATATACGCAATCCCCTCAGCAAAGGACGCATATACGCAGGACATACAGTACGTCGGACTTACCACGGAGGTAGAGGATATCCCAAAGTCTGCGGCAACGACATTACAGCCCTTTACGCCATCAATGGTGACATTGTCTGACAAAAAGGAGATAGCCGGAAATCTCTGAATATTCTGATACTCCTCGGAAGAACTGGATTTTCCGTAGCTAAAGCCGATGACCGCATAATCATTGGCAGTTCCCTCAATTTTCTTATACGTCAAATACGGAGATTTCCATAAAACCTTAATGGTCTGATTATTCGTAATCGTAAGCGTATTAAAATCTATGGTTTGTCCGTTTTCATCCACATAGGATAAATCCTCGGAATCCATATAATACGGAAGGAAATCCTCGTATTCCTTATCCGGTGCTTTCATTGTCGAATGAATACCGACCTTAACCTCCTTTAATATTTCATACCCGTTATCAAAGCTGACCGTCGCTACATATCTTCCGTACAGCTTATCCACATCCTGCGTGGAATACTTGGTTGTATAGGAAGCGTCAACATACCAGTCGGAAAACGTTAAATCCTGCTTCTGTGCCTCATCGGCATACTCTTTTGTTTTCGCCGTCAAATCCTCCAGCTTTATCGTTTCCGCCGCTTCTTGATTTACGGAAATATCCACATATATCGGAGCGAAATACGCATATACCGTCATATCCTGTTTTACAACGGTATCTGCCGTAAATTCACTGCCGTCGTCAAACGTTTCCGTCGTATACCAGCCCCGGAAATCATAATAATCCTTAGACGGGTCGTCCGGCATACGGGAAACCTTACCGTCCATCGTTTCTACGGTCTGGGTTTTTCCCTCAATGGAAAAGGTGACCGTGTAATTCTTAGAACAGCCGACTAAGATAAGCAGTCCTAAGCACAATGCTGTCACAAGTCCCAAAATACCTGTGATTTTAAACTTTAATCTTTTCATAAATCCTCCTCTTTTTTTATAATCACTGCATTTTTGCAGAAATTACCAATTAAATATCATACCTCTTCAATATCTCTGAAGGTGCCGTCGTCAAAACGAACAAATACGGAATCAGGGATATCCCCATCATAAGTACGGAGCTGACGCCAAAGCCTGCCAAAGCAATGCCGATAAATCCGGAGATAGGGGCATTAAGAATCAGATAACGTACCGCAATTAAAACAGCCGCTGCCAAGGAATATATAAAATATGATGTAATGTTATGAAGCAGGCAAAGTATCCACTCCTTAAACAGCAAATTGCTTCTGTTTACGCCGATAGCCCTGTATACACCATACTCCTTGCTGTTTTTGATGCTTGCCGATTTTTCAATAAAGAAATAAATGATAAGAAGCAAAGCGATAATCAGCACATAAAGATAAATCCCGGAAAGAGAATCCTCTCTAAGCTCCTTATTCTCCAATTCATAAATCTGCCGGATATTGACCGAGGTGACCCCCATATCCCGCAGGGTGTTTTTTAATTCGCTATATTCCTGCGTGTCGGAAGCCCTTATCTGAAAGTAATAATTCCCATTGGAGGAAAGCTCGTTCAGATTGGGGGCAATATAGACAAAAATCTGGTTCAGTACATCGGCAGAAACATATATCCGAATATCCGTATTCATCACATCTCTCGTAATAGAAAACTGTTCGACATATACCTTGCTGTTGCTTAGTTGAATCGCATAAGGCTTCTGCTTTAAAATGATATTTGTCTGATTGATTTCATAATCTGCCTGTGTGGAATCCGAAATCATCTTATAAAGAGAGCTACGGTTAATCTCAACCCTAACCTTATCGTGGTCCATCTGTCCGTCATACACCATAATTTCAGCGTCATAGGTGACGGTACCGAAAGTATCCTTAAAGAAAATTTCCTCGACATCGGAAAACTGGATTTGATTGAATATTCCTAAAAAGTTGACATAATCGACCATATTAAAATAAATTCTCTTTTCCTCGCCCGCAACAATTCCGGAAATTTTATACGTTTCATTAAAGCTGGATAATATAATCGTCTTATCGCTTTGCAGCTCGGCAAGGCGATACTTCTTCTTTAATGCCTGAGCTAATGCCCTAGAAACTAAAACCTCACCGCCAGAAGGCAACGTCCCGTATTCTACCTCTTCGCTTCCTGTCACTGAGGAAGGAATATACGTTTCCTCAAAGCCCGATAAAGAGGCAAGTCCGCCGTAGCTGAAGGTTCCTGTTGCCATATTCGTATCAAAAAAATCAATACTGCCATAGGCATTGTCATCCAGTCTTCTTAATACCGAATAGGAATTCAGATTGGTATAAACACTCAAATCATCGACACGCTTAGTTTCGACCGTTTGGGTACTGATTTCATATAGAGTAAAGGAAAAAAACACTGCGATAACCGCCAAGGCAAGAATAAAAATCTGTTTGAAAATATTTCCGGCAGAGGATATCCTTTCTCCGCCTGCCAGTTTATTTCTATGAACGATATTCTTCAGGCGAAATAATCTTCCATTTCTTTTACTGCCGCTGGAAGCAAAGGTATGCAGTGCCGTGTAATCCTTATGCTCCCCGCTTGGAACTGCATAGGTATTTAGGGCAAGTTCTGAGACTTCAATTTCATTGTTCTCTACAAGCTCGCCATCGACAATCTTAATGTGACTATCGGCATATCTTTGAATCAAAGATATTTCATGGGTGACAATAACCACCAGCTTATCCTTGGATATTTCCTTTAAAATATCCATAATTTTTATTGTATTTTCCGCATCCAAATTTCCCGTCGGCTCATCGGCAAGAATGATATCCGACCCCTTGACGATTGCTCTAGCTATCGCTACCCGCTGCATCTGCCCGCCGGACAAAGCATCTCCCAGCTTATTCTTAAAGCGTTCCATATCGACAAGCCGTAGGGCCTCCGTCGTTCTTCGGTTCATTTCCTCCGTATCCTTAAAGCCGGCAATCCGCAGCTGATTATGCAGAATTTCCGTTATGGTGTAGCCGCTCTCCAAATAATAGTTTTGAAAAATAAAGCCTATTTTCTCATTTCTGATTCTATCTATCTTGCCGCGGGTACATTCCCCGTCAATGTAAACATTGCCGCTGTCTGCCCGTTCAAGACCGCCGAGAATATTCAAAAGCGTCGTTTTCCCCGAGCCGCTCTTTCCAAAGATAGCGACCAAGCCCTTTTCCGGAAGCTCAAAGGAGATGGATTTTAAAACCGGATTGGAATTTCGGGAATGCTTATTAAAGACCTTTTCTATGTTTTCTACTCTTATTTTAGCCATAGTCATCACCCCTTAATTCCTTTGGAAAGTCCCTTGCGGATGGACTTGCCGCTGATAGACCGATGAAAGCTTACCGCAACCAGCTCAACAATAAGAAGCAGCATAACTTCAATAAAGAAATAATTGCCGAAGGATATGAATGTGATAGAACTTCCCGGGATAAAGGCTGCCGCCAAGCTGACTAACGGCAACAAGACCAAAGTTGGCAAAAATATCATAAGCATTTGAATATATAAGGATTTAGAGGATATTTTCGAGGAGATTCCAAGCGTCCGGTAAACCTGAAAATCGGTTTGAAAAACCTTGACGCTCCTTCCGAAAATAATGGAAACCAATATGGCAAATAAAATACAAATTCCGATTAAAAGGAAATAATAAATGATATTGGACGTGTAAACATCTCCGGCATTAATGGCATATACCGAACTTTCGGAAAGCATACCCATAATCCCCTCCGGTAGATTCTTAATCGCCGAAGCCGCCGCCCGATTCCCGGAAAAATATAGGACAACCTGTTCTGACTCTTTAATTTCAGAACTAAAAACCAAGTCATAATCCGCTTCGCTCAATTCGACAATCAGCCGAGAACTATTTTTCTCATCGGTCAGAGAATCATCCATAACCTCATACAGACGGTTGGATTTTATGGATAAAACAGCACTGTACTCCGTAGCCTTATAGCTCGTCGAATTTATCATCTGAATTTGCCCTTCGTCTAAAGCTAGATTCTTCCGATAGGTATAAACGGTAAGCTCTATCTCCCCAAGCTTCATAGAGCTGTTGATAGCTTTTATTTTTACTCCGTGATTTATCAAATCATAATGGGATAAATACAAATTAACGCCCTTGCCCGTTATGGTTGTTTTAACCTCAATATGCCGAAGTCCCGCCTCAGCGTTTATAAAGGTCTCTACGATTTTATCCTTATCCTTAAGACAGGAAGACGGCAAAACCAGTACCGCATTTCCCGGCTCCAAATTATAGTCGTACGGTGCGTAAAGACAATTTACCTCATAGGCTTTCAGCATCCCGGAGCTTCGGGGAACAGACACCTTAAACTGCGATAAATCCTTATCCATCAGGTAAAAGCCCGCATTGGCGGTACCGGCAAGCTCATCTAAATCCTCCAAAGTAAAGCTATCCTTCTCGCTGGATAGGATAACCTTGCCAGAAACACCGACCGTTTCAATCGTATTTGTCATATTTTGAATCAAAGATTCATTAAAAATAGATAATAAAGCAAAAAAGGTGATAGCAAAAATAAATAAAGCAAAGGACATCATTGCCGTAAATTTGGGACGGCTTTTATAATTCAGGACTCCAATTTTAAAAATATCCTTTAGCCTCTTTTTCCGGCTTGCCGCCGCAGGCGTTTTAATCGGAATATCCTTTGCGGCAGGACGGGATATGACCTTATCCTCCTTTAAAGCTCCGTCATAAATGGTTATTCTTCTTGTGGCATATTCTATAAAGAATTCCGGGTTATGCGTCACCACTATAACCAGCCTGTCCTTAGACGCCTCCTTCAGCAGACGGGCGATTTCCTTAGAGGATTTAACATCCAAATTTCCCGTCGGCTCATCTGCCAGAATCACTGGGGAATCTTTGGCAAGAGCCCGAGCTATAACCGTACGCTGTTTTTCTCCGCCGGACAGTTTTGACGCCTTCTGATTTATCTGCTGCTCAAGCCCTACCTTGGCAATCAGCTCTTGAGCAATACTCCTTCTTTCCTGCTTATCCTCTATCCTCAGCAAAGCCAGTTCGACATTTTCCCGTACCGTCAGATTTTCTATAATATTAAAATCCTGAAAAACCATCGCAATATTTTCTTCCCGATATTTTTCCCAATCCACTTCGGAATAATGCGAGGTTTCACTGCCATTAAAGTATAATTCTCCCTCTTCATAGGTATCGTTAGCGGCAATCACATTCAATAAGGTAGATTTCCCGCTTCCGGATTCTCCCTCGATGGTCACAAATTCATTATAGTCAAGCTCTAAGCTGATTTTGCGAATACCAATCGTCAGAATATCGTTTGAATTGTATATTTTGCCTATGTTTTTTAATTTTAAAAGCATACAACCGCCTCCAAAGTTAGTCTATCCTAACTATATGTCATAAAATAAAAGCATCATTTCATTCTCTGATTCTTTTGACATTTCAGAAAATCAGCCAGCCCGCAGCGACTGACGGAGCTTACGACGCAAACGGCATGAATCGCGTCCTCCATAGCAATATCCAGCGGCGTATTACAATGATTGTTGAGATGAGCGGCAATATAGTTTACAAGCAGCATATAGTCGTCAAAGATTTCTTTTCCTTCCGGGGTAAATACAATATTTTTCCCGTCCTTCATCAAAATATGATTCATTTCAAATTTCTCTATTGCCTGCATCATACTCGGCTTGGAAACGCCTGATTTCAAGGCAAGCTTTGTCATTCTTACAAATTCATTTTCCTGCTTCAAGCTGTTTAATGCAATTAGATACTTCAATTCAGCTGCCGTCATACAATCTCCTAAAAAGTTAGTCAAGACTAACAATAACCTCTAAAAAAATACATCTGCCAGATGCTCTTCATTATTTTAGCATTGAACGCACAATATGTCAATTCAAAATTCATAGTGAAATGGAGGATTTTTATCTATAATCGCTTAAAAATGAAATTTAATTTGATTGACCCGAAGCTTTTGATTAGCGAATTGGATTTCCTGCATTCGGCTTCGACGCTTAGAAAAGCATAGATAAAAGGCTGATTTAGAAATACAAGATAGAGCTTTCTTTATTTTAGGAGGCTTTCCGGAGGATTGCCTAAAATCCTTATTTTTTCCGACATAAATTATATTGAGCCCCTAAATGATTTAGGGGCAGAATAGGGAAGGAGGTTAAACTATGGGTTTAACAGTTTCAAATAAGGAAATAAGCAAGACAAGTATTAAATGCAACGAAACCTTTAACATAAAGCTATCCTTGACGGCTGAGCCGGATATTGTAAGTAATCCTACGGATATTGTTTTAATTTTAGACCGCTCCGGAAGCATGAGTGGGAGTCCGCTTTCAAATTTAAAGGGTGGTGCTAAAAAATTTATTGATATTATAGACGAGTCTACAGACGGGACACAGGATGGACAAATCGGCAATGGCAGCCATATCGGTATTGTCAGTTTCGCCGATGCGGCAACGCAGAACACTCAGCTGATTACCTCAGTTGCAGATTTAAAGGCTGCCGTAGATTCTTTGACCGCTGGAGGCTCAACAAATCACGAGGATGCCTTTACAAAGGCATTAGAGCTGTTTGATATGACCTCAACGAATGCCAAGGTAATGGTTATGTTTACGGACGGAATAACTACCGCCGGAGGAAATCCGAATACCGTGGCTACTTTAGCGAAATCACAAGGGGTTATTATATACTGCATCGGACTGTCCGGAAACGGAGGCTTAGACGAGCAGGCATTAAAGGATTGGTCCTCAGACCCGGATTCTGCCTATGTGGCAATTACTCCGGACGACGCACAATTAGAGGATTTATTCGAGGATTTGGCAAATAATATTTCGAAGCCGGGAGCTACCAGCATCTACGTCACGGATACCATTTCAGACTGCTTTAGAATCGTCGCATTATCCGCTCCGTCTAAGGGAACGGCAAGTTTGGTAAATCCGACAACCTTGGATTGGAGAATTGATGAGCTTGGTGTCACACAAAGCGAGGGTGCAACATTGGAGTTTACCGTACAACATAACGGAGTATGTACCGGAACTACGATTGTCAATGAAATGATTCTTTATAATGACGCCGAGGGCAATACCGCTACATTCCCAAATCCTACAATAGATATCGATTGTTCCAATATAATTATAGAGCCATGTCCGGAGCCGATAGATGTTTCTATCAATGGCTGTGAGGATTCGATTGAGTTCGATGTCGGTGATATTACTTTGGAGTCTTTAGGTCATATTTTCCAGTTTGATGTTACGGTCAGAGATATTTGTCCGAATAAGCGGGTTGCTTTAGCAATTCTGTTAAGTGAAATAGACTGCAATGATGAAGAGCTTACCAGAGGTATGAAAACCTTGACGATACCAGCCCTTACAGGCACAAACTGCCAAGACGTTACGATTCGGTGTATTAAATTTGTATTACCGGGAGATTTAGACGGAACCAACTCCTGTGCCGTATGCAATACCAGAAAGTTCAAAGTAAGGCTAATCGCAAACTATATTGACTTTAATTTTAAATGCTGTAATTTAGAGGTTTAAAGCAGCAAATATAAGCAACGATAATACCTAGTAAATAATCGCAATCGTTTTTCATTAAGTATCAGTTAGGCATAATTAAATAAAATGAACCCCTTAAGTTAGACTAGTAGGAAATACTAGAAAGACTTAAGGGGTTTTTGTTTTCACTTTATACCATAGTTTTAATATTATATAAATAATTCCAATTATACT
>ENA-UAOM01000410-UAOM01000410.1-human-gut-metagenome-genome-assembly--contig:-NODE-410-length-15099-cov-8.057897_pt1 | contig 15099 bp, 15 predicted proteins | sample MGYA00243468_ERZ654555 | MGnify/ENA primary metagenome ERZ654555 (study PRJEB26926, sample SAMN06164434) | human gut metagenome | biome: ENVO:00009003; feature: ENVO:2100002; material: ENVO:00002003... | reverse complement strand
CCCTAGAGTTCGTCGGCAGCGTCAGATGTGTATAAGAGACAGTCTTCCTGCAAACTAAAAAGGCTTTCAATACTATTATTTACGATTTTCGGCGTAATATCATAATCTATGACACAATTATATTCCAAAATCAGAATGCCTTCCTTGATTTTTGCCGTAAAATACGGAGAACGAATATTAAAATCGTTGATGCGGACAGCACCCCGCTGAGCCAGATAGCCGTCCTCTGCCTCCTTAAGATTAATCACTATGGAAAGCTCGTCACGCTCCTCGTCTATCCGGATATACGGATATAAGGAAAAGCCGGATTTTTGAAAATACAGCTCGAAGGTAATGCAGTCTAATTCCTCATGCCACGTCACATTTTGCTCGGATAAATACCTTGTTAAAGAATCAACAATTTTCTTTTTGCTCCAGAATGCCATAGGCTCATCTCCTTTTTCTCAATTTTACCACAATTTGCCGTCCTATGGATAGCAATTTTTTAAAAATAATGGTATACTACAAAAAGCGGGTGATACTTATGAGCTTTGACGGCATATTTCTGCAACGGCTGACAAAAGAATTTGAGCCGTTAAAAACGGGAAGAATATCCAAAATATCCGAATCCGGAGATACCGATTTTATTTTTACGGTGCGGGCAAACCGCCAAAACTATAATTTAATGCTATCCTTTTCCTCTGATTTTTCCCGGATACATCTAACCGGCAAGACCTATGACGCTCCGGCAGTACCTAAAAGCTTTACCATGCTGCTAAGGAAGCATATTGAAGGCTTCTTCATTGAAAATATAGAAACCTACCGCTGTGACCGGGTGATATATTTCACGCTGACCGGCTACAATGAAATGCAGGACCTTAAGAAAAAATATTTAATCTGCGAAATCATGGGAAGATACTCCAACCTGATATTAACGGATGAGGACTTCCGGATTATCGAAGCCCTAAAGCATGACGGAGTGGGGGAATATAATCGGACGATACTGCCAAATGCAACATATGAATTTCCGGTAAGCGATAAACTGAATCCTCTTGAATATTCTATTGAGGAGCTTTCCGGCATAATTCGGGAAAAACGCCTCAATAGTCCGAAGGATTATATGGATACCTTTCTCGGTGTATCCCTAAATTTAGCCTACCCTATCTTTCAGACCGACCGCCGGGAACAGTTATTTTACGACTATCTGCATATAGAGAATCAGCCCTCTGTCTTTATCAATTTCCGAGGCAAGCCGGATTTTTATTATCATTCCTTTTCCGCTGTTCCGACGAAAACCTATTCCACGTTATCCGAGCTTTTGGACGAATTCTACTACAAGGCTGACTTGCAGGCTAAAATCAAACTGAAAACCAATGATTTGCTGAGTTTTATCCAGAAGCAGATAGCAAAATACAAGAAAAAGTCGGAAAAGCTGAGAGCCGAGCTTTTAGATACCTCTAAAATGGAGGAACTGCGGCTTTACGGAGAACTGCTTCTTTCCGCACCCAATCTAAAGGAAAAAAAGGAAAGGATTACCATTCTGAATTATTATACCAATGAGGCGGTTGTTATACCGCTGGATATACGATATACGATTTTGGAAAACTCCAACCGCTATTTTAAAAAATATCAGAAATTGAAAAATGCCGTAGGCTATATCAAGGAACAGCTTCAAATTGCCGAGGATGAAACGGAATACTTTGAAATGCTGAAATATCAGACCCAGCAGGCAGGACTTCATGAAGCCATGGAGATTCAGGAGGAACTGATTGAGGGAAAATATCTTTTTACCAAAGAGGCTAAGCCGAAGAAAAAACAGCGTCCCAAGCCGCTGACCTATATTTTAGACAATGGATGTCTGATTTCCGTAGGAAAAAATAACGTTCAAAACGAAACTCTAACTCATCGGATAGCCAAACCGAATGAGATGTGGTTCCATATCCAGAAGGGACCCGGAAGCCATGTGGTTATCCACAAGGACGGTGAACTGACGGAACAGGAAATCCGGACGGCGGCAATGCTTGCAGCCTTCTATTCCTCCAGCAAGGAGTCCTCTTCGGTGGCGGTCGATTATACCAAAATCAAGAATATCAAAAAAATACCGGGAAAACGAAACTGCTTCGTCACCTATACGCATCAAAAAACGATATATATTGACCCGGACGAAAAAACCATTACCGGACTGAAGGTGAAAAAATCATGAATGCCTATAAAAAATTCGGATACTACTACGATGAGGTTATGTCTAAGCTAAATTACGATTTATGGCTGGAATTTATCGAACAATATCTTCATAAAGGTGATACCGTATTAGATTTAGCCTGCGGAACTGCCACCCTTTGTACGATGCTGAAGCTGAAAGGCTATGAAGCTGAGGGATTGGATTTATCCGAAAGCATTTTGGAAATCGCCAGAGAAAAAATGAAAATCAATCATTTGAGCTTTCCTCTCTATCATGCGGATATGACGAATTTCCGGTTGAATAAGAAGTATAATATGATTACCTGCTTTTTCGATTCCGTAAACTTTTTAAAGGATATCCACGAGGTAGAGCGGCTGTTTGACTGTGCCTGTTCCCACTTAAAGGAAAATGGATATTTCATTATCGACGTATTCTCAAAGCAGATGATGAAGGAATATGAGCATAACGATATCCAAGAGGATTATGAGACCTTTGTGCTGGAATGGAAAACAAAAAAAATATCCCCTGCCGCCCTGAAACACACTATTGTGATTCGGGAGGGAGAGGATAAATTTACGGAAAGCTATTACGAATACTACTACGACATTTCCAAACTGCCGCACAAAAAATTCAAACTGATTCAAATCAGCGGGGATTTCAATGACGACTTACAGCCGGAGGATGAACGAATCCTGCTCGTATATCAAAAGCTATAACCGGCTCAATTCTAAATAAACGTTTCTAAAGGTATAAATAAATTGGTCTAAGGAGGAAAGAATATCCTCCTCTTTTTTCATTTTTTCCAAAACGCGGCAGGCATCCTCGTACATCGGCATAGAGCCTAAGTTTAAGGAAATTCCCTTTAAGGAGTGAATGTATCTATACAGTTCTTCGTGATTCTTCTCCTGACAAAGACCTTCGATTTCCTCTACACCGTGTCGGTATGTGGTTAAAAAGCTCTCCTTTACCTTATTGAAAATCTTCTCGCTGTTTGCCAAATATTTCAGGGCAACACTCTTATCTACATAATTCATGAAATATACCTCCTTTTTGATAATTTTAGTATACTCATGTCCGAGTGAAAAAATTGTCGAATTAAAAGGTCAATTCTCCATCAATGTCAATTTTAAGATGTAATTCATAAAATTTTGTCAATGCCTTAACCATTTCTATATAATCCAATGCTCCGGCGGTTTCATAGGCCGAATGCATCGCTATCTGCGGCAGTCCGATGTCGACAGAGGGAATGGATACTTGGGACAGAGAGATTGCCCCCAGAGTAGACCCGCCCGGTACGTCGCTGCGGTTTGTATTCATCTGTACCTTTGCTGACGCCATAGCACAAACCTCTTTAAAATAAGCCTGAGAAACGGCGTCGGTGGTATAGGAGCCTCTTGCCGCATTTTTTACCACGATGCCCTGATTCAGATAAACGGCATTGGTCGAATCATATTTAAAAGCATAGTTAGGATGAAATCCCTGAGCGTTATCCGCAGAAACAATAAAGGAATTGGCAAGTGCCATTTTATGCTCCTCGGCAGTTAAGCCAAGAGAGTCGCTGATTCGCTCCAAAATATTTTGAAGCATGGTGGAGGCGGCACCCTGCCGGGTACGGGAGCCGATTTCCTCATTGTCAAACTCGGCTAAAACATTGACGGATTTCCCATTTTTGGCATGGATAAAGCCTTGCAGACCGGCAAAGGCACATTCCAGATTATCTATCTGCGGTGCCATAATAAATTCTTCATTTACACCACACAGACAGCCGCGGTCCAAAAGGGCAAGGTATAAATCAAAGGAAACGATATCTTCTCTTTGGATATTCAGCTTTTGAGCAATCAGGTCATATAAATCCGCCGGCTTTACCGTTTTGTCACAAAAAATCGGCAAAAGGTCAGACTGAGGATTCAAGGCAGCACCCTTATTCAGCTCCGGATAATAATGGATAGAGCAGTTGGGAATAACAGCCATAGGACGGTCAAAGGAAATCAGCCTTGTCTTTAACCCATTATCTCTTACCACAACCCGCCCGGCAATATTCAGCGGACGGTCCATCCATGTATTTAATATCGGTCCTCCATATACTTCGGTATTGAGCCGGATATACCGATTTGTATCTATCGCACAATTCGGTTTCAGCTTGAAGGTCGGAGAATCCAAATGGGCTGCCGTAATATTGTAGGACAACTCCGTTATATCCTCCGGAATGGTAAAAGCCATAACGCTGGAGGAGTTTCTGGTAATATAGTATTTCCCGTTTTTCTCCAGCCTCCATTTTTGATTTTCAGAAAGTTTGACAAAATGATGCTGTTGTAAGACTTCCTCAATATTCTTCGCCGCATGAAATGCCGTCGGCGATTCTTTAATAAATCCCAATAATTCTTTCATCTTAATCCTCCGGATATACAGCCGCCTCGAAGCAAGGCGTATCGCCGACAAAGCCCTGATAGCAGTCCCGTTCGTCTTCCTTCCAGTGTCTTACTGTAATTTTATCATTCAATCTAGCTTCCCGGATAAAGGCTATCTCCACTTTCTTCCATGGACGATAGCTCTCCAAGGTATTCATATTATATATAATATCCAAGTATTTCGCATTATTCAGATGCAGATTATGGTCTAAGTCGCTCAGCACAACCGTATGGCAGATTTCTGCATCATATCCCTGCGGCTGGAGATTAAGTTTCCGCTTCTGCTTCTGCGGATAGCTGGTTTTATCGTAATATTCCCCATTAAAATCTACATCCTCCGCACGAGCCACCGTCCGACGGCGAATATCTACTAAAGCCCAGTTGGAAATACCGCGGATTGCCGTAGTACCATCGGCACTGCATATCTCATATTCCCGTTCAAATTCCAGCCGTCCTCTAGGCTTAGGCCATGTTTTTACAAGAACGCTGTCGCCGAATGAAGGGGTTTTAGAAACGACCTCAAACTGCTCATACAGCACAACCCAGATATATCCTAAGCTGCGGACAGCCTCAAAGCCGGCACCAAGCTCGTCGGCATGGGTACCTGCCATATCCTGAAAAAAATCCAAAACCGCAGAGGGTCTTATTTTATCCTGAAAGTCGCAATGCATTGTATGAACGCTGAAACACTGCTCCTTATACATTACTGCCATAGTTTCATCTCCTATTATCCGTTTTTATACCGCGAAGCTGATGATTCTAAATATAAAAACAATTTATTGAATTATTATATCACATTCTACGCAGTTTTGACATACGCCAGTGGATTTTTCTTTAAATCTTTTCAGTTTTCAGAATTTCTTCCATATATTTTGCTACACCGTCATTCTGATTATCCCAGCGGGTAATAAACTGTACCTGCCTTTTAAGCTCTGTCCGGGCATTGCATAGCAAAACACCGTGATATGCCCGCCGAATCATAGCCAAATCGCCGGTATCGTCGCCAAAAACATAATCTATGGGATTTGTATCCTTTAAAATTTTAAACAGTTCCAGATTGCCAAGTTCCTTCGTGGAGGCTGAGAGCCGAAACCATAAACCGTCCAAGTAAGATTCGTATTGCAAGCCGAATTCCTTCGCCAAGGCTATCCATTTCGTTTTATTTTCCGCCGCCAGCAGAATTTTATAGACTGGCTCCATAAAGTCCTCACGGAAAGAAAAATAATTTGCCAGCGGATTGGCTTCTACATAGCTCATATCCGGTGTATACAGCCCATGGATTCCCTGCACGCTGAAATTTAGGATACTTTTATCCTGCTTAATCTCGCTTAAAATATAATTTGTAAGTTCAAGAGGTATCGGCTTACTGTATATTGTATCCTTCTGCCGAAGAATTTGAGCTCCGCCGTTTACTATGGAGTAATCGGGTTGAATCTCTTCTATCAGCGGCAAAGTCGCCGGATAGCTTCGGGCAGTGTTGAATACAAGGAGAAAGCCCTTTTGGGAAAGTTCTTTTAAAATTTGCATAGTATAGGGAGAAACCGTCTTATGATTCGTTAAAAGCGTATCGTCCAAATCGGTTATAAGGTATTTCATATTTTTATATCTCCTTCCCGTATTCTTTTTTGAAGCATACGGTCGGTAATGCCGTAGTCCTTAAACTTAGTTAAAATGTGGGATATGATTTCTTCGGCGGGATAATTCTTCATTGCCGTAAGCTCTTTTTGAACTGCTCCGTCGGATAGGTGATAATCCAAATAAAAGGCAATCCCCCGATTCAGAAACGCCAAGCCGGTTTCTGCATACTCCTTTTTAAGAACTACCCTTTGATAAATTTCGGTATATTGTCCTAAAACAACCGGATAGGTTTCCAAAATATCTCCCGTATATTCATTGACTATATGAAGTTCTACCGGGCATTTGCAATCGCTTTGTTCGAGAAAAGCAAGCACCGTAAGCAGATTTATCTGGCAAAAGGCATCGCTTCCAAACCATAAATTTACCTGTTTGAAAGAAGCAAGTTCGGAAACACAATTCAGCAAAGGCTCCAGCCGGCGGCGATAATCAGCGGCACTGACTTCCAGTTCATCGGCACGAAGCCTTATAAAATCCTCAGAAAAAAGCGGATACCCGGCATCGCCCTGCATCATTGCCTCGTTCATCGGAATACCAAGACAGTCATATTTTTCTTTGAAAATCGGAAGAAAGCATTCCCCGCAAACAATATTTAACTCCTTCATTTTCTCCCCCCTCCGTTTTCTTATCCTTTATTTTAGCATATAGGCATATCCGATGTCTATAATAAAAAAAAATGGCTTATTCAGCCATTAATTTTACTAATACCGCTTTTTGGGCGTGAAGACGGTTTTCTGCCTCCTCAAAAATTTCCGCAGCGTGAGCCTCAAAAACTTCAGCCGTAATTTCCTCCTCACGATGGGCCGGAAGGCAGTGAAGCACCATCGCATCGGTATGGGCGACGCTTAAGACCTTAGAATTGATTTGATAGCCCTTAAATATTTTTTTCCGTTCCATTGCCTCAGATTCCTGTCCCATAGACGCCCAAACGTCCGTAAAGAAAACATCGCCGTCTGCCGCAGCTTCCATAACATCCGTGGTTAGAGTAAACATTCCCGGATAACTCTTTGTAAACTCCAAAATGTGCGGATGAGGCTCATAGCCCTTCGGACAGGCAATCGCCATCTTCATTCCCAGCCGCAGACAGCCGACAATAATAGAGTTTGCCATATTATTGCCGTCCCCGATATAAACGCATTTCAAGCCATCAAACGCACCCTTAAACTCCCTTATCGTCATCAGGTCAGCCAATACCTGACATGGATGACAGTAATCCGTTAAAGCATTGATTACCGGAATAGAGCCGTATTTAGCCAAATCCTCGACTTCCTTTTGGGCGAATGTCCGTATCATAATTCCGTCTAAATAGCGGGATAATACTCTCGCCGTATCCTCTACCGGCTCCCCTCTTCCGATTTGCAGGTCACGGGAGGATAAGAACAGAGCCTGTCCGCCCAGCTCATACATACCAACCTCGAAGGATACACGAGTCCGAGTTGATGATTTTTGAAATATCATTCCCAAGGTTTTCCCCTTCAGCAAATGATGTTCGATTTTATTCTTTTTCTGAAATTTTAATTGGTCAGCCAAATTCAGGATTTCCAGAATCTCCTCCTGTGATAGTTGTTCCAATGCCAATAAATGCTTCATGTCAGTCCTCCAGTGCTTTCTTCAATATAGTCAGTCCCTTATGCAATTCCTCAAAGGTAATATTCAGCGGCGGCAGCAGACGGATTTTATTTTTTGCCGTCAGGGGAATCAAACCCTGCTCAATACATTTTCCCACAACCTCAGAGGCGGTAAGCTGCGGAGCAATCTCTACTCCCACCATTAAGCCCTTGCCGGTAATGGAAACAACATTTTTAGCTGAGGAAAGCTCCGTCTCTATTCTTTTGCGGCATTCCCGCACATGGGAAAACAGCTCGTCGTTTAATCTTGTCAAAACGCTGTATGCGGCGGCGGCACAAACCGGATTGCCGCCAAAGGTCGTGGCATGCGTACCGTAGGTCAGCGTATGCTCTAATTTTTCATCAAATAATATAGCTCCGAAGGGCAGACCGCCAGCCAATCCCTTTGCCGTCGTGACAATATTCGGCGTAATCCCATACTCCATATAGCTGTATAGATAGCCGCAGCGACCATTGCCTGTCTGTACCTCATCAACGATAAAAACCAAATCCTTTTCCTTACAAATCCGGTCAATATACTGAATATACTCCGGATTTAAAGCATTGACTCCGCCCTCTCCCTGAACGGTTTCAATCATAATGGCACAGGTATGATTAGAAATTAAAGCATTTAACTCCGCAATATCATTGGCTTTGGCATATTTAAAGCCTTCAACGAAGGGAAAGAAATATTGATGAAATACGTCCTGCCCCGTGGCGGAAAGCGTAGCAATCGTTCTGCCGTGAAAGGAGTTTTGCAGGGTAATGATTTCATTTCTATCGTTGCCGTATTTATCAAAGGAGTATTTTCTCGCCGCCTTAATCGCTCCCTCATTCGCCTCGGCACCACTGTTGCTGAAGAAAACCTTCTTCATTTCCGTTTTTTCAATTAACAGTTTCGCCAGCTTCACCTGAGGAATGGAATAATAAAGATTTGAGGTATGCTGAAGCGTATTAGCCTGCATACATACGGCGTCTACCCATTCCTTATCGCACGCCCCGAAAACGTTGGTACCGATACCGCTGGAAAAATCAATATATTCCTTTCCGTTGATGTCTATAAGCGTAGCTCCATGCCCGGATTCTAAAACCACATTGTACCGCCGGTAAGTATTTAAAATGTTTTCTTTATCCTCTGTAATAATATTCTCCATACAATTCTCCTATTTAAACATTGTTCCGATGCCCTCATCGGTCAAAACCTCAATCAAAATAGAATGCGGAACTCTTCCGTCGATAATTACAACCTGCTTCACTCCGCGGCGGATAGCCTCTACACAGCATTCCACCTTAGGAATCATACCACCGTCGATAATTCCCTGTTTAGCCAACTGCTTAATTTCAGATACATTAATGGATTTCATTAAGGTATCGGGATTATTTTTGTCTTGAAGCACGCCCTTGATATCGGTCATGGAAATAAATTTTTCTGCATCCAAGGCTCCGGCAATTCTTGCGGCAGCAGTATCCGCATTAATGTTGTAAACATTTCCCGCGGCGTCGCTTCCTATCGTGGAAATAACGGGAATATAGCCCATATCCAAGGCGTCTAATATCACGTCGGGATGAATATTGGTTATGCTTCCTACATAGCCAAGCTCTGGGCTGAGCGGCAAAGCCTCAATCATTCCCGCATCCAAGCCGGACAGTCCTATTGCATTTCCGCCCGCCTGATTCAGCTGCTTTACCAAATACTTATTCAGTTTACCCGCCAAAACCATGGTGACGACATCTATTGTTTCCTCGTCTGTCACCCGCAGACCATTGATAAATTTTGATTCTTTGCCGACCTTTTTCAGCGTTGCCGAAATCTCGGGACCTCCGCCATGGACTAAAACGACCTTCATTCCCAAGGAGGTCAGCATAACGACATCTTCCATAACCAGAGATTTCAAATGCTCGTCTACCATCGCATTTCCGCCGTATTTAATAACGATAACCTTGTCCTTATATTTCAGGATATAGGGCAAAGCCTCACTTAATATTTTCGCTCTTTCTTCCAAGGACACCATAGTATATCTTCCTAGCTTCTGTAATCTCCGTTGATTTTGACATAATCGTATGTCAAATCACAGCCGTAGGCAAAAGCCTCTTCCTTTCCGTCGTTTAAATTTATCTCAATTTGAATTTCATTTTCCAATAATATTTTTTTTGCGGTTTCCTCATCAAAGGCTACGCCGGCTCCGCCTTGGCATACTAAAATGCTGCCTTGAGCGGAGGAAAAGGAAACATCGACACGGGCTATATCCACATCCGCCCCGGAATAGCCAACGGCACAAAGAACTCTGCCCCAATTCGCGTCTGCCCCGAACATTGCCGCCTTTAACAAACTAGAACAAATGACAGCCTTGGCGGTTGTCTTTGCGGTCTGCTTGGTTTTCGCATGTACGGTATGGCAAATCAAAAGCTTGGTCGCTCCCTCGCCGTCTCTAGCCATCTCCTTCGCCAGATAGGTATTGACATAATTCAAGGCTTGAACAAAGGTCTGATAGTCCCTGCCCTCCTCGCTAATCATAGGATTGCCGGCAAAGCCGTTTGCCATAATGCTTACCATATCATTGGTAGATGTATCCCCGTCTATGGATACCATGTTGAAGGTATCCTCCACGCTTTCCTTCAAAGCCCGGTTTAACAGTTCGGGCGTAATCGCCACATCCGTCGTGATAAAACATAGCATTGTCGCCATCTGCGGATGAATCATACCGCTTCCCTTAGTCATGGCTCCAATCCGGCACACCTTGCCTTGAAGGTCAAATTCTAAAGCAATTTCCTTTTTCCTCGTATCGGTTGTCATAATGCCCTGATAAGCCTTGTCCGCATGGACTGCCGTGTTTCCCAGTCCGGCAACCAGCTCAGGCATATTTCTTTGAAAAGGCTCAATGGAAAGCGGAAGCCCGATGACACCGGTAGAGGCAATGATGATATCCTCCTGCGGAATCGCTGCCGCTTCGGCTAAAAGCTCACAGGTTTTGTTTGCTATCTCAATTCCGTCAGCATTGCAGGTGTTAGCGTTGCCGCTATTGCAAATCATCGCTCGAGCATAGCCGTTATTCAGATTGCTTTTGGTCACATAGATGGGAGCTCCCTTAACCAGATTCGTCGTATAGACTGCCGCCGCAGAGGCTAATCCCGCCGAAAGAATCAAGGATAAATCCAACTTCTCCTTATTATGCCGAATCCCGGCATGGATTCCGTTTGCCGTAAAGCCAAGCGGAGCACACACCCCTTTTTCTATTACTTTCATAATTTACTCCTTTATCTGTAAGCCTGTGATTGGGTTTAATCCAAGCATGATATTCATACATTCAATGGCAGCTCCGGAGGCACCCTTACCCAAATTATCGTAAACGCAGGATAAGGAAATCCTGTTTTCATTGCCATTGACATAAATCCGCATATTGTCATAGCCGCTTAGCTCAAGAGCAGATAAAAATCCGCTTTCCGTTCCCTTTTCCAGATATGGCATAACCTGAATCAGCGGCTGATTTTTATAGTAGTCCTTGAATATTCCTTGAAGTTCAGCGGCACCCAAATGCCGTTTCATAAGGCTTGTATGCAATCCGATGCTTACGACCATACCGCTGTAAAAGGAAGAAACAATCGGCTGAAAAATCGGCTCCTGAAGGATACCGGTTATCTTTTTCATTTCCTTAAGATGCTTATGCGTCTGCCCCATACCGTACTGTCTTGGTGCCTTCAGCAAATCACTTTCCATTTTCTCATATTCGGCAATCATTTTTTTACCGCCGCCGGAATACCCGGTAATGGAATTGCAGCACAGCGGATAATCCTTATCTATAATTCCAAGATTCAGCAATGGATATACAACGGCGATAAAGCCGCTGGCATGACAGCCCGGAACGGCTGTATATCTTGAGCTTTGTATTTTTTGAAAAAAGGAATCGCCAAGCTCCGGAAAGCCGTACGCCCAGTTCTCCAATGTCCGATGAGCCGTGGAGGCATCTATAATCTTGGTATGCTCGTTTTCCAACAGGCCTACGGCCTCCCTCGCCGCATCATCGGGAAGGCACAAGAAGGTAATATCCGAAGCATTAATACACTTTTTCCGTTCCGATATATCCTTTCTCAGCTCCTCAGGAATCGTAATCAGCTCAATATCCTCACGATTTTGAATCCGGTCGTAAATCCGCAAACCGGTCGTTCCCTCTTTTCCGTCGATAAATACCTTATATTTCATTAGAAATCCCCCTCAATATCTGAATCTGCCGCTCTACGGAGGAAATGGCAGAGGCACCCTCGCTCGTTCTGCGGAAGGTACACTTTTCTAAGCTAATTTCATTATAAACGTCTTTATCAAATAAATCACTATATTCTTTTAATTTTTCTAAGGGAAGCTCCTCCAGCACGATGTCTTTTTCAATGCAGTAAGCGACAAGCCCTCCCGAAATCTTGTAGGCATCCCGAAAAGCCATTCCCTTCTTCACCAGATAATCTGCCAAATCCGTAGCATTGATAAAGCCTCTTGCCGCCGCCTTACGCATATTCTCCTTATTGACCTTCATCGTTTTCAGCATAGGAGTAAAAATAGACAGGCACTGCAAAAGAGTATCAAAGGCATCAAAAACAGCCTCCTTATCCTCCTGCATATCCTTATTATAGGCAAGCGGCAATGCCTTTAGCATTGTCAATAGGGTAATTAAATCCCCGTAAACCCTGCCTGTTTTCCCCCGGACCAGCTCGCAAATATCCGGATTCTTCTTCTGAGGCATAATGGAGGAGCCGGTGGAATAGGCGTCATCCAGCTCAATAAACTTAAATTCCCACGAACACCATAAAATAATTTCTTCGGAAAAGCGAGATAAATGCATCATACAAAGGCTTGCCGCCGCCGTAAGCTCCACCGCAAAATCCCGGTCGGATACCCCGTCCAGACTATTCTCGACAATTCCGTCAAAGCCAAGGCTGGAGGCGGTCATTCTCCGGTCAATGGGATACGTCGTTCCGGCTAAGGCACAGCTTCCCAGCGGCGAATAATTCATACGCCGGCAGGCATCCTTAAACCGTTCCATGTCCCGTTTCAGCATAAAGGCGTAGGCTAATAAATGATTGGCAAGGGTTATCGGCTGGGCTCTTTGAAGGTGAGTATAGCCCGGAAGAATCGTTTCCTTATGCTGTTCGGCAATATCGGTAATCTCCATAATCAAATCATAAATCTTTTGAATAATCTTTCCGGCTTCCTTTCTCAGATGCATACGAATATCCAAGGCAACTTGGTCGTTCCTGCTTCGGGCGGTATGCAGCCTCTTTCCGACCTCGCCGATTCTTTTTGTCAGCTCTGCTTCCACAAACATATGGATATCCTCTGCCTCCATATCCAGCGTAAGCCGTCCTTCCTTTAGGTCGGATAAAATTTCGGATAAAGTCTGACAGATTAAATCGGCGTCCTCCTTGGAAATAATTTTTTGGTGTCCCAGCATGGTAGCGTGGGCGATAGACCCCAGAATATCACTTTCAAACATTCTGCCGTCAAAGGAGATGGAGGAATTAAAATCATTGACCTCCGTATTTAATTCTTTCGTAAATCTTCCAGCCCACATCTTAGCCATACTTCTTCCTCCCGATGATTTATCTTCTCTTCTTATTTATTCTTCTTTTCGTCCAATAGAGCCTTCACCTTAATCGGCAGACCGAATAAATTGATAAAGCCCTTAGCGTCATTCTGGTTGTACGCTCCCTCGTCATCGCCGAAGGAAGCTATTTCCTCATTATACAGGGAATACGGTGAAGTAATGGATGCAGGTATAATATTTCCCTTATACAGCTTTACCTTAACTTCTCCGGTGACCGTTTCCTGCGTCTTATCGACAAAGGCACTCAAAGCCTCCCGAAGCGGAGTAAACCATAAACCGTTATAAACCAAATCCGCAAACTTATCTGCCACCATTCTCTTAAAATGAGAGGTTTCCTTATCCAGCGTAATGGATTCCAAAAGCTCATGAGCCTCATACAGAATCGTTCCGCCCGGTGTTTCATAAACTCCACGGCTCTTCATGCCGACCAAGCGGTTTTCCACGATGTCGATTATACCGACGCCGTTCGCACCGCCAACCTTATTCAATTCCCATACAAGGTCAACAGCGTTCAGCTTCTTCCCGTTTAGGGATACCGGCTTGCCCTGTTCAAAGCCAATAGTCACATAGGTCGGTTTATCTGGTGCCTGCTCCGGAGAAACACCCATTTCCAGTATTTTATCATATTTAGGCTCATTTGCCGGAGATTCCAAATCCAAGCCCTCATGAGATAAATGCCATAAATTTTTATCCTTGGAATAATTCGTTTCGCGGCTGATTTTCAGAGGAATCTGATGTGCCTCCGCATAGTCGATTTCCTCATCTCTGGATTTAATGCTCCACTCTCTCCACGGAGCAATAATCTTCATATTCGGAGCGAATGCCTTAATGGCAAGTTCAAACCGTACTTGGTCATTTCCCTTGCCCGTACAGCCGTGACAAATAGCGTCGGCACCCTCTGCCAAAGCGATTTCAACAATCCGCTTGGCGATTATCGGTCTTGCAAAGGATGTTCCCAGCAAGTATTTTCCCTCATATTTAGCTCCTGCCTTCAGCGTTGGGAAAATATAATCCTCGACAAACTCCTGATTTAAATCCTCAATATACAGCTTGGAGGCACCTGTTTTCAGAGCCTTTTCCTCTAAGCCCTCCAATTCATCTGCCTGTCCGACATTTCCGGATACGGCGATAACCTCACAGTTATCATAATTCTCCTTAAGCCATGGAATGATAATTGAGGTATCCAACCCTCCAGAATATGCTAATACTACCTTTTTAATCCCCTTGTTCATTGTTTTTCCTCCTTAATTTTTTATTAAATGAAACAAAAAACGCCTCTTATCCCAAACAGAAAGAGACGCTGTAAACGCGGTACCACTCTAATTGCCGAATTTTCGGCCGCCTTGAATCTTTAACGCAGATATACGTCTGTGACAGAATCTCCATAGATGCGTTCAAATAAGTAAAATATCCTGCTTCCACCCTTCAGGATTCTCTATAAAATATCCTTATTCTACTATTTCCACTTCATCGAATTGAGTTTAACAAAAAAGGACTAACTTGATTAGTCCCTTTTTTTAGAAAGACTAATAATTATGAACTTACCGGTTAGTCCTTCCATAATTATACTCAAGTTTATTTTATTAAACTATCTTTGCTAGGTTATCTATTAAGGAGCCAGCCCAAAATAGATATTTCTATTATAAATCAATATCAAAATATGTCAATAAAACTGTCTCTTATACACATCTCCGAGC
>ENA-UAOM01000396-UAOM01000396.1-human-gut-metagenome-genome-assembly--contig:-NODE-396-length-15341-cov-7.511187_pt1 | contig 15341 bp, 15 predicted proteins | sample MGYA00243468_ERZ654555 | MGnify/ENA primary metagenome ERZ654555 (study PRJEB26926, sample SAMN06164434) | human gut metagenome | biome: ENVO:00009003; feature: ENVO:2100002; material: ENVO:00002003... | reverse complement strand
GAGATGTCTTAGGGTCTCGTGGGCTCGGAGATGTGTATAAGAGACAGATGGTATAATATGGATATGGCGGTGAGAAAATGATAGAATATTACAAGCTATATTTGCCTAAATCAAGGCGTGAGGTCAAAGTAGAAATTTCCGTTCCCAGATACAGAAATAATATTACCTTTGATACCTTATATCTTTTAGACGGTCAGAATGCCTTTAAGGATTCTCATGCTGCCTTTGGCAGGTCAATCCGGGCTGCCAGAGCTTTAGGCTTTGCGGCAAAGGAAATGAATCAGCGGATACTGGGCGTGGCAATCCACAACAGCGGCAGCGACCTTGGAAGAATCAACGAATATACGCCGTTTCCTATCGACAATCCGGCAGATGAGGCGTGGCTTGCCCATGATGTGAGATACTGCTTCGATTTCTGCGATGATTTTATCTCTACCATTATTCCCTTTATTGAAAGCAAATACAAAACCTATAAGAATAAAGACCACCGGTTTATTTACGGCTCCTCGCTGGCTGCCGTCACAGCCATATATCTCGGATTACGTTATCCGGATACCTTCTCCTATATCGGAGCATTTTCTACGGCGTCCTTTCTGTTTGAGGATAAATTCTTTGCATTCCTTGATTCCGCCTTTATCAAGGATAAAAACATATTTTTGTATGTAGGAAAGCATGAGCTTTCCGATGAGCTGTACGACCCTTCTGTTTATCTCAATGCTTCTTTAAAAATCTATCATTTTTTAAAGAAAAGGAATGTCCGGACAAGACTTGTCATCGACCCGGAGGGAAGCCACAATGAAGCTACATGGGAAAGGCATATTCTGGATTTTCTTAATTTCATTTATTATGACGATATTATTTATACAAATTAACGGGAAATTCCCGTTTTTCTTTTATATCCAAACAAGAACATTATACCGGAATATCCGGTATATCCGGCTCCCAATCCGCACAAAAGTCCGAAAACAATCCGCCGAATATTCTGCGATTCATAGCCGGTAAAGGTTTGAAGCAGTCCGTCTGCAAGGCAGGGCAGAATACACAGCACGGCTATCCCCAAAGAGATTACCCGGGGTTTCGGCGTAAAAACCAAAAGGGTAATAATCATAAGATACAGCCCAAGAACAAAAGACATACACCGAAAGCACAGGGGAAAGACGATACCGTCAATCTGCAAGGCTCTTTCCGGAATTTTATTGCAGAAAGGAATTTTTCCCAAATATTTGAAACTATCCCATGGCAAGCCCTTTTTCAGTCCTAAATATATACAAAACAAAAAAAGTACATTGATAAAAAACGATACCCAATACCATAAAGACAATCGAATATTTTTTCTTTCCTTCACTGCGTTTACAGCCCCCAAAAAGGGGACAAAGCAGCTTAAAATCCGCATATTAAATTAAAAGACAAATGCCGATGAATATCCCCGCAACCAAAGAAAACAAAACGGACGCAAGGGCTCCGATTCCGGCGTGCTTGGCGGTTTTCGGCTTTTCCTTCCGCCAGCATAAAAATAGAATCAGTCCTACAATCGGAAAGAAAAAGGCTAAAACGCCAAAGCCGACATTTCCGGTATCCTCTTTTACAGGCGGCTGTTTCTGGCTCTGATTTACCTTCTCATTAAAATAGGTATAGCCCGTATTTCCCTGAGCCGCACCGCAGTAGGGACAAAACCTATCGGATTCATTTACCTCATGACCACAATTTTGACAAAACATAATTTTCCACCTTTCAATACCTTATTTTTGATACTCCTCAAGTACCCTTCGGGCAAAATCTCTACCGCACCGCATCGCCTCAACGACTGTCTTAGCCCCTAAATAGATGTCGCCGCCGGTATAAATTTTATCCACGTTCGTTTTTAAGTCCTCGGCACACAAATATCCGCAATCCGTTTTAAGTATGCCTTCATTATAAATATCCTCCGGAATCTGCCCGATAGCCGAAATGATAAAATCACAGGAAATATCCGTATATTCTCCCGTTCCTGCCGGACGCCGCCTTCCGGATTCATCGGGTTCCAAAAGCTTCATAATTTCACATCTGACTCCCGTCACGCGGGTATCTCCCAAAACCTCCGTCGGATTGGTTAAAAACTTAAATTCAACGCCATCTTCTACCGCCTCATGAATTTCATGCCGGGTAGCCGGTGCCTCCTCTAGGCTCCGCCGGTAGGCGATAATGACCTTATCCGCTCCCAGCCGAACGGCACTGCGGGCGGCGTCCATGGCAACATTGCCGGCACCGACAACAACGACCGTCCCGTAAAGAACGGGAAGGGTTCCCTCATTCAGCTTAACGGCATAATTCATTTGCCGCAGGAAATCCAAGGCGTCATATACGCCCTCCAGCGTATCCTTGGGGATTCCGAGCTTTCTAACCTTGGTTAAGCCGGTAGCCACAAAGACGTAATCATAGGAAGCCCGAAGCTTCAAAATATCGGATTCCAGCATTTTTCTTCCAAAAATAAAGCATCCGCCTAAAGCCTTAACCTCTTCATAAATCCGAAGCACGTCGCTATAATCCAAGCGATAGGAGGGAATCCCATAGGTCATCACGCCGCCGGCAACTTTTTCTCTTTCGTAAATATCGACGGAAAAACCAAAGGATAAAAGCTCCTTTGCGGCGGCAAGTCCTGCCGGACCGGCACCGATAACCGCAATTTTTGCATTCTTTTTTTCCTGCTTTTCTTTTTTAAAATTGGTTTTATTCTGAACGTACCGTTCAAGCCGTCCAACCTGAATCGGCTGATTCTTTCGGTTTAATATACAATGTCCTACACACTGATTTTCATGAAGGCATACCACAGAACAAATGTTGGAAAGACTGGAACAGCCGGCAATAATGCGGCTTGCCTCTTCCATATTGTCCTGTTTAATCTGATAAATAAAGTCCCGTATCCGCATTCCCGTCGGACAGCCGGACTGACAAAACGGATTCTTGCAGGAAAGACATCTTGAAGCCTCCAGCTTTGCCTCTTCATCTGTAAAATCCTTAGGAGCTAACCATTTATCCTCCATAACTATTCTTCTCCTTTATACGCATTATAAATCAACTTGGCGTCACATAACGCTATCGCTACGCAAGCCTCTAAAACAACCATTGCCCGCAGAATAATCGCCGCGTCATGCCTGCCCTCGACAACCAGCGGCTCCACCGCCTTATCCTTAAAATTATAGGTATCCTGAGGAACAGAGATGGAAGGCGTCGGCTTAACGAATACATTCAGTTCCAAGGCGTTCCCGTTGGAAATACCGCCGTTGATACCCCCGTTATGATTCGTCCTTGTCGTTCCCTGACCGTCGATAATGCAATCGTTAAATTCACTTCCGTACAATCCGGCACCGGCAAACCCAATTCCGAATTCCACGCCCTTGACACCACCTACGGAAAATAAAAGATGAGATATTGTCGATTCGAGAGAATCAAAATACGGTTCTCCCAGTCCGGCAGGCACATTCTCCGCTTTCAGATGAACGATACCGCCGACGCTGTCACCATTGGTAATTGCCTGTTCCAAAATGGAAGAAAATTGTGTCGTATCGGTGCATCCGCCCAAATTGGAAAGTTTGGTTTCAAACCGGACGCCCTCAAGCATTTTCTTGGCAACTACGCCGGCACTAACCAGTCCCAAGGTCAGCCGAGCCGAAAAGTGACCGCCCCCCCGGTAATCATTAAAGCCGTGATATTTCAGCTTCGCCGTATAATCGGCATGAGAGGGACGAGGGTGAACCGTTAAATTTGAATAGTCCTTGCTGCGGGTATTCGTATTCAAAAACCGCAGCAATACCGGTGCTCCGGTCGTATATCCGTTAAACACGCCTGTTTCAAGAATGACCTCATCGGGCTCTATCCGCGGAGTCGTTCCCTTTCCGCCCGCCTTTCTTCGGATTAAATCGGCTTTAAAATCCTCCTCCGTCAAAGGGATTCCCGGTTTTACGCCGTCTAAAAGAATACCGACGGACGACCCGTGGCTTTCCCCGAATATGTTGATTTTAAATAATCTGCCAAACTGATTCATATCATCATCTCAATTCTTTTTAACAAATCCGCAATAGGTAAATCATAGCTTTTATCCTGCCAGATTTCCTCAGCCTTAACCGCCTGACCTACCAGCATGAATAAACCGTTCATTTCCGAGCCGGCTTCCTGCAAAAGCTTTGTTCTCCGCGGGTTAAATATAATATCTATAACCTGCCCTGCCTGGCAAGCCGTCATCTTATCGAGCGGCGACTGCTCCGTATTCGGATACATTCCCACCGGTGTAGTATTGACAATTAAGTCCAGCCGGTAATTTTTTAAGTCGTCGTACGCTATCGTCTTATCCGTTTTCGGATTTCTGGAAACAAACCTTGTATTTCCGCCCATATCCCGGACAGCCTTTTCCACTGCCAGCGAAGCTCCGCCGGTTCCTAAAATAAAGCAGTTTTTTCCTTGAACTTGAACGCCATAATACAAAAGCTCCTGATAAAAGCCAAAATAATCCGTATTATAGCCGATAATCCTGCCGTCCTTGCAGGCAACCGTATTTACGCTGCCGATTTCTTTTGCCTCCGGAGATATCTCGTCTAAATACTGCATAATCTCAACCTTGTAAGGAATCGTCACATTAAAGCCGCAGTATTTTTTGCTTCTCAATAAATCTATAACCTGCGAAAGCTCCCCGCGGGCAACCTCCAAAAGCTCATACTCAGCCTCAATATGCATATCCTTATATATTTCCTGATGAATTAACGGAGAATGACTGTGAGAAAGCCTTTCTCCAAGCAGTGCGTAGCGTTTCATTTTTTAAGCCAGTCCTTTTGCAATTCCTTGGAAGCTGAAAGAACTCCGTCAAAAAAGATAAGATAATACCGTTCAAGCTCCGGATTATTCAAAAGCTTTATATTCTTATCCCTGAGAATATCCTCTCTCTGAGCGTCCAAGACAGGCAGTTTATTCTCTTTTTTATACTCCGCTACCAGTTTTGAGGCATTCATCCGCCGAACAAATAAATCAATCATTTCCTCATCTACGGCATTAATGATTTCCCTTGCCTCCTCCAGTTTATTTTTCATAACTGATTTCACCGCCTATCGCTTCAAATACCTCCCAGAAATGTGGGAAAGATTTAGCTACACATTCCGCGTTCATAATGCGGATATTATCCTTTGCCTTTATGGACGCCATCGCCAATGCCATAGCGACCCGGTGGTCATTATGGGAATCCACAGTTCCGCCCAACAGCCTCTCTACCCCCATAATCGTCATTCCGTCCGGATTCTCCACAATCTGGGCTCCGAGCTTTTCCAGTTCCTCCTTCATACAGCTGATACGGTCACATTCCTTGATTCTCAGCCTAGAGGCATTGACAAATTCCGTTACGCCGGCGGATAAGGCACCCAAAACGCTTAATGCGGGTCCTAAATCCGGAGATTGCGAAAAATCAATCACGCAGCCCTTTGTTTTCACGGGAAATGCCTTTAGTTTATCCTTTTCAAACGATATTTTTCCGCCCATATCCAGAATATCCCGAATGATTTTTTTATCCCCCTGATGGGAATCCGGATTCATCGCATGAAGCGTTATATCCGCTCCCAAACAATCTGCCACAAGGAAAAAGGCAGACTGAGAAAAATCTCCTTCAATCGTATAATCGTACGGACGATAGACCTGACCTCCGCGGATATAAAATTCCTTATATTCCTTATTCTGAATATCAATCCCGAATTTTGCCAGCATATCCAGCGTTAAATCCACATAGCCCTTAGACTCCAAAGGCGTTGTAAGAATAATCGTACTGTCGGCGTTTAATAGCGGCAGGGCATATAACAATCCCGTAATAAACTGAGAGGAAATATCCCCGCGAATATGAAAGACTCCCGGCTTAAGCCCGCCGTTTACCTCCAGCGGCAGATAATTTTCATATCGTTGATAAGAAATTCCCTGCTCGTCAAAAATATCAAAAAAAGGGTCTAAGGGACGCTCTACCAAGCGGTTTTTCCCGGTAAAGGTTATCGGCTCGCCGCATACCAAGGCAATCGGAATCATAAACCGAATCGTAGAGCCGGATTCATCCGCGTCGATGATTCTTTCGATTCTTCGCACGGGACTGCCCGTCACCTCAAGCCATGTTTCATGCTCGGTAATCCTAGCTCCGCACGCCCGCATAGCCGCAATCGTCGCCCGGATATCCTTGGAATACAAAACATTGGAAATCACGCTTGTTCCTTCGGCAAGGGACGCGGCGATAATCGCACGATGAGATAAGCTCTTGGACGGCGGAATGACTACATCTCCGCTTAGCTTATGGGGTTTAATCACAACATTCATAAAAACCTCTCCTTTATTTCCGCTTCCGTCAGCGGATAAATCATACATTCTCCCAAGCGGGTTAAAAAAATAAAATTGATTGTCCCGGCAATATTCTTTTTATCGTAAAACACATCGTTTAAATATTCCTTATAGTCATAGGCTTTGCAGGGCAGATGATACAGCTTTAATATATTTTCAAGCTCCCGGAAACAGGTTTTATCCGTAATTCCTAAATCTATTCCCATTTGAATAGCCATCAGCATTCCCACAGCTACCGCCTCGCCGTGCTTGTATCCGTACTTTAATTCTATCGCATGACCGAACGTATGCCCAAAATTCAGCGTCATCCGTTCCTTCACGTCAAATTCGTCCAGCTCAACCACCCGTTTTTTAACCATAAGGCTTTCATAGATAATATCCTCGGTAATCGCCGGCTTAGATTTCAGCATATTTAATAAATTGGCATTGCCGATAGCTCCATGCTTAATCAGCTCTCCCATACCGTTATTCATTTCCCGTTCATCCAAGGTATCCAGTGTTTTCGGGTCAATCAGCACCATTTGCGGCTGTTTAAAGGCTCCCAGAATATTCTTTCTGCCGGCAAAATCAATACCGGTTTTCCCGCCGATAGACGAATCCATTTGGCTTAGCAGCGAGGTAGGAACGCCGATATAGGGAATTCCCCGATACAGGGTTGCCGCAACAAAGCCGCACAAGTCCCCGACGACACCTCCGCCTAAAGCCAGCAGTAGGTGGTTTCTTTTAATGCCCTTATCAATCAGCTCCGAACAAACCCTGCCGTATACCTCTATCGTTTTGGATTCTTCTCCCTGCGGAATCACGACATAATCCAGCTCATAGGATTTCCGCAATTCCTCCATAACCCGCTCAAGATACAGACTGCCGACATGATTATCGGTAATAATAAATATTTTTTTATTTTTATAGATTTGCCGGATATAAAAACAAAGATGGGAAAGCAAGCCATCTTCAATTATGATTTTATAAGAAGTATTTCTTAATTGAATTTCCAGTTCTCTCACTTTTCCATCTCTTTTCTAATCTTTGTCGATGATGCAAATAATTTTTTCAAAGCGTCCTTATTTTGATTTGCCAAGGCTTCCTTTACCTTATCCAGCTCCCGCTCAAAGGCTTCGATATGCATTAAAAGAAAATCCTTATTTTCTAAAAATAACTCACTCCATAAGTTTTCATTAATCATCGCTATTCTGGTTAAATCTCGATAGGAATCTCCTATATAATTTTTAGTTTCCGGGTCATGGTCGCTGTTAACCAAGGATACCGCAATCGCATGAGTCAGTTGGCTTGTAAAGCCTATCATTTTATCATGCCGCTTTGCCGATATTACGGAAATTGTAGAAAAACCCAAATCCCGTCCTATCTTTTTTATACATTCTACCGCCGACATAGGCGTATCCTCCAAAGGGGTGATTAAAAAGTTTGCCCCCTCAAAAACACATTCCTCAGAATACCGGATTCCGATTTTTTCTCTTCCCGCCATGGGATGATGGGAACAATAGACTGCCGGCAGACATAGCTCTGTCGCTTCCTCGACAAAGGACGACTTTACACCGCACACATCGGTAATAACCTGATTGTTTCTGAAATAGCTTTTATATTGCTTTAAAAATTCCAAAATCGTTTGGGGATAAATAGATAAAATGATAACATCGGCAAAAGAAATCGCCGTAGGTAAATCCTTGACCTCTTCTGCAATATATCCCTTTTCCTTCGCATAGGCTAAAGACTCAGGGTTAATATCATACCCGTATACCTCGTAGCCCTTACGGCTGAGCCTCAGGGCATAGGCACCGCCAATCAGCCCAAGCCCGACAATGAGTACCCTCATACTACATCTTCTTATCTACGATTGGAGCAATCAGCCGCAGCTTCTTCATCATAGCGTCAAATCTCTTCGGTTTCAGGCTCTGGGCTCCGTCGCATAACGCACATTCCGGATTATTATGTACCTCAACGATAATACCGTCGGCTCCAACCGCCAATGCTGCCTGAGATAAGCCCTCAACCATACTCCATTTTCCGGCTGAGTGGGAAGGGTCGATTACTACCGGTAAATGGGATAACTCCTTTACGGCTAAAACAGCGGATAAATCCAATGTATTTCTCGTATATTTTTCAAAGGTACGGATTCCTCTTTCACACAGAATAACCTTCTCATTGCCGCCTGCCATAATATATTCGGCAGCCATCAGCCATTCCTCTATCGTTGCGGATAAGCCTCTTTTTAAAAGAATCGGCTTATCAATCTTTCCCAATGCCTTCAGCAAATGGAAATTCTGCATATTTCTTGCACCAACCTGAATAATGTCTACATCCTTAACAAATCTGTCAATCATATCCTCAGACATAATCTCCGTAATAATGGGAAGTCCCGTTTCCTGTCTTGCTTCCTTTAAAAGCTCCAGTCCCTCAAGCTCCAGTCCCTGAAAAGCGTACGGAGAGGTTCTCGGCTTAAAGGCACCGCCCCTTAAAATATTGGCTCCGCTTGCCTTAACATCCTTAGCTACGCTGACAATCTGGTCGTGATTTTCCACGGAGCATGGTCCCGCCATAACGGTAAACGTTCCGCCGCCAATCTGAACGCCGCCGACATGAATAATCGTAGGCTCCGGATGAAAAACCTTAGACGCTTTTTTATATGGAGATTGAATCCTCGTAATTTCTCCCACACCCGGAATCGCATAAAGCGTTCTTTCATCTAGCTTTGAAGTATCTCCGACAACACCGATAACTCGGAAGGTTTCTCCGGAAATATCCTTAACCTGAAAACCCATACCGGTAATGGTATTTTTCAGACTTTCAAATTCCTTTTCTGTGGCTGACTGTTTAACCCTAATAATCATAATCTTCACTCTTCCTTCCAATACAGCTAAAATAACCTATATTATATTAATAATATCATATTTTAAACTTTTTTCAAGAAAAAACCGCCTATTTCTACGATTTTACAATATACCCAAGTCCAATCGCCGAAGCTCCCGTCTGAATTTCCACCGCCGGTGGAATACCGTAGGATTTTGCCTTTCTAAGCAGAGAACTAATACTCATCAAAGATTCCTCCATAATAGCGATATACTTCGTAGTTTTCGTCGTGTATAAAAGAAACGGCACGATATCCTTATTTACTGTTTTCCGGTTAAAGGTATTTATCATAAGGTCATATCCCTGTATTCCCTTCTCCTTTTCCAAGCGGCAGAGAACGCCGTTTTCCAGCGTATAAACCGTTCCCTTCTTATAATGACCGGCAAAGCTGTTCGTCCATTCATTTTGACTATGCGGACAAAAAAAGAAAATCTGATGATTTTTGCGGATTTTATCCAGCCGCTCTATCACCGTATCCATTCCCATTCCCTTCTCAAACATGGCGTCTGCCTCAAGAGCCATATAGGCAAGAGGATAACAAATGGTGTTGGAATTATAAATCCGGCAGGAAATATCTTTATTTTCAGAAATGGCGATGGAAACCGGAATATACAAATCCCCGAATTCTTTAGAAGCTAAAATAAAAAGAATCTGGTCATAGCCGGCAAGCTTAGACGACGCAATATACTCACAGATTTTAGCGTAATTCTGAAAGGCGGGAGTAATTAACGCCTTCTTATCCATACGGAAGCGATTGTAAAAAGCCTCGGTATTAAAATCAATATAATCCTCATACTGCTCCTCTTCCGATAACCGGAGAATCACAGGAATTGAGCTGATATTTTCACTGTGCGGAATATAATCTATTCCCGAATTGCTGCAAACGAATATCTTTGTTTTCATTATCCATCATCCTTTTCTAACCATTATACCATAGAAATAAATAAATCCAAAAGAATTATCTCTTGGATTTATCCATAAGCTCCTTATACTGACTGTCATACATATCCTTATACGGAGGACAGCCTTCATACAGCGATTCATGGCTTCCCCTGCCGACAATTTTTCCTTTATCCAAAACAATGATTTCATCGGCATTTTTTATCGTAGACAGCCGATGGGCGATAATAAAGGTCGTTCTCCCCTTGGCAACCACATCCATAGCGTGCTTAATTTTATTCTCCGTATCCGAATCAATATTCGCCGTAGCCTCATCTAATACCAGTATTTTCGGATTCCTTAAAAGAATCCGGGCAAAGGCTATCAGCTGTTTCTCGCCAAGAGAAAGATTTTCGCCCCGAAAGCTAATCGGCATATAGATTCCGTATTCCGATTTATTCAGCATATATCCGGCTCCAACCGCCTCTAAAACCGCGATAACCTCATCATCGCTGTACCAATCTCTTTCCATGGTAATATTCGACTTAATCGTTCCGGCAAACAGAGCGGGCGTCTGAAGAACAATTCCCAGATTTTTCCGATAAGAGGCTTTATTGTATTCCTTAATATCCACACCGTCTACGCAAAGAGAACCCTCTTGGTAGTCATTATATCCCAGCAGCAGATTCATCAGCGACGACTTGCCGCTTCCCGTATGTCCGACAATGCCAATCGTTTTGCCGGCGTCAACATGAAGCGAAATATCGTCCAGTACGACCTTATCCTCCACATAGGCAAAGCGGATATGCTTAAAATCCACCTCGCCCCGAATCTGCTTGGGAGCCTCCTTCCCGTCTAATACCCGCGTATCGTTTTTCTCGTCAATAAACATAAACACCCGGGTTGCCCCGACCAAGGAATCCTCAAGCTCATTCAGGTTATTGAAAATGGCATTGACCGGATTTATCATTTTATCCAGATTCTCACTAAAGGCGGAAATTAAGCCGACACTGATAACGATACCGCTGACCTGTATCGTTGAAAATCCCAAAAACATCAAAAGACTGATTTCCGCCAGCCGCTTAATCAATGACAGCAGTTCCCAGCCAAAATAAATATTGATGGTGTTTGCTTTCCGGTCATTATGGATATATCTTCCGACCAAGGCTTTGTAATCGTTCAGCATTTCCTCCTCCTGATTAAAATCCTGAATAATTAAAGCCCCGGTAATCAGCTCATTGAGCTTGCCCGTAATCCTCGAGCCGGTTTCCCGAAGGTCAACATAATACCGGTGTACCCGGCGGCGATAGATGGTTATCCATACCAAAAGTATCGGTACCAGAATCAGAATCAATACTCCCAGCATCGGTTCTAATACAACAACGCCGGTATAAATGATAACAATGTTTAACAAAGCGTTAAATATCGCAAACATCGTGGTATAAAAGGTTCTCACCCCACTGCTGTCAGAGGTTATCTTTGCTACGATTTTGCCGTCCGGCTCCAAGGAATAGTAGTCAACCGGCAAATAATCTATTTTGCGAATTGCCTCCTCACGAATTGCCTTTTCAATATGCATACCGGTTAAGGTATTCAAATATTGAAAGGCATACCGGCTGATTACCGTAAAAAAGATTATCACGGCGTAAATAATTAAGGCAAGGACAATCTTAGAATATTCTCCATTTGGAAGATACTCATCTAAAATTGCCTTGGTAATAAAAGGCGTCAGGGCAGAGAATACGGCAATCGCCGTACTGAAAAACAGAGTGACAAAGAACAGCTTTTTTTCCTTTTTTATATACGGCAGCGTCTTTTTAAACAAGGTTGATTTCGATAGATTTTCCTGCTTAGCCATTTCCTGTTTCCTCCTTATCCGGATTCATCTGCTGAGATATAAACTGCTCGGAATACCACCCATGCCGCTCCATAAGCTCACGATGCGTTCCCCGTTCCACAATTTTCCCGTTATCCATAACGATAATCTCATCGGCATGCATAACTGCGGATAGCCGGTGGGCTACGATAATATTCGTCTTTTTTGAACGATATTCCTTTAAGGTCTGAATGATATTAGATTCCGTTTTCCCGTCAACTGCCGACAAGGAATCATCTAAAACCAGCACGTCGGCATCCTTTAGAAAAGCTCTCGCAATCGCCAATCGCTGTTTTTGTCCGCCGGAAAGCGTCACCCCATACTCCCCGACGACGGTATCCAGTCCCTGCGGCAAATTTTCAATATCCTTGGCAAAATCAGCCAACGCAATCGCATGGTCGATTTCCTCCTCGGTCGCATGGCTGTCCCCGATAGCAACATTCCGTTCTACACTTCTTGAAAACAGGATATGCTCCTGCGGCACATAGCCGACCCGGCTCCGGACCGTTTCCTGCTCGAAATTTTCAATCGGCTCATTATTGATAAATAATGTCCCTTCACAAATCGGAAGCTGTCTTACCAACTGTTTAACCAGCGTCGATTTGCCGCTGCCGGTATGTCCTACAATTCCGATAGTCTGCCCCTCGTAAATCGTCAGATTGATATGGCTCAGCACATCATATTCATCGCCGAAATACCGAAAGGAAAAATCCTTAAACTCGATTTTTCTGACCTCGTCCAGCTCCTTGGCGTCTTGATGGTCAACAACGACACTTTTAGAGTTATAAACCTCGTTTAACCGGTCGGCGGAAATTAAAGACTGATAAAAGTTGTTCAGCATATTTCCGATATTGGTTAGAGGCGACTGAAATAAATTCAAATAAATTACAAACTGCATCAGCTTGGCAATCGTAATCTGCTGAATAGAATAAAAATAAGCTCCCAGTCCATAACAGATTATCATGGATATTGCCACAATCGACTGAAACATAGGCTGAAAGATAACATTAATTTTTAAATTCGATTTTTCCACATCATAGGCTGCCTGAGAATACTTTAAATTCTTTTCATAATTCTCTTCCTCCTTAGAGAAGGCACGGATAGTCCGAACATTGGTAATACTTTCAAGGATTACGTTTCCCATTTCACTATTTTTTTCTCGAACAATCTTCCAGTTTCTTTTTACCTTTGCCCGCAAAAAGAAATTCGCAAAGAAAATACAGGAAAGCGGAAGAAAACAGCATACCGCCAAGACCGGCTGAATAAAGCACATCGCACTAAAGGTCACCACAACCGTCATTGCCTCAATAAAAATATTTAACAGACGATTGCCGCCGCTGAATTTAACGGTATTTACATCTCCTAAAGCCCGGGTAAGCAAATCTCCCGACTGAAATCTTTCAAAAAAAGTTGCGTCCTGAACGAGAATATTTTCCATATACCGTACCTGAAGAGCATAATACAGCGTTGTCGTCAGCCGGTTTTGACAAAGACGCTTTGTCGTCGCAACGGCATAGATTGCCCCGATAGTAATTAAAAAAGGAATAAATATATTGAAAATCAAAAAGTCAGCCGATAATATTCCCTGTTCGATTCCGTCCGCCAGTCTGCCGGTTAAAGTTGCCGGAATCAGATTGATGAAGGTTAGCAAAATACCAAAAAACAGCACCAAAACATACCGGTACCAATTTTTTTTAATAAACCAAGCCATACTTTTGACAAATTTAAACATAAATCTCACTCTCTTTAAAACTATTATAAAGCCATTTCCTAATTTTTTAAAGGAAAAAATAACACAATAAAAGGGATATCCAAACGATGTCCCTTTCCCTTTTATTCCTCTTCTCTTCTGCTTTTTAAAAGCTCGATTTCTTTCTTATAGCCCTCCAGCTCATTCGGGGTTTCCAAATAAAACGGCAAATCCTTCAGCTTCGGGTGGTTGATAATCCGCACCAAGGCTTCCAAGCCTAGGGTTCCCTCTCCTATCTTCTCATGTCTGTCCTTATTGGAGGCAAACGGCATTTTAGAATCATTCAGATGAATTGCCTTTAACCGCTCCAGTCCGATAATCGCATCAAATTCCTTTAGGACCTCGTCTAAATGATTAACAATATCATAGCCGGCAGAATAAACATGGCAGGTATCCAAACATACGCCAAGCTTATGATTCAAATGGACCTTAGAAATAATTTCCGCAATTTCCTCAAAGCTTCTTCCGATTTCACTGCCTTTTCCAGCCATACATTCCAAAACCACGGTTGTTTTCATTTCCGGATATAAAACCTCATTTAAAATTTCGGTTATCTGAGCGATTCCCACGGTCACCCCTTGTCCGGTATGGCTTCCCGGATGAAAGTTATATAATGCGTTCGGAAAATGCTCCAGCATGACTATATCCTCCGTAAAGCACCTTCTGGCAAAATCGCGGGTAGCCGGATTCGCCGAACAGGCATTCAGCGTATACGGTGCGTGACATAACAGGTTTTGGATTTGATGAGCCTCGGCATATTCCATAAAGGCTTCAAAATCCTTTTGATTCCAAGCCTTTGCTTTTCCGCCCTGCGGATTTCGGGAAAAATACTGATAGGTATTTCCTCCGATAGAAACAATTTCCTTTCCGGCAGCCAGAAAGCCGCTGCTGATGGATAAATGACATCCTATTTTAAACATTATTTTACCTTAACCTTTCTTTTTCTTTTTTCTGCTTCTTTATGATTCTTATTTATTTCTATTAAATTTAAAGAATTTATTATGGATTTGAGCTTATCCCTATCCTTATCAAATTCAAAAATGGAAATCTCCTCGCCCTTTCCCCATAACAAGCCATAGCGTTCATGGTCGGAAATCCCGGAAAACGCATCGTCTTTATTCAGCTTCTCAATCAACAGTGCCGAATCCGTAAAATCCGCTTCTCCATAATTCTTTTTACTTAGTATTTCCAATATCCGGCAAATCGTAAACGCCTGTCTTGATACAAAATATTCCAAAATCTCGTCTTTGCTATTCAGCTCTATCATTCTTCCGTCAAAGGAATAGATTCTATTATTTGTTATAAAATTATTTTTTTGAACCTCCATACAAAAGGCATACGTCAGCCTTGCGGTTAAAATCGACACCACCTTTTCTAAGCGATAATTCTGTTCTTTTAAATATTTGTCGCTGATTAAAACGGATACCTCATCTGTTGCCGAATATACCAATACCATATTCATAGAATCCGTACTAACAAACATCTGAATCGCTTCCGCCATTACCTTATAAAATAAATCCTTACGCGGATTCTGTTTTAAAAAACGTGTAGTCATAGATACACCGTCAAACCGAATTATATAATATGTATCCTGTCTCTTATACACATCTCCGAGCCCACGAGACCCTAAGACATCTC
>ENA-UAOM01000374-UAOM01000374.1-human-gut-metagenome-genome-assembly--contig:-NODE-374-length-15722-cov-7.400715_pt1 | contig 15722 bp, 16 predicted proteins | sample MGYA00243468_ERZ654555 | MGnify/ENA primary metagenome ERZ654555 (study PRJEB26926, sample SAMN06164434) | human gut metagenome | biome: ENVO:00009003; feature: ENVO:2100002; material: ENVO:00002003... | reverse complement strand
AAAAAGCACTATTTCTAGTGCTTGTTCGGTGGAGGCAACCGCTCTTTTGTATGTATGTCTTTTCTTTCCTTTGATATAACCTTTTATTTCTTATCCATGGTCGGAAGAGCTTGTTCCTTCCTTTGATTCAATTTACTTAAATAATAGGTAATGCAGAAGCCCAGCAATACCATTATCAACCCGACAATTCCCTGTACGATTTGAAATTCGTAGGCAAGCATCTTGTAGAAAACACAAATCATAGATGCAATAACAAAGCCCAGTATAGCAAAATAGGATTGCTTCGGGTATTTCTTCAGCAAATGCGAAAAGATGCGGCAGGCGGTAAACAGACCCAAAAGGACACCTATGGCAATCGGGATTAAAATGGTCAAGCTATGCCACAGCGTCGATGCCTTCAGCAATCCAGACAGGGCATTCATCAGCGTTTGGTAATATCCGAACAGCATAAATATCATCATTCCCGAAATGCCGGGCAGTACCATAGCAACGGATGCTAAAAATCCGCTTGCCAGCAAAAGAATATACTCATAGGGCTGTAAATCAGTGGCAGACTTGTCCGCTGTTGGGAGAAACAGGAATATCAGGACCAGTGTGACCGCCCCTAAAAATATACAAATATTTTTGATTTGAAAATTTTTTTGGATGGGACGATATAATACGGGTACTCCGCCGGCAATAAAGCCGATAAACAGGGACATCGTGGGAATTGGAACTACCTCTAAGCATTTAGCAATCAGCCGGCTTCCCAAAAGAATCGCTGTTATAATTCCTATACCATAAGGCAGCAAAAAGGAAACAGAACGCCGGAAATCCTGAAAAAAATGGTTGATGCTTTCTAAAAAATCCTCATATACTCCGGTAATCACAGCCATGGTCCCGCCGGAAACTCCGGGGATTAGATTTGCTATCCCGAATAAAAAGCCCTTTAATATTAAGATAACATACTTCAATCTATCACCTCCGGGAAACGGTTAAAAGGAAATTACTCCTTCTTTTCCTTTCTACCCAAGTAATAATCCAGTTCCTCCTTCATTTTTTCCGGCATTTCTCTTTCTACGGGGAAGGCTGCCGCATTAATTAAACGGCTGGCGAAGCAGGTGATAAAATCGCAGGTACGATAATAATTCTTTTCCTCAAGATAATCCATAACGTCCTCCCGGGAGTGGATTCTGGCACCACCTGCCGGAGCAAGTCTTGCAAAGGACACGGCTGGAATGCCATGGTCGGCAAACGGAGTGGAATCGGAGGAATATACTCCCTGTCTGGAGGCTATCGCAAAGCCCTCCTCACAGCCTAAATATTGAATATAATGTACTAAGGACATCTCTGAAGTGCAGCAGGCAATATCATATCCGATAGTGACGCCAATCATATCGACATTGATACATAGCCGATAATGCTCCAGCTGCTCCTTATGAGCTTCTGTGTATGCCTTTGACCCCAAAAGTCCCATTTCTTCAGACCCACACCAAACAAATTTTACCGTTCTTAGCGGTTTATTCTTACTGAAATAAGCTAAAAGCTGCATGATTGCCGTTGTTCCCGTACCATTATCATAAGCACCTCTGGAAAAACTGACAGAATCATAATGTGCCGTAAATACAATAATTTCATTTTTAAATTTTGTACCCTCAATGGTGGCAACCACATTATGTGAATCGTTTTTGCGTTCCTCTTCAACCATAGTCAAACGAGCTTTTTCCGGCATTGCCCGCAGGATAGCCTCGGCGTCCTTCATCCGGATACATACTGCCGGAATCTTTCCTGCCTCATAGTGGCGGCTGCGATACATATACGGGTCCAAATCAACCTCATCAGCTTCTGAATAAACGCTTCCACAGCATAATATCAAAGCCTTTGCCTGCTTTTCGACCAGTTTGCGGTATAGTTTATAATTTACCAGTTTAGTATGTACCAAACAAATTTTTCCACGGATATCCTGAATTTCTGCGTCTTGAAGGCAAGTGACGTAGGTAAGTTCACCCTCAACGCCCTCCTCCGGCGTAGAACCGGACATACCGACGCCGCAGCACTCTACCTCAATTTCCGGATTCAGAAAGGACAAGGATGCCTTCTTCACCTCATAACCATCTACTGGAAAAGCCTCCAAGGATGCTTCTACTCCCAAGGACTGACATTCTTTCTGGATTAATTCTGCAGCTCTTTGTTCCTCCGCAGAACCTCCCGTTCTTACAAAATATATTTTTTTTAGTAATTCAAAACTCTTATAATTTTCCATTGTATCAACCTCTTAGATAATTATAGACTATATTTTATCATATTTCAACTTTAGAATGTCAAATTCTTCTATCCTTTTCTTTCCCACCAAGGCATAAATTCTATGATACCGGTATAGAAACAGCTCATTGTTATGCCTGAATTTCGTTTTCCGAAAGCGAAAGGCGGGCGGATAAAGATATCGCTGGAGCGTAAATGAGGAATACGCATACTTTATATTCTTAAAATCTTTAAATCCAATAACCCAAAGGCAAAGTAAATTGATAAGCAGCAAATAATCCATCCTCTGCATTAAAAAAAGGGTTGCCGCAAATAAGGAGGTCATACCGATTCCATGAATTCCATACAGCGATACGCGATATGGTAAAAGATATGCCAGCATGGTTTTCAGCAGCATAAAGCCGTCCAGCGGAAAAATTGGCAGAATATTCATAATAATAATAAGCCAGATATAGGAATGCATAGACTTAGGCAGGAATAGAAAAGATACTAGATTGAAAAGAATCCCGCCGGCGTAAAGAAAAAATTCTTTAAAAAACGGCAGATTCCGATGGTCCAAATCCATCATAAAGCCTAGAGCATATAGCCGCAGGGACCGAATATTTATTTTAAAAAGAAAAACAAAGCACAAATGCCCCAGCTCGTGAATCATCAGGATAAAAACCAGCTTCAGATATATCGTTTGATATGGAGATAGCAAAAAGCATACCGTAATCAAATAAAAGCTGAAATCAATCCTAAATGCTTTCATAATTGATTACCAAATGACTCACGATTGCATTATAGCTGATTGCCTCAATATAATATTTTTGACTATACCCTAAAATCATGCCCTTCTGATAGTATTGATATAGCCGGTAGCTGGGCTTCAAGCCGAAAACTCGATAAACACAATTCGAGGACTGGACCTCAATATAGCTATCCCCTACCTCGCTGATAATTCCGCTGACCGGAAGGATAACCTCCTGATTTACAGGCGTCACATACAATCGTTCATTCTTTATTTCATATTCGATAACCTCAATATCCATGGCGGCAACGCTTTCGTCATAGGCGTATAAATTAGAGGCAAAGCCGCTCATAAACTGACATATATTCAATTCTTCCGTAAAAAAGGATAAATTAAACAGCTTCACTGCCGCCAGCAGTACAATTAAAGCCAAATATTTTTTCATTCTATCACCATAACATTTTATGGAAAAATGATTTATTTTAGAAGTCCCTCATCGTTAAAAGAATAAAACCCAGAGCCGGAGATTATCAAATGGTCCAAAAGATATATCGGTATTTGCTTGAGAAGTCGATATAAATACCTTGTCGTTTCCATATCTGCCTCTGAGGGGCTTACATCTCCCGTAGGGTGGTTATGAATTAAAAATAAGCCAAAGGCATTACAGGAGATAGCCTCGCCGATGATTTTCCGAACCGGAATATCCACAAAGGAAACATCAAAGCCGCCCAGCAGGCTCTTCTTCAGCACCCGGCATTTCGCATCGACGTAAAGTACAAGCAGCTGTTCGTTTTTTAGGAAGGCAAAATCAGCTCGGGCATATTCATATATCTTCTGGGCTGTAAGCAGGCTCTCCTCCTTTGATTCCTGCTTCATACACCGCTTGGCAATTTCAAAGCACGCCATCAGCTTTGATGCCTTTGCTTCCTTAATCCCGCTGATTTTTGAAAGCTTTGCAAAATCCATTTGAAATAATGCCTCCAGTCCATACTCATTAATTAGTTCACAGGCTAAATCCAAAACCGATTTATCCTTTGTTCCGCTTCCAAGCATAATGGCAAGAAGCTCGTAATCACTGAGCGACGAGGCTCCCAGCCGAATCAGCCGTTCCCTTGGTCTTTGCTGTAAATCCAGTTTTTTCATATCCATACTTCTACCTCACAGCCCTATTATACCGCATATTTTTTCTTTGGCAAGCGGCGGTAAAAGCCTGTAAATCTCCATTTTATCCAAAGAAAGAATTAGAGTAAACTCTATTTATTTTTGAATTTGAAAATCTTAGTTATTTTATAAAAAAACATAAAATTTGGTCTTAAAACTTTTTTTATTTTTTTATGGAAATAAGACAACGACTAGACAATACGACGCTATGATAAAAAAATATATTCAAATCCTTCACCAATCCGGCTGAAAGATAAAAGCCCTTAGGCTTACTTTGCCTAAGAGCTGTATTTATTGTATTTTATTCATAAGATAGCTTCGAACAGAGGAAATGAAGTGCAGAGAGCCTGTAATCAGTAAAAGCTCATCCTCTGCCAGCTCCTTTACCGCCGTATCCAAGCATTCGGTATACGAAGAAACAATTTGATACGGTCGTTTTGTAAATTTCGCAAATTCCATAGGCTCCGTAGAGCGTTTATCCTCTATGGTCGTAAAATAATACCTTGCGGCAATAGAATCCAGTTCAGCAATCATCGCCTTAAAATCTTTATCATGCAGGGCGGAAAACAAAACGCTGACCCTTCTTCCGGCGGCAAGCACCTTAAGCGAATCAACCAATCCCCGAATCCCATGAATATTGTGAGCCCCGTCCAAAAGGATTTCCGGCTTATGGGAAACCCATTCCATTCTGCCCGGCCAAAAGGTAGATTCCAGCCCAGCCTGAATTAGGTCATATGGGATATCCGGCTCTATGAAGCGGACCGCCTCGATAGCAAGAGCGGCATTATATGCCTGATATTTTGCCAATAAGCCGGCATGATAGGAAACCTCTTTATAGGTAAACCATGTATGCTGCTTCAAAGAAATATCCTTGACCTCCTTATCGACAAAAACCATATTGGCATGGATTCTTTCGGCATAGGAAATAAATAAGGGCTTCAAAGCGTCCTCAACGCAGGTAAGACAGGTCATATTCTCCTTGACGATACCAAGCTTATGCAGGGCAATTTCCTCCAAGGTATTGCCGAGCGTATTCATATGGTCGTAGCCGACATTGGTGATTACCGCTAAATCGTACGGCAAAAAATTCGTTGCGTCCAGCAAGCCGCCGACACCGCATTCTATAACTGCCATATCAATCTTTCGGTCTTTGAAATACCACAAAGCCATGAGGAGGGTCAGTTCAAAAAAAGGGATACAATCCGCATATTTATGAAAATATCCGTCAGCGTATTCCTTTAGCTGATTGGCATAATAAAGAATTTCTGCATTAGAAATCATACGGTCATTGATTTGTATTCTTTCATTAAAGCAGACGACATAGGGGGATACAAACAGCCCGACATGGCGGTCGGTATGCTTTAAAATATTTTTAATGTAGCTCGCGGTAGAGCCCTTGCCGTTTGTTCCGGCAATATGAATCATCGGAAAGGACGGCATTAGGCTAAGCTCGCGGCAGCACCGCTCTATACGGCTTAAATCTTTTCTTTTGGAAAGCTTTTTTTGCTGAAATAGCCAATCATAGGCCTCTTCCACTGTATTAAACATCGGTTTACCCCTGATTTTTCAAGGACAGCAAGGCTTGGCATACCTCGTCATATTGAGCCTGATATTCCTTTTGCTTGGCAATCTCCGCTTCCAGCTTCGCCTTCGGTGCCTTGGAAACAAAGGCTTCATTGGCAAGCATTTTCTGGCTTCTGGCAAGCTCGCCCTCCAGCTTTTTCTTGCTGACCTCCAGCTTTTTCAGTGCCTCCTCCATATCTACAAGCTCGCTTGATGGAATATACAGAGTAGCCATGGCAAGTACGACAACGACCATTCCCTTTGGCTCCATAGGCTGATTCAAGAAAATCAGCTCCTTAGGATTTGTAAACTTATTCAGGTAGTCCGTCGTGGAACGAATCATCTCCCGCGTTGTATTATCCTTCGCCTGAATGTAAATGGTAATCGGCTCCTTCGGAGCTTTATTTGCTTTTGCCCGCTCATTTCTTACAGCCGTAATCAGCGAAATCATATCCTCCAAAGATTCCATGGCAAGGTCATCATCATACTCCGGTTTCGCCTGCGGCCAGTCGGATATGCAGATAGAAGGCTTTTCATGCGGCAAAGCCTGATAAATTTCCTCGGTAATGAAAGGGATAAACGGATGAAGCAGCTGAATAATGCTTTTCAGCACATAAACCAAGACATTTTTTGTCATCTGTTTGTTTTCTTCGTCCTCGGAGTTTAAATCCACCTTAGAGATTTCTACATACCATGAGGCAAAATCGTCCCAGACAAAGCCGTATAGGCTCTTGGCAGCCTCTCCAAATTCGTATTTATCCATGGTATAATCCACATTCCGGATAACCTTGTTGAGCTTCGCCAGAATCCAGCGAGAAGGCAGATTCAGCTTTGCCGCATCAATTTCAGTCAAGCGGAAATCCTCTCCTAAATTCATCAGGACGTAGCGGGAAATGTTCCAAATCTTATTCAGATAATTCCATGAGGATTCCACCTTGGTTTCATCATATCTTAAATCTAAGCCCGGTGCAGAATTCGTTGTTAAAAAATATCGCAGGGAATCTGTACCGTATTTAGCGATTACATCGAATGGGTCAACGCCGTTTCCTAGGGATTTAGACATTTTTCTTCCCTGAGAGTCCCGGATTAAACCGTGAATCAAAATATCCTTAAACGGGGCATGGTGCGTAAACTCAACGCCCTGTACCAGCATTCTGGCTACCCAGAAAAATATAATATCGTAGCCGGTGACTAAAACATTGGTTGGATAATACCGCTGTAAAAGCTCCGTATTTTCCGGCCAGCCAAGGGTAGAAAACGGCCATAACGCTGAAGAAAACCATGTATCCAGAACGTCCTCGTCTTGCGTCCAGCCCTCGCCCGGGCATTCTGCCTGAACTAAAACAGCCCCGTCCTTATACCATGCCGGAATCCGGTGTCCCCACCATAGCTGCCGGGAAACACACCAATCCTGAATATTGGTAAGCCAATGCTCGAGCGTCTGCTTAAACCTATCCGGCACAAAGCGGTATTCATCGTTTTCCAACACCTGCTGAGCCAGCCGGTCCATTCTGACAAACCACTGCTTAGAAAGCCGCGGCTCAATCACTACTCCAGTCCGCTCACTGTGTCCTACGGAATGAATGATTGCCTCCTGCTTAACAAATAGTCCCTGCTGCTTTAAATCGGAAATTAACGCTTCCCGGCAGGCAAACCGGTCCATACCTTCATATTTTCCGGCAAGGGCGTTCATCGTTCCGTCCTCATTCATACAAAGCGGCATCGCTAAGTGATGGTGTCTGCCAACCTCAAAATCGTTCGGGTCATGTGCCGGCGTCACCTTAACACAGCCAGTACCAAATTCCTTGTCTACATAGCTGTCGGCAATAACCGGAATTTTTATCTCCGTTCCCGGAATATATACCTCTTTTCCGATAATTTTCTGATATCTTTCATCGTCCGGATGAACCATAATTGCTTGGTCGGCAAACATCGTTTCCGGACGGGTTGTGGCAATTAAAACGTATCCAGTGCCATCGGTAAACGGATAATTAAAATAATAAAATGCTCCCTCGACATCCTTATGCTCTACCTCTATATTGGATAATGCCGTTTTCGCCTGAATATCCCAGTTGATAATCCGTTCCCCCTGATACAGGAGTCCCTTGTTATATAAGGTAATAAATACATGATTTACCGCCTTATTCAGCCCTTCATCCAAGGTAAACCTCTCCTTGGTATAATCCAAAGACAATCCTAATGCAGCCCACTGTGAACGAATAAAGGACGCATATTCCTTTTTCCAGTCCCAAGCTACCTCCAGAAATTTTTCTCTTCCCAAATCATACCTAGATACGCCCTGCTGTTTCAGCTTTTCGTCTACCTTTGCCTGCGTGGCAATCCCGGCATGGTCCATTCCGGGCAGCCATAAGGCGTCATAGCCCTGCATTCTTTTCCGGCGGATAATCATATCCTGAAGCGTCGTATCCCACGCATGACCCAAATGCAGCTTGCCCGTCACATTTGGCGGCGGGATAACTATCGTAAACGGCTCCTTTTCCTTATCTCCGGCCTCAAAAAATCCGCCCTTCAGCCAAAAATCATATTTTCCGGCTTCTACCTCTTTAAAGTCATATTTCGGCTTTAATTCCCTGCTCATATCGTATCTTCCTTTCATAATCTTCCTTTGTCATTGAATAAAAATCCGCATCTATCACTCTGCCGTCGTATAATCTCTTATACTTGCAAAGCCTGCCATCGTACTGAAATCCGCAATGCTCGATAACCCGCTTAGAGCCGTAATTATCGGAATGGTGTCCGACCTCCAAAACCTCACAGTCCGTTTTGGTAAATACATATTCCAAAACCATACGCACCGCCTCGGTCATAATTCCCTGATTCCAAAAGTCCTCGCTTAAGGAAAACCCTAAAGATTTTACCTTATTATACTTCCGGATTCCGTAATTATAAATAGATATCGTCCCAATCAGGCGATTGGATTGCCGGAGGGCGATAGCGTACGTTTCCTTGCCGAGGATTAGTGAGGAAAGCACTCGACCTGCGACCTCGGGATTCGGAAATGGCTTCCAGCCTGCCGAGGGTCCGACATTCGGACTTTTGCCAAAATGATAATAATCCTCTTGATCCTTAAATGTCAGCTCTCTGATGATAATTCTGTCACTCATTAATTTCATAAAAAAAGCCCCTAGAATTTAAAATTCTAAGGACGAATCACCGCGGTACCACCTTAGTTCCATAAACAATTCATCTGTCTATGGCACCTCAATTTTCTGTAACGTAGAACTACGGAATTAACTACTGCTAACGTTCATCAATTCAGCTCCATGACTACCTTCCATAGCTGGTTTTAGATATTTCCACCAAGCATATCCTCTCTATAAAAACGAAATCTATGTACTCCTTCATTTCTTCGCTATGCATACATTTTAGTATGAATTTCCAAGTTTGTCAATACAAATCTCTATGAATTGCGATTCTCCGCCGGTTTCTCGCCGGCCGGATAAAGCTGTAAATGGACGTGAATTGCATAATACCGAAAAATACCCTCTAAAAGTCTTGGATAATCTGCCTCGGTATATTCTGTAATCGGCTTCTTTTCATAATAGTATTCTCTCCAAAGGCGTAAAAGAGAACCATTTTCTTTTTGGCAACAGGTTTGACAATACCCCCCGCCCTCCGGGATAGAAAAAAAGACAAGACCTTCCCTGCCACAGGTCAGACAATACTTAAGATTCGGAGTCACCCCAAAAACATAGAGCATTTTAATCAAAAATACGGATAAAACCCGTCCGGCCTCCTGTTCTTTTAAATCCCGAAGCGTCTGCATAACGAAAGGGTAAATCCTAGAATGGTCCGAATCCTGTGGAATATGCCGGATAACCTCCAATAGAATCCGTACAGCCTGAATTTTAGAAACGGATTCCGTTAAAGAAAAATAGGAATCCAAAATCCGATATTCGATTACCGTCGGAAATTTAGCATTGGATTTAACATACATAACCTCATTTAGGGTGGTCGTAAAGCCTAAAAGCCCGGAGGATATATCCTTAGAACGGCTGGCTCTTACGCTGTCATGACCGTTCGGGGTATAAAGATAAACGATTTTTGACTTTTCCTTATAATCTATGGACGATATAATCAGTCCCTGAACCTCATTCATTAGAAATTATCCGTCGAATAGCCTAAGATTCGTAAATCATCCGGACGGTCCTTCCAGTCCTTTTTTACCTTTACCCACAAATCCAAATGAACCTTTTTCCCCAACAGCAGACGGATATCGTGAATGGCTCTTTGCTTGACCGTCTTTATCAAATCCCCGTCCTTGCCGATGATAATCTTTTTCTGGGAATCCCGCTCAACGTAGATTGTAGCGTAAATATCCGTGTAGTCCGGATTGTCCTCACATGGCTTCATGCTGTCTACAACGACGGCTATACTGTGGGGAATCTCCTGCTTCGTAGCATCCAATATCTTTTCCCGAATCAGCTCCCCGATTAAAAACCGCTCCGGGTGGTCGGACAGCATATCGTCCGGATATAGCTTCGGTCCAAAGGGCAGGACCTGCCGTATGGTATCTAATAGGACGTCCATGTTCTTATCCTCAAGCACAGAAATAGGAAATACGCCGGCAAAGGGATACAAATCCTTATACAGGTGAATCGTCAAGTCTATATCATTAAACCGCTTGAGCTGGTCTACCTTATTGATAACCAGAAAAACAGGAACCTTCGTATTTTTTAAATTATCCAATATAATCTGGTCGCCTTTAAGGACGCTCTTTAAGGGCGTAGTCATAAAAATCACACAGTCCACCCCTTTGGCAGCATCATAGGAGGCATTAACCATTCGCCGCTGTAATTCTGTGGAAGGCTTATGAATTCCGGGCGTATCGGTGAAGGCAATCTGCATTTCCTCGGTCGTCACAATGCCTAAAATCCTGTTTCTTGTTGTCTGCGGCTTGTCGGACATAATAGCAATCTTTTTGCCGACAACCTTATTCAAAAAGGTGGATTTTCCGACATTGGGTCTGCCGATAATTGCGACAAAGCCGGATTTATAGGTGTCGATATTCATTATAAATCCTCCTCGTTAAAGGAATAGGGTAAAAGCTCACATACCTTATATTCCCGATAATCCTTATTTAGATTTGCCAAAATGACCGGACAATCCTCCGGTAAAAGCTCGGTCATTACCTGCCGACACGCCCCGCAGGGGGAAATCGGTCGTTCACTTTGTCCTACGATAGCCATTGCGACAACATCTTCCCGGCGATAGCCTTCACTTATCATTTTAAACATTGCCGTCCGCTCGGCACAATTTGATAGTCCATAGGAGGCATTTTCCACATTACAGCCTAAAATATAGGTGTTGTCCTTGAGAAGAATCGCCGCTCCCACCTTGAATTTAGAATAGGGAGTATAGGCATTTTCTCTTGCCTTTAATGCCTTGTCAATCAATTTATCTATTTCCAATTTCATCTTAAAATACCTGCCTGATTTAAAATTTCTTCCTGCTTTTTAAACATGACCGTTTCCTCTTCCTTCGTCATGTGGTCGAAGCCGCATAAATGAAGATAGCCATGGACTGCCAGAAAAGCGATTTCCCGGGAAATGCTGTGACCGTATTCTGCCGCCTGTTCCACCGCCCGGTCGATACAGATAAAGATATCGCCCAGCTCATTGGTCGGTATAATTTCCTCATCATCGCATAGAGCAAAGGAAATCACGTCTGTCACCCGGTCGATTTTCCGGAATTCACGGTTTAATCTCTGAATTTCCTCCTTTGTCACGAAAATAATATTAAATTCCCTTTTTGACCCCATCGGCTTAAATACAGACTGTATCAGCTTTTGATATTCCTTAACGGAATTCGGGGTTTCATTAAAAAAATTAACCTTCATACTTCCTATTACTCCATATTTTTTATAAATTGAGCCAGTTGCTTCTCCTCGCGGCTTTCCAAGGTATTCAGCAAAGCCATATTTTCAATCATAAGCTTAACAATTTTTTCCAATGTAGAATTTTGCGAATAGTCTGCTACGCAGGCATAATTGATTCGGTTGTCGGCAACCAGCTGCATAACCGCATCCCTTTTGCCGCTTGGGTAAAGGGCAATCGCCTTTCCGCCCTTTTCCCGCAATAGCTTCATACAAGGAATATCGGTAAGTCCGTCACCGATATATATCATATTTCGGTAGGCGATTCTCCTGTCCTGCGTATGCTTATTCAGATTATCGTCATCCCGAATATCCAGAACTCCCTTGGAAATCCGGAATATAAATTGCGTTTTTAATGTGAAATTAATCGCCGTAGCCGGCCATATCGCTTCTTTTTGCTCGTTGTATAAAAAACGGCAGCCATAGATTTTCTTAAAATACTTAGCGATAGGCGTACCCTCGATTATTTCTGTAATTCCCGAAGAAACGATATAATGCTCTACGCTGACGCCCAAAGAAGCCCCATATTCGTTTATCCGGTCAAACCAAGTCATAACCCCCCGGTATAGGATTACATTCTGCCCGCAGGAATTTAAGTATTCCTCGGTTAGAGGAATATTTTTTTCCTTGCAGCTTTTCAGCATCATATACATATAGGATAAAATCTTATCCATTTCATGCTCTGCCGTCAGCCGGCTGGTCGACCCCCAAAACTCATTCGGCGTCAAACCCAGATTTTTAATAAAATCATACTCCTGCATATCTGTCGTACACAGGGTTTTATCAAAGTCGTACAATATTGCAACAATCGGCTTTGCCATAATTCCACCTCTATTCCTGATATGTTTTCATCGCGTATTCCTGATTTAGTTTATCCATCAGCTGATATATATAATTTAAGTATTCCGCATACAGCGTAAAATTGTATTCTACATCGGCAAATCCTATGCGATATGCGGCAATTTCCTCTGTTGTCAAAGGCTTTTCTTCCTCATTTTGTATATAAATTTCATATTTCTGATTTATTTCCTCTGCGGCAAGCCCAGTATAGTCCTCGGCAAAACGAACTGCCTCCCGCATACTGAAACAGACCTCCTCCAAGGATTCATAGTCGCCAAGACTGGTATAAATATCCTTCAGACGGGACGCAATGTAGGAGGTTATTTTTTCCTTTTCCGAATATTCCTCATCGGATAAAAGATTTTTGAATAGCTGAATTAAATAGGTAAGCACCGGAGCCCCTTGAAGCTGTGTAAAAAAGTCCTTCACAGTATCTAAAGCTGCCTCTTCGATTTCCCTTTGCAGATTTCTGTATGTTTCCTCTGGAATCAAGTGATTTTCCCATTCCGTTTGGTATTTTCCGTCCAGCTCGTCAAAGAGGTTAAACGCAAACTCCCGTTCGGCGTTTCCCGTGCCATAGCAATCCAAATTCGAGCTTATCCGAAGAAAATAGCAGTACCCTGTATCTAAAGCGGAGGATACCTCTTCTACCGCAAAGCTCACGTCCTCCGAATATGGTATTTTCACTGCGGTCTGCCCGACGCTTTGTCTTGCGGCAAATACCTCAAGTCTTATCACCAGAAAATCCGGGTCGTCTGCTTCATATTTGCCAAGCTCCTCCCGTGAGGCTTCGGCAATGCTTACTTGAAAATCCGTAAGCGGCACCTTACTGGTTATTGCAAGAAGCAATTCGTCTTTGTCAAAGACAAAGGGCAAATCAAGGCGGCGTCCTTCAATCTTTTTTAAGGTCAAGGCTTCCATTTGGCTGATACAATATCCAGCCCGCTCAGCGATAATTTCGCCGGTAATATTATCAATGCTTTCCCACAGTCCGATTGGAAATACGGCCATGAAGGGAGATAGGGCTTGAACCTCAAATTCTTTTTTGCTTTCACCGCGGGACAACTTCAGCCAGACAGGATTTCCCATAAATGCGTGTTCGCCCATCGACCTTAACGTAGAGGGAAGATGAATAGCGTCGATTTTACAACTGATGAAAGCCCAATCCTCGATAATTTCCAGCCCCTCAGAAAATATAACTTTCTTTAGGTTCCGACAGGAGGCAAAGGCATAGGCTCCAATCAGACGGAGCGTTTTAGGAAAGACGATTCGCTTGAGCCGGCTCAATTCATTAAAGGAATTGGCAGCAATTTTACCGACAGGGTATCCTTCAATATATTCCGGCAGAGTAATGTCCTCTTCGTCTTCACTGCAGCCGATAATTACCGCTATTCTTCCCTCAATCTCATACTCTACCATACGCTTATCCTCCGACCGTCCTGTCAAAAATGAATATCCTTTGTATCTATATTTTACCAATTTTTTTAGATAATAACAATGGATTTTACACTTTTAACGCAAGAAAAGCCTCTATTTAGAGGCCTTTAACAGGAAATCCTTGGTATCCTCAAAAGAAATTATCATCATTATCCCTGCCTTTAGGAAAAGGTATATGAAAATTTTTCTTCTGAAGATATACTGTATTCCTTCCCTTCAAGAATTATTTTGCTGTCAGCGACGAGATTAGAGAGGACATTCACCGATACCTTGGACGCATTCGGACCAGTCACTTCAATCTTTGATACAGAATTGATGATTTGAGTTCCACCTCCAAATGGAAAAATCTCTGTATGCTTTGTATTCTCTGAGGTTTCTACATAAATATTGATTTCTGAATCCACGATAAACGAATTATCCCGGCAGGTATAAAATTGACAGTCCTTTGACTCATTGATAATATGCAAATCTACTATTTTCATATTTTTAAAAATCGTACGATATCTGCTTGCCCCAAAGTCAGTGAAAATAGGAAAATACCAAAGTGCCTGCCGATTATCGTCTATGCGGCAATTTTCTATATTTAACCCGTCATAGTAAGCTCCGCTGTTTGTTCCCAAAAGCGGATAATCCGCTTTTATATTTTTCATTTTGTATTGGTAAGGATTGATAAGGACTCCTTTAAAACCTGTGATTTGCAGTTCTACACCGGTAAAATCCAAATCGTTTCCTAGGATAAATCTTCCATACGGGTTATCCGAAAGCAAGGTACAAAACTCATCTGGCGTCGTTATCACTCTAAAGCCTTCATATTTTTCGTCGATAACAAGGTATAAACCGATACAAGCCTGAATTCTATGCTTGAGATTATCTGTATCACGATAATCTTTTTCTAAAAATATAGGACACCAACCCGGCTTTACCGCCCGAATACCGGACTCCGTAACAGATAAACAGTCGTTCCCCGCTTTAAGTTTATAGTCATCAAAGTTTTCAATTAAATCCTTAAATCTTTTCTCTTCATGACTGTCGTATTGAATCATTTGGACATCCAGTTTAATCCCGGCGGTATCCTTTTCTTCCCCAGCATACAGGACCTCTGTAATATTGCCTTCTGTTTCGTGCCAATATCCTATCGTTTCCAAGTGTACCTCGGTATATTTTTTTATAATACTATAGCTTAATGCCCCAATGATAATCAGCCACAGTCCGATGACGATAAGCCACAGCCACTTTATAGATATCTTCTTCATACGTTCACATCCTTTTTACTTTATTGTCAGAGTTATATTTCCACTTCTACTGCTTAAATTGCCTAAGACTAAATAGTACGTGCCAGCAGCAAGATATGTATATATATGAGAATCAGAAATAAATTCCTCATTTCCTTCCTCATCTAGAATAAAACTATTATCGTTATAGGCTATCATATTAGTTCCAAAATATATCGTCAGATATGGGTCAAGGCTACTAATAGTATCAAAAGTATAATATCCTTCCGTATTAATCGTAAGAGAATATACTCTAGTGCTTCTTCCATTAACATATGCAGTTATTGCGTTATTAGTACCTGCTGTATAGATATTAGAAGAGTTAATAGAATAATTAAAAGAGCAGGAAGTATTTGTATTCAATTTGATAAAGTATCTAATATTTTTTTCAGCATAGAAAGAATATTTATGGGCTACGTTTGCTGTAGTATAATCATTGTATATTGTATTTCCAAGGGAATCTATAATTACAAAACTAGTATAAGATTGACTTAGTATTGTGATATCCTTCATTCCCGAATTTGTAAAATATAGAGGATATAAATCTGTCTCTTATACACATCTGACGCTGCCGACGAACTCT
>ENA-UAOM01000342-UAOM01000342.1-human-gut-metagenome-genome-assembly--contig:-NODE-342-length-16242-cov-7.950207_pt1 | contig 16242 bp, 14 predicted proteins | sample MGYA00243468_ERZ654555 | MGnify/ENA primary metagenome ERZ654555 (study PRJEB26926, sample SAMN06164434) | human gut metagenome | biome: ENVO:00009003; feature: ENVO:2100002; material: ENVO:00002003... | reverse complement strand
CTACACCCTAGAGTTCGTCGGCAGCGTCAGATGTGTATAAGAGACAGGTGTTGCGATATATGCAACTAAAAACATTAGTCCGCAGATACAATGACAGATAAACAGAGGCAAATCCAGCCGCTTCGCCAGATGTCCGGCTCTCTGATGCCACTTTCCGGGCTTCTTTATTTTTAGGTAAACGGTATATCCGCAAATCCCCGCAAGCAGGAGAATATCCAAGGCAATTACCAAATAATAAATGACGATGACGACAGAGCTTCCGCCGGCTAAAATCGTTGATAACAAGAATACTCTCTTGGAAAAAAGAGCGGAAATGCATAATATTACCCCTAATATGGCGATATAAATCAAATTTCTGTAAACGAATTTAAAATATAGCCGTTTCTCCATATCCTCTGGAAGTGTTTCCTGCGAAAGTATAGCTTCTAAATTTATTTTTTTCAATTTATCACTCTTCATCTATTCCAAACATTTCCCTAAGCTTATAGGAATCCACCAATATTTCTCTGCCCTTAGTTCCGTTTTTCGGGGATACGATTTCTCTTTCCTCCAAAATCTGAACGATACGCTGTGCCCGGTTAAAGCCCAGTCCAAAGCCTGTCTGAATGGAGTTGATGGAGCATACGCCCTGCTGAACGCAGGCAAGGGCAATCTGATATAAAAGCTCCTCGGATTCGGACGGTGCTTCCTTTACGCCGAAGCCGCCGCCGTTTCCGGCTTTGTTGATAGCCTTCTTTAAATCGTCATGCGTAAACAGATAATCCGGAGCATAGCGTTCACAGATATAATCGCATACCGCCGTAATCTCGTCATCGGAAATATACGCTCCCTGAGCCCGCAGCGGATTGCCGTTATTTTTAATCAGCATATCTCCTCGTCCAAGAAGAGATTCCGCTCCGATTTCATCTAATATCGTCCGGGAATCAACGTCGGAAGCTACTCTAAACGCAATACGGCAGGTAATGTTTGCCTTAATTGTACCATTTACGACGTCGACGGTCGGTCTTTGCGTAGCTAAAATAATATGCATACCGCACGCTCTCGCCTTTTGAGCCAAACGGATAATACAATCATTTGCCTCCGCACCGCACTGCATAACCAAATCGTTAAACTCATCGACGATAATCACAATATACGGCATATTCTCCATATCCGGATGGTCCTTTTTCTTCTTATTGTAATCGCCGATATTTCTAACCCGGTTGCGGGCTAAAACCTCATATCTTCTCTCCATTTCCGCAACGCTCCATTTTAGAGCCTCCGTTGCGATAACCGCATCGTCGATAACGGGTGTCGCAAGATGCGGCAAATCATTGTAGAATGACAGCTCAACCTTTTTCGGGTCAACCAGAATCAGCTTTAAATTTTCCGGTGAATTCTTTAATAGCAGGGATACTAGTATCGTATTAATTGAAACGGATTTACCGGATTGCGTAGCACCGGCAATTAAAGCGTGAGGCATATCGGTAATATTCTGATATACCGGACTGCCGTCGATATTTTTACCCATCGCAACACTCAGCGGCTTGCCGTTTCCCATATATTCCTCCGTAATAATATCGCCAAAGGAAACCACCTCGGCAACATCATTCGGAACCTCGATACCAATCGTATTTTTCCCCGGAATCGGTGCCTGCATACGCAGGGATTTTGCCTGAAGGTCTTTCTGAAGATTATCGTAAATCTGACTTACCTTTTTTACGTTTACGCCGGGAGCCAAAAGAATCTCATACCTCGTAAAGGCAGGTCCCTTCGTATAGGTAATGACCTCGCCGTCAATGGCAAAGGATTTAAGAAGCTGGTTGATAACCTCCTTCTTTTCTTCCAGCCATACCGGGTGGTCGTCCATACCGCCGCTGCTTTTCTTAAACAGCGTTTCGTACGGAATAGAATAATTCTTATATTTATCCTTATCTGAGGTTTCCGCCGCAGGCTCTGCTTTTTCCCGAGGCTTTTGATATACCGGCGTATTTTCCTGCATATTTCTTATTGCCTCTTCAATCGTTTGATTCTTGTCCACCGCCGGATTATCAAAGTTAATATTCGGAGCCTTGAAGGAAGGCGTTTCCCCAAAGGATAGGTTTTCCTCTATCCTTATTTCCTCCACCGGTTTCACTTCCTCCTGCGGCTTAGAGGTTAAGAAGGACGGAATATTGGTCTGCGTCGGCTTTGGCATTGCCTCGTCGTAGGTATTGTATTCGTAGGATGGGGTATCCTCATCAATCTCTATATTCAGTTTAAACTCTGCCTCCGGGCTGGAATAATCCTCTTCCTTAAGAATTTCCTCCTCCACAACCGCTATGGCAGGCTCCTCCTTCATCAGGTCGCTGGCAGAGGTAATAAAGCTAAATTCTTTTTTCTTTTGCGGCTTTTGAGCGTCCTTGACCTCAGTCTTATTATAATCTGAGCCGGCATAAGCCTCCTCCATACCCCGGTTTAGGAAGGTAAACTCATAATATTTTGTTCCATGCCGCCGCTCTAGCTCCTCGTCGGAAATATGCTTTTCATCCCGGATAAAGTCATAGTTATAATCCACGTCTATACTGCCGCTGTTATCGACAAAATGGTTTTTATCGACGACATGCGTCCCGTGAAACGGAGAACAAACCTTGCTTTTCTGAAAGCCGTCCTTTTTCTTGATTAGTCCGGTAGTTCCGGAATCAATCTGCGGGATTCTAAATTTTTCTTCAACATCTAAAAGTATATTTTTCTTCATTTCTGAATACCCTCCCGGTTAAACTGCGGAAAGCCGTCATTTCCGGCAGCATCATAGTTCATACAGGAAAATGCCCCGTTAAAAATGGAGCAGTATTCCCTGCCGGCTTCCCTGCGGAAAGCCTTGCTTTTCATTCGGTAGTTTCCCCGCTTTTCGACACTCACAGCCGGCTCGGCGGAGTCCGGCTTTACAGAACTGCTGTTTTTTATTTCATCTGATGCCGTTTTCAAATCCTCATCAATGGAGGTTAGAATATCGTCTACCGTGCTTTCCAGCTGAATCTCTTTATTAAATACGGTTTTACTGTAAATCTTATAGGTTTCTTCTCCTACGACAGCTATCACGACCAGACATAGTTTATTGGTAATAATGTTTAAGGTTTTGTCTATAATCAACTTCCGAAACCACCATGCCGGATTGACGACATTCACGATTTTTTTAATCGTCGAAACGGTTGAATTAACCTCCTTCGTCACCTTGAATGCCTTGGAATCCATAACCTTATTCGTTTTCTGGGTAAACTCCACAATCGTAGATACCTTGATTTTTTTAAGAAGTCGGATACCTCGGCGGTTTAAAATCTCCTCAATACGATTTTCAATATAAACCGTCAGCATCATCGCCTCATCAACAGAAAGCTCTAAAAGCGGATGCCTGCTGTGAGGATAAAACCTTGTGGCAATTCCATAAACCAGACTCGTACATATATTTTTGCAATGGGCGACTCTTGAGCTGTCCGACCTTAAATCCTTGTCCTTAAAGTTTTTTTGCGAAACAGCTATCATTTCCTTGACCTCGGTGGTCGTCAGGTTATCCTCCTCGGTCTGAATAATAAACTTCTTGTTCCGCAAAGAGGCAACCACAAACAAGGCGTAGGTCATACATATAATGACAGCACCGATGACAATGCCAATCAAAAAGCTTAGAATTGTCGTAAAATCTATATTAAATATCCATAGCTTCAATAAAACCAGCAGCATACCGTCATCGCCTTTCTCTCTATTCTATTATATAATATTGTTGCCAAAAATAAAAGATTTGAAAATTGAAAAATATGCATATCTATGCGATAATATATTGTGGTGATACTATGCGATATACAGCTATCTGCGACTTTGACGGAACTCTGACCGGAGCTACGGGCAGGCTAACGGATACAACCGCAGCCAAAATCAAAGAATTTATGAAGGAAAACAAGCTCTGCATTGCCTCCTATACCGACCTTGCGAAGCTCGAGGAAATAAGAAGAAAGCACTCCTTAGCCTGCGACCTCTTCTCCTTTTCCTCTGCCGCCGGTATTCTAAACCAAAGCGGCTGGTACCTTCCGATGCCGGCGGGAATTGTGCGGCAGCTGCTTACGGAATTTGATTCCTTTATTTATACTGCCTATGCCGTCAGCTTAAATCAGGTATATATTATCCATTATCAAAGCCGGCTAGAGCTTTTTTATCCGGCTGGAGAAAGAAAAATAGTCTCTTCTATTGACGCTCCGATTCCCGGAATAACGATTGCCTTAAGTAAGGAAGCCTTTAAAAACCTATGTTTCTTCTTGCAGGAAACCGGTCTTTCCTATCAGCTTCTTGCCTCCGACCGGAACCGCGATATCCTCTTCATCTCTGCCAAGCCCCCGAAAAGGGAGCTGGTTTCCCATTTAAAAAAGCTATATCCCGACACGACAACCGTAGGTATCGGAGATTCCCAGATAGATTATGAGTTTATTCAATACTGCGATATAAAAATCGCCATGAAAAATGCCGAGGAAGAATTAAAAAAGCTCTGTGATAAAACCACCATGCTTGAAAATACGGAGGATGGCTGTATGACAGAGCTGATGCGGCTATATAATTCCTGACATTTTTAGAAGGTATAATGCGTTAGAGGATTCGCACATACCTTCTTTTATTTTGTAATCAAAGGTAATTTTGTCCTCAATATACTGCTCGTTAAAATGATAATTTAAAATATTTTTCGCTTCACAAAGCTCAAAATCATGGGTACTGATAATAAACAGCACGCCGTAGCGGTTAAACTTCTCAATTACCTTCAAGGATGCCTGTATTCTTTCATAGGCATTCGTTCCCTTAAAGATTTCATCGACTAAAATCAGACATTTCCCCTCCTGAATCGCTTCATTCATTCTCTTCATTCTAAGTATCTCCGCATAGAAGGTGGAAATCCCCTCGCTCAGCATATCATTTGCCCGCAGGGAGGTATAAACCGGGATAAAGGCGGAGGAAAATTCTCTGGCACAGACAATCGAGCCGGCATTGAATAGAATCTGATTGATTCCCATCGTCCGCATAAAGGTCGTTTTTCCGGACATATTGCTGCCGGTTAAAACAACGCCTCCCTGCAATAGAAAATCATTGCATACACAATTCTGGACTAAGGGATGATACATTTCCTCGCCGCGGATATGATATGGATTTTCCTTGGGAACAGCATAAACGGCATGGTCTATGCCAAGCGTACTGAAGGAGGTCATAATCTCAATCTCAGCTATCGCCGCAAAAAGCTCATCCAGCGTCTGAACGCTTAAAATCATCCGGTTATAAACGATAATCAGCCAAAAATCATAGACAGCCAAGCCGTTTAATAAAAGATTTGCGATAAAATTCCGACGGGAGGATAAAGACAGATAAATCTTTTTAACCCGATTCAAATCCCCTAGACTGCCGGTAATCTTTTTCTTCAGCTCCTCATAATAAGCGTCGTTCAGCTCCTGCCCGACGGCACGTAGGGACAGGGACTGATAAGCCTCGCATAAATTATAATACTTGAAGGCGTCCAGTTCAAAAACATCATTATTCAGGCACACCCTCGCCAAAACATAGTTGGCTACGACGAAGCCGATAAGCGGGTAGGACGGAAGTTCCATGAAAAGGACCAAAATAAAGTAAATCAACATTCCGGCAAAGGAAATCAGCGGCAGGAAATACAGAGGCTTAATTGATATTTTATGCTTAAATATACTATTAAACTCTTCATAATTTATATGCTTGGCAGATTCGTCAAATTCCATTAATCCTGCCTCCAGCTCCAAGGTTTCTTCCCTTTGAGCCATTTGATAAATACAGTTTGTAAAGCCCTTATCCTTCTTCACAGGGTCGGTAAGCTGTTTCGCTAAAGCGTCCCTTCCCGGCTTTGTTTTGCAGACGTTTATATACTGAAATAAAGACTTGGAGCCGAAAATATCCAAATCGGACAGCTTATAGTCCGCCTTATTTAGATAATCTCTTCCCTCATCGACAAAGGAAGAAAAATCCAGCTTTCTCCGCTTATGATGCAATAGATAGACATTCGCCTTCTTTTTATTCAGACTCAGTTCTTTAAAAAAGCGGTTGGTAAAAAAGATAAACCCAAACATGACGATACAGCTTACGGCAGTAAGCACCCCATACAAGACATAGTTTTCCAACGAGAACAGGCAGACAGCCCAGACCACTAAATTAACCGCCAGTATCAGGCGGATAAAGGAAATAATCCTCGTCATCCGGTTCAGCCGTTCAATTTCTTTTTTTACCAGTTCTTCACCTTTAAATTCTAACATTTTTAATCACCTTTAAAAAAGTAGGGGCATGATACCCCTACTATATTTTGTATTATTCCTTAATTTGAATTGGCTCAGTATGCCAAATATCTTCATTGTACTGCCGCATAGTACGGTCCGTAGTAAAGAAGCCGGACTTAGCCACATTGATAATAGACATCCGAAGCCACTTCTTTTGGTCCTTATACAGCGTATTAATCTTTTCTTGGGCTTCAATATAGCTATTGAAATCCTTCAGGATAAAATAATTGTCATGGTATAACAGATTATCCCGGATAACCGCAAACTCGTTGACGTCAACCTTATCAAAGAAGCCATTCGTCAACTGGTCGATAACCTCATGAATTCTAGCATCGGAATTATAAATATCCATCGGATTATACCCGCCCTGAGCATATAAATCCGTCACCTCTTTGGCATTCATACCAAAGATAACGATATTGTCCTCACCAACTAACTCTCCAATTTCCACATTCGCTCCGTCCAAGGTACCACAGGTAATCGCACCGTTCATCATGAACTTCATATTTCCCGTTCCGGACGCCTCCTTGGAAGCTGTGGAGATTTGTTCAGAAACGTTAGCCGCCGGCATAATCGTTTCTGCATAGGTGACATTATAATTAACCACAAATACAACCTTTAACAGCTTATTTGTTTCCTCATCATTATTCACCTTATCGGCAATCGTATTAATTAATTTAATTACCTTTTTGGCAAACGCATAGCCCGGAGCTGACTTTGCTCCAAAGATAAAGGAATGCGGGTGATAGCCGGCTTTAAATTCCGGGTCTGACTTTAGACGGTTGTAGACATACATAATATGCAAAGCATTCATCAGCTGACGCTTATATTCATGCAGACGCTTTACCTGAATATCAAATATAGACTGCGTATCTAAGGAAACGCCCTGTGACTTATAGATTTTATTCGCCAAATCCTGCTTTCTGGCAGCCTTCATCTTCGCAAATTCTGCCTGAATTTCCTCATCGTCCGCATAATCCAAAAGCTTTACCAGTTCTTTTTCCGGGTCCTTTACCCAATTCGGGCAAATCTTATTCAGGATTTCTACCAGCTCCGGATTAGAATGCAGACACCATCTTCTGTGTGTAATTCCGTTCGTCTTATTATTGAACTTATTCGGATAATAATCATTGAATACCTTCATTTCAATATTCTTCAAAATATCCGTATGCAAAGCCGCTACACCATTGACGCTGAAGGAGCCGTGAATAGCAATATTCGCCATGTGAACGGTATTATCCTTCAATATTGCCATCTGATAAGCCTGAACGGAGTTTTCTCCGTAAACATTGGCAATTTCAATCAATAGACGGCGGTTGATTTCCTCGGTAATCGTATAAATTCTCGGAAGCAGTCTTTTAAAGATATGAACCGGCCATTTCTCCAATGCTTCTGCCAAAATCGTATGATTCGTGTAGGCACAGCAGTTTTTCGTAATCTTCCATGCCTCGTCCCATTCCAAATGCTCTTCATCCACCAAAATCCGCATCAGCTCAGGTACAATCAGTGCCGGGTGCGTATCATTGATATGGAACACTACCTTCTTATCCAAATTCTTGACCGTCTTGAAAATCTTTTTATGTCTGCGAATCGCATTGATGACGCCGGCAGATACAAAGAAATACTGCTGTTTCAGCCGCAGCACCTTTCCTTCCTCCGTTTCATCGTTCGGATAAAGCATAGAAGAAATTTCTCTTAGCTTGCGGTGATATTCAAATGCGTCCGTTGCCGGATATACGGAAGCCGGCTCAGCACTCCATAGACGAAGCGTATTTACGATATGGTTATTATCTCCAATAATCGGAATATCGTACGGAACCGCCTTGACATATTCGGCGTTTTTATGCTCTACCTGAAGCTTGCCGTTCTCGGAATTCATATCAATATATCCATAGAACGGGATTTCAACGGATTCCTCATCCTTACGGATTTCCCAAACGTTAATATCCTTCAGCCAGCGGTCTGGATGCTCTACCTGATAGCCGTTGCGGATACCCTGCTCAAAAAAGCCATAGCGGTAGCGGATACAGTTGCCGTGAACCGGCAGACCTAAGGAAGCCACAGAATCCATGAAGCAGGCGGCAAGCCGACCCAAGCCGCCGTTTCCCAAGCCGGCGTCGGTTTCCTGATGCTCTACCTCGTTTAAGTCGATTCCTAGCTCATCGAATGCCTGCTTAACCACCGGATATACCCCGGCATTCATTAAGTTATTGGTTATCATTCTTCCCATTAGAAATTCCATGGAAAAATAATACACAACCTTAGCTTTCTGCTTTTTCGTTTCTAAAATCGTATTATGCCAATCCTTAGCGATATTGTATCTCAGCATTTCCCCCAATACAACATACTGCTGATACGGGGTTGAGCATTCAAAATCTATCGCATATTTATTTTCAACATTAGACACAAAAGCCTCTTTGAATGTCTTAACGTCTTTAAAATTAGGATAATTCATTATAGTCCTCCCTTTAATTAAATCGAATTTCCTTACTATTTTATCATAAACTCATATTTTATTTCAATAAAACTGACAATTTTTTCTGTTAAATCGTTTTCTTAGTCCTGCGGACCGCCGTTTTCTTTCCCGGCTGAGTTTCTTTTTTCTTCTTCGGAAGAGCCACAGCCTTCAAAAGAGTAATCCCCAGCGGTGGAATCGTAAGGCAGATAGAATTCTTCTGATTTTGAAACGGAACAGCCTCCACCGGAATAGGAAGCGGATTAATTCGATTGCTGCCACCGTAAATATCTCTGTCTGAATTCATAATTTCCACATACTGATATTCTCCCTTGACGCCGATGCGGTAATGGTCATAGGTATTCGGCGTACAGTTCATCACCACTAAGATATGCTCGCCTTTCTTCGGATACCGGACAAAAACATATACGGACTGGTCGGCATTATTGGCTTCGATAAACTCAAAGCCCAATGGACTGTAATCCTGTTCCCACAGGGCAGGCTCCTTCTTATACAGGGTGGTAAGCTCCTTGACATACCGGTTTGCCGCATCGTGTGCCGGATACTTCTTTATACTCCATGGAAGCTCCCCTTCATAATGCCATTCGTCGTAGGAGGCAAGCTCATTCCCCATAAACAAAAGCTTTTTGCCCGGGTGAGTCATCATATATCCCAGCAAAAGACGATAATTGGCAAACTGCTGCCATTGGTCACCCGGCATTTTATTCAAAAGAGAGCCCTTCATGTGTACGACCTCATCATGGGAGAAAGGCAGAATAAACTGTTCGTTATAATAATACATCATAGAAAACGTAAGCTGATGATGATGATATTTGCGGTAAATTGGGTCCAGCTTAAAATATTTCAGTGTATCATTCATCCAGCCCATATCCCATTTAAAATTAAAGCCTAAGCCGCCGATACCGGAAGGCTTTGTCACATTCGGATAACTGGAGGAATCCTCAGCCATTAACAGCACGCGGTCATCCTGCCGGAATAAATTTGTAGAAAGCTGCTGCAAAAATTCACAGGCTCCCCGGTTTACCCCACGTTCCGTATTTCCTAAATAGTAAATCAAATTGCTGACAGCGTCGACCCTAAAGCCGTCAATATGGAAGTATTTCATATAAAATAAAGCGTTGGAATACAGGAAAGAACGCGTCGTTCCCTTGCCTAAATCCAAATTGGCTGTCCCCCATTCTTTATTTTCCCTGTCCTCTTCTCTTTCATACTCATACAGCGGAGTGCCGTCAAACATATACAACCCGTGAGCGTCCTTGCAGATGTGTCCCGGTACCCAGTCCATAATTACGCCAATCCCATTTTGATGCAGCTGGTCTACAAACCACATAAAATCCTTCGGCACACCGTATCTTGGCGTAACGGCATAGTAGGAGGTACCCTGATATCCCCATGAGGCGTCCAGCGGATGCTCGTAAACCGGCATCAGTTCAACGTGCGTATAGCCATAATCCTTTAAATAGTCTATCAGCATCGGGGCAAACTCGTTAAACATATAAAAATCATTCTCGCCCGGACCCTTTCTCTTCCATGAGCCCAAATGCATTTCATAGACCAAAACCGGCTTATCATATACCTTCGGATGCGTATACATCCAATCGTCGTCATGCCATTGGTAGCCCTCGATATCATAAACCTTGGAATCCGTACACGGACGAATCTGAGAATAAAAGGCATAGGGGTCCGCCTTATACAGCTTCTGCCCGTTTTTGGTCGTCAGCAAATACTTATATCTTTGCCACTCATAATCCCCGGACAGCTTTGCATACCAAATTCCCTTCGGGTCAATACAAAACAGCTCCTGCTGGTTTTCCTTAAAGTCATTCCATTCTCCCACAAGCTCAACCCGGCTTGCGTTTGGGGCATACAGACAAAACTCGCAGGCAATATTTTTGCCGGCTTTATCCTTTACCAGATGGGCTCCGAATACCTGATACGCCTCTAATGCCTGTCCTTGGTCAAAAAAATACAAAAAATTATTGTCAATTCGCTCTTTTACTGCCATAAACCATTCTCCTTGTAATCGTTTTCTCTACATCTTATTATATAATAAACCGTGGAATTAAACAATAAAATATTTTGAAACTTATTTGCCGGCTGTTTATAGTATACCCCCTGTACGGACTCTCTATTTCCTTTTTTCAAAATAAAATAAAAAGACGAAAAAAGAAAAAGACCTGACTTGCCCATGAAATCATGCCTGTCGGGTCGATTCTCCTTTTCAAATTTAATTCTGCTTGCTTCTAAACAGCTCATCTATATCCGCATAGGTATAGCCTCTGCCAAATAAATATCTCTGAATTTTCATTTTTTTCACGAACGGCTCATCCTTGTATTTGTCCTTAATTTTGTCATACAGTTTGGATAAGACCTCCATATACAGCTCGCGGTCAATGCCTTCCACTGCCTGAGCTATCTGCTCTGCCGAAAACCTCCGCTCCTTCAGCTTTGCTTCAATCCTTATTCTGCCATTGGCATTGCGGACAAGCGAATCGGTCAAAGCTACGCATAGACGGTTATCATCTAAAGCCCGAATCCGAATTAGCTCCTGAAGAATACCGGAAATCTCGGCAGGCATCAAGCCCTTTTCCCTTAGATAATCAGAAACCTCAGCCTGATTCTTTCCATACCGTACCGCATAGTTTAATGCCTTAGTATAAAAGCCGGCAAGCTCATCCTTCTTCAAGGCTTCAATCAAGGTTTCCTTTGTCAGCTCCTTGCCCTCAACCAACCGGTATTTTACAATCGTTTCCTCATTAAACTGATATACCGTACCGTCTATATTTACAGAATAGGTATGATTCTTGTTTTTAATCAGCCTTTGAACAATCATAATAGTCCTTTGTTTTTAATATATTCTCCGACGACTTCTTTACAGGAGGTAATAAAGCTGAAGGCCTTCGGGTCGACCTCCTTGATATAATCCGTCAGCCGATAAGCCTCATTTTTATCCAGCGTGCAAATCACCATAGTCCGCTCTCTGCCCGTATAGGCTCCCTGAACCTCACAGAATGTCACACCGCGAGAAATGTGCTCGTAGATAATATCTCTTACCTCTATCGGATGCTCGGTAATAATGTATGCCGTTCTCCTGCTTCGGGCATTCAGGGCAATCATATCGACGATTAAGGAGCAGGCAAATACGGCGACAAAGCCGTAGATTACGCCTTCAATATGATAGGAAACCCCACCGGCAAAGCTAAACCCGGAGATTAAAACGACAACCCAGTCGGTTAGATACATCGTTTTAGACATAGGAATATGCAGATACCGGCTCATGATTTTCTGAATGACGTCCATACCGCCGGTGCTTCCATTATTCTTTATAGCAATGCCGATTCCCAGACCGGTCAGTATAGAGCCGCAAACCAAGGCTATAATATAGTAGCCTGCTGCCGATACCGTATCCATAATCAAGGTAGGGGACAGAGTTTGCTCCAGCACCAGCATGACCGTCGGGGAAAATAAAGAAGCATAAATCGTTTTTAAGAAAAAATCCTTACCAAGCAATATTCCGCCGATAATCAAGGTTATGATATTTACAATATACAAAAAGATAGAGGTTGTAAACCATGGTCCGATAGACTGCAAAGCCGGCTCCAGCACGATTGCCAAGCCCAGCATACCGCCGGTCACCAGCTTCGCCGGGTCAAGGAAAAAATAAAAGCCTAAATCCAGCAAAAGCACACCTAGAGAAATCTGAAAATATTGATTCAGCTTTCTTTTAATCATTTTCTTTTTATCCTTATTCATTGTTTCCACCTGCAATATATTTTAAATATGCCAGCATAAAGCCTTCAATATCTCCGTCCATAACCGCCTGAATATTCCCCATCTCATAGCCTGTCCGGTGGTCCTTGCAAAGCGTATAAGGACAAAAAACATAGGACCTTATCTGACTTCCAAAATTAATTTCCATTTGTTCGCCCTTAATTGCTTTCAGCTCCTCCTCCTGCTTCTTCAGCTCCAGCTCCAAAAGCTTAGACCTTAACACGGAAAGAGCAACCTCTCTGTTTTTAATCTGACTCCGTTCATTCTGACAGGTGACAACGATTCCCGTCGGCTTATGCGTTATCCGAACGGCAGAATCTGTTGTATTGACCGACTGTCCGCCGGCACCGGAGGAATGGAAAACGTCTATCTTTAAATCTTCCTCATTGATTTTTACCTCTTCCGTATTCTCAATCTGCGGAGCAATATCGCAGGAGCAAAAGGAGGTATGCCGGCGGGCATTAGAATCAAACGGAGAAATCCGGACCAGCCGGTGGACGCCTCTTTCGCCCTTGAAAAGCCCATACGCATAGGGGCCCTTAATGGATAAGGTCAAGGATTTAATTCCCGCCTCATCTCCTGCCTGATAATCCAGTACCGTCACCTTAAAGCCCTTTTTGGCACAAAACCGGGAATACATTCTATACAGCATATCCGCCCAATCCATGGATTCCGTTCCACCGGCTCCGGGATGCAGTTCCAAAATACAATCGCCCATATCGTATTTCCCATTTAAAAGAGCCTTCTCCTCCAAACTCTCCATACGCTCCTTAAAGGATTTGATTTCCTCCTCCAAAAGCTCCATAGCCTCCGTATCCTCGGACGCCATTTCCACTAAGCCTTGAATATCCGTAAAGGCTGACTGAGCCTGTTCGTAGGACTGAATTATTTCCTTTAGGGCATTTGCCCGGCTGATGACCTTTTGGGCGGTTTCCTGATTTGACCAAAAATCAACCGACGCAATCTGAGCCTCCAGCTCCCGATATTCCGGAAGCCTGCCCTCAATATGAAAGGCGTCATACAAATCCTTAAGCTTCAATGTATATTCTTCCATAAATTTATTGATTTCATACTTTTCCAAATTAACACCATCCAAAATTAAAAGACTCAAAGATGAGCCTTTTATCAATTCTTTATTCTATTATAAAACAAATTGGGTTGATTTTCAATGTCGTTATTCGTTGTGAGCCTGTGTCCCGTTAATCTCCGGCAAGCTGCCGCAAAGCACACCGATATTCAATACGACCAGTGCCACAGCAATAAACTGAAAATTCTCCCACGAAATGAAATAAAGTACGCTAATCAAAGCAATTAGAGTATCCCGCAGGCGATGATTTTTAAACCTTACGAACTGTAAGATGAGGATAGCCAAAGATACCAATAATCTTATGAGAATCATTATGCTTTGAGAATCAAATTCCATCACAGTTCCGGTGAAACTCCGAATTTCCAGTCCCCAAATCAAAAGAGCAAGCACCATTCTAGCCACAACATACAGCCGGTAGTTTTTACTGAAACAGTCGGTATTTTTATATTCCATAAACAGCACGAGTGTATTTAAAGCAAGAATTATTGCAGAAAGGATAATAAACATGGACTGAAACAACTCTGGGGCTACATTAAAGTAAACAAAGGAACTTAAAAGGCTCAAAAGCGGCAGCAAAATCAGTTCCGTATCCCCCTTTTTCCACATTTGCAGTGAACTAAAAACGATTCCCAAAGCTACGGTTAGCAAATACGGAATTGCCCAATACCCGCTGACGGCTTCAAAAAACATTCCGTAATGAACCGTAATTGCCTCTCCCGTCGAAGAGGTCTTATAGGTATGAAACGGAAGCCAAAACAAAATAAAACTAATCCATAATAGCACTAAAACCGCAATTCTTAATCCTTTTTTCATAGTATCCCCCTCTAACCTTGTATATATTTCCATTATATAGGAAGATTTTATCGAAAATTGTCAGATTTTGGCAGAGGCTAAGCCTTAAGCCGGCGAATAAAGTTTTCTACCCGCAGCAAGGCTCTTTTCAAATCCTCCAAGGAATAAGCATAGGAAATCCGGATAAACCCCTCGCCGCTTTCGCCAAAGGCCGTACCGGGAACAACAACCACCTTTTCCTTTTTCAGCAATTCCAAGGCAAATGCTTCGGAGGAAAGTCCAAAGCCCCGAATATCCGGAAACACATAAAAAGCCCCCTGAGGCATAAAGCACGGAAGCCCCATTTCCCGCAGACGGTAAACTACATAGCGGCGGCGTTCATTATAAGCCTCCCGCATTCCTTCCACGGACCGGTCGCCGTTTTTTAAAGCCTCCACCGCAGCATACTGACTCGTCGTAGGAGCACACATTATCGCAAACTGATGAATCTTTGTCATCTGCTTCAAAATCTCCTCCGGTCCGCAGGCATATCCCAGCCTCCAGCCGGTCATAGAAAAGGTCTTGGAAAAGCCGTTAATAACCAAGCATCTCTCCTTCATTCCTTCGATTGCCGCAATTGACTCATGCCGTTTCAGATAGGACAGTTCCGCATAGATTTCATCGGAAATGACAAACAGGTCATGGCGAAGAATAACCTCGGCAATCGCCTCTAAATCCTTCCGCTCCATAATCGCCCCCGTCGGATTATTCGGATAATTTAAAATTAAAATCTTGCTGCGAGGAGTAATCGCTTCCTCCAGCTCCTGCGGCGTCAGTCTGAACTCATTTTCATTTTTCAGCGGGATTGTTTTAACCACAGCCCCTGCCAAAACGGCACATGGCTCATAGGAAACATAGCACGGAGAAGGAATTATAACCTCATCCCCCGGCTCTACCATACTGCGGAGAGCGACATCAATCGCCTCACTTCCGCCAACCGTCACCAAAACATTTTTATCCCAAGCATATTCCAGCCCGTATTTGCGGTTCATATAGCTGCAAATTTCCATTCGTAATTCCTTTAAGCCGGCATTGGAGGTATAAATTGTCTTGCCCTGCTCCAGCGAGTAAATGCCTTCCTCCCGGATATGCCACGGCGTGTCAAAATCCGGCTCACCAACGCCTAAGGAAATAGCTCCCTCAATCTCACTGGCGATATCAAAAAACTTTCGGATTCCGGACGGCTTTATATCTTTAACCTTTTTAGCCAAAAAATCACGCATTATGCACTCACCAACATTCTTTCATCTTTTTTCTTTTCCACCAAATCCACACCGTGGTCCTTATACTTCTTTAAGACAAAATGCGTCGAGGTTGATAAAACGGATTCCAAAACAGAAAGCTTTTCAAAGACAAATCGGGCAATTTCCTTCATGGATTTGCCCTCAATCAGCACCATAAAATCAAAGCCGCCGCTCATCAAATACACAGAGGTCACCTCATTAAACTTGGCGATTCTTTCCGCAAGCATATCAAAGCCCAGCCCTCTCTGCGGTGTGACCTTAACCTCTATCAGTGCCGTCACGATTTCCTTTGACGTATTATCCCAATTAATCAGAGTATGATATCCGCAAATGATTTTTTCCTCTTCCATTTTGGCTACCTCATTTGCCAGTTCCTCCTCCGAACAATCCAGCATAATTGCCAAATCATGCAAATCAATTCTGCTGTTAAACTCTAAATTTCTCAAAATACTTTCCCTTATCGTATTATTCATCACTGCCACCCACCTTAAAATTATATTTCTGTCTCTTATACACATCTGACGCTGCCGACGAACTCTAGGGTGT
>ENA-UAOM01000341-UAOM01000341.1-human-gut-metagenome-genome-assembly--contig:-NODE-341-length-16337-cov-7.855362_pt1 | contig 16337 bp, 14 predicted proteins | sample MGYA00243468_ERZ654555 | MGnify/ENA primary metagenome ERZ654555 (study PRJEB26926, sample SAMN06164434) | human gut metagenome | biome: ENVO:00009003; feature: ENVO:2100002; material: ENVO:00002003... | reverse complement strand
TACACCCTAGAGTTCGTCGGCAGCGTCAGATGTGTATAAGAGACAGATAATTAACAATTCATCCAAAACTATCACCGTTATTATTATATGCAGATTATAGAAAAAGTATAAATAAAAAGTTATTTCATATAATTTATTGGTGAATGCATTTGAAAATTATTGATTATTCTATTATTGACAACAATATAAAAAGAATACTAAAGACCAACCGGCTCTGCCTAGTCTTAAAAAATGATGCCTACGGCTTTGGACTGGTAAAAATTCTCAAGCTGGGACTTAAAAATAAAATAGATTTATATGCTGTAAATACGATAGAGGAGGCGATTCTTGCCAGAAGATATTGCGAGAAGCAGATTATCTTATTTGGAAATGGCACAAACCAGTTAAAGGAACTGAAGGAGTATCAGGTACTGCCGACTGCGGGAAGCCGGAGGGAAATAGAACTGTATAGTCAAAATCAAATCCGGTTTGCTTTAGAGATTGACAGCGGCATGAACCGATTCGGAATCAAGAGTTTTGAAGAAGAGTTTTTAAAAAATCCGTATTTGGATATGGTTTATACGCATTTCTATAAAAAGCTGCCTGCCAATACGGTTATGATGGACTGGATAGAAGCCTTGTGCCGAAAATATGGCAAGACCTGTCATTTTGGCGGAAGTCTGGTGTATGGGGAAAACTCGTACTGTCTGCGGGTCGGCAGACTGATTTACGAAAACAGTATGCAGCTTTATGGCAGGGTTGTCGGGATTAAAAACGTACTTCCGGGAGAAAGTGTTGGCTATGAGGGTGAGTATGTTGCCGCCAAGCCACAGAGGATTGCCGTATTGGATGTCGGGTATTATAATGGTATCCGCATTCATTTTGACGGCTTTGTTTATTGCCGAGGACAGAAATACCGAATCGTCGGCAGGGTTTGTATGAATCATGCGTTTGTAGAGGCAGATGACAAGATTGAAATGAATGACCTTATGGAGTTTTTTGGAAATCATATCCCCTTGGCTGATTTTTTAGAGCATAATAAAATGTCGGAATATGAAAGTTTCTTGTTCCTAAGGTAATTTAATGTTATAATTTAGTAGAGAGTGGTGATACGCTTTGTACTATTTATTATATAATCCAAAGAGCAGTAAGGGAAATATTCTAAAGAAGGTCAATAAGGTTTATAAAAAAATCATTAAAAAGAATGATTGCTATAAAATTAATCTACTGGAAATCGTGCAGAAGGAACGAATTTTTTTGAAGCAATGTACGGCGGAGGATACGATTATTTTATTTGGCGGCGATGGAACGCTGGATTTATTTATTAACCAGATTACCGGAGAGCGGATACCTTTTCGGTTTTTATATTATCCCTGCGGTTCGGGCAATGATTTTTCCCGGGAATTTAAGGGGAAATGCTTTGAGATTACCAAAGAAATTCAGAATCTGCCTAGGCTTAGAGTAAACGGCAAAGAGGAATATGTTTTTATCAACGGTACGGGTATGGGAATTGACGCAGTGGTATGCCGCAGCAAATCGCAGTATAAATTTTCCGAGGTGCGGAAGGGCTATTTTTCTATCGCTTTATCCTCTTTAAAAACCTTTCGTCCTTACAGTCTGGATGTCGAGATTGACGGGGAATGTCGGCACTATGACAATGTATGGTTTTTTATCTGCAATCACGGCAAATATATGGGTGGCGGAATGAAGGTGACGCCAAAGGCTGTCAGGGGTGACGACCTTATTGATGTCTGTATCGTTCATTCTTTGAGTCTGCGGAAGGTTATTATGATATTTCCCTTAATCTATTTCGGGTGGCATACGCTGTTTAAACGTCATGTTGAAATTGTCCGCTGTAAAAAATTTAAGGCTGTACCCCATGGAACCAATATATTGCAGAGGGACGGGGAAATTATTGATTATGTCCGGGAAATGGAAGTAGAAAGATAGATTTCTACTTTTTTTGTTTTTTGTAGAAAAACACTTGTATTATACAGTGAAACATACTATAATAGGGATAAATGTTTTTAGGAGAGTGAAAGTATGCTTCATAGCACAAGAGGAAAAGATTTAGTATCCTCCCCGCAGGCGATATTGAATGGGTTGGCACCCGACGGCGGACTATATGTAATAGATAAGGTTCCGAGTCTGGATTACCATACCTTAATGAATGACGATTATAAAACAATGGCTGCCAAGATATTACAGGCATTTTTTGAGGAATTTACCTTTGAGGAGATAAAAAAGGAAGTCGATGAGGCATATTCCTCCTTTGATATAGATGAGGTTGTCCGGCTTCATTCCTGTGACAGAACTTATTTTTTAGAGCTGTTTCACGGACCGACCTTGGCGTTTAAGGATTTAGCTCTTGTCGTCCTGCCAAGACTGATGCGGCTTTCTAAGGAAAAGCTGGGCTACGAGAAAAATATTACGATTCTTACGGCGACCTCCGGAGATACCGGCGGGGCAGCCTTAAACGGATTTAAGGGCATCGATGGCGTTTCCATTGTCGTTTTATATCCAAACGGCGGTGTTTCTCCGATTCAGGAGGCACAGATGCTGAGCTTTCGGGCGAAAAATGCTAAGGTATTGGCTATTCAGGGGAATTTTGACGATTGTCAGAGTTTAGTCAAGGAATTTTTTCATAAGCATCGGGAACTAAGCTTATCCAGTGCTAATTCCATTAATATTGCCCGGCTGATTCCGCAGGTAGTGTATTATTTTTACAGTTATATCGAATTGGTTAGAAGCGGAAGGCTTCCGGACGGAGAAGAAATCAACTTTGATGTTCCGACCGGGAATTTCGGAAACATTTTTGCGGGGTATTATGCTAAAATGATGGGGCTTCCAATCCACAATTTAATTTGTGCCTCCAATAAAAATTCCGTACTGACGGATTTTTTCCACAAGGGAGCCTATGATAAGAATCGCCCGTTCTATCGGACGAATTCCCCTTCCATGGATATTTTGATTTCTTCTAATCTGGAACGGCTTGTTTATTATGGCACCGGGGAAAATCCAGAGGAGGTAAATGCCTTGATGGAGAGCTTAAAAAATTCCGGGGAATATCCGTTTAAAAATCCGTTTGATTTTTTTAAGGCATACAGTACAGGAGAAGAAAAAACGCTGGAGATTATCCGCGATACCTACGAAAAATATAAATACTTAATTGACCCGCATACGGCGGTCGCATACAATGCTTATCTGGAGTATCAGAGGGAAACGAAGGATAACCGGATTACGGTAGTGGTATCTACGGCATCTCCTTATAAATTTCCTCAGGCTGTGCTGGAGGCGTTCGATATCCAATGTGCCAATCCTTCGGACGCGGTCGATATGCTTTCTAAGAAGTTTGGCATAGAGATTCCTAAGGTATTGAATTACCCGGAAATTCAAAGAGAAACCATATCTCTGGCAGAGGCAGAGGAATATATAGTGGATGTGATACGATGCTTCATGTAAAAGTTAATGCGACGAGTGCAAATGTATGCGTCGGCTTTGACGTTTTGGGAATAGCCCTAGATTTGGCGAATTGCTTTACCTTTGAAAAGCGGGCGGCATTTTCCTTTTGCGGCTTTGAGCCTGCGTATTGCTGTAAAGAAAACAATTTAGTATATAAAGCCTACTGTAAAGTATTTGAATATATTAATATAGAGCCGATTCCCGTAGAAATCGGCTTTGCCGGGGACATACCGGTTTCCCGGGGACTGGGAAGCAGCTCTTCACTGATTGTTGCCGGAATGTTCGGGGCAAACGCTATGGCGGGAAAGCCTCTTTCTGTGGAGCAGCTGTATAATCTATGCTGTGAAATGGAGGGACATCCGGATAATGTGGCTCCGGCGATATACGGCGGTTTTATCGCAAGTTATCAGACGGAACAGGGGTATAAATCAATATCCTATCCGGTGCATCGGGATTTAAAGCTGATTGCCGTAATCCCTCCGGTTAAGCTGTCTACCCATGAGGCGAGGGCGGTTTTGCCGAAAACGCTGGAATATCGGGATATTGTTCATAATTTATCGAGAATTATTCATTTGCCAAAGGCGTTTTCCGAGGGGAATGTCGAATTTCTTCGGGAATTGTTCGATGACCGGCTGCATGAGCCGTATCGGGGAAAGTTGATTCCCGGTTATCAAGAGATAAAAGAAATTTGCCGAAAAGAGAAGGTCGCCTTTGCTATCAGCGGCAGCGGCTCCTCTATGCTGATTATAGCTAAGGACGAAGCTATTGTTTCAAAATTAAAAAAATTTAAGTACGACATAAAGGTCCTTGAGATCGGTCAAGGCGTACAGATATGGGAGGGATAAAAATGAGTGATGATTATTTTGTAATCCATAAAAAGGTTTTGCCGGATTATTTTGAGAAGGTAATTCAGATAAAGGAAATTATTAACCGCGGGACAAATATTTCCGACGCCTGCCGGGAGGTGGGACTTTCAAGGTCAACCTTTTACAAGTATAAGGACTATGTAAACCGTCCGTCAATTAAGGTCGGAAGACATATAATTCTGTCCTTGAAACTGGTTGATGAGCCGGGAGCATTATCCAATATACTGAATGAGGTTGCCGCCAGAAATGCCAATGTTCTGGCTATCAATCAGGAGGTGCCGATTCATAATATTGCCTTTGTCACTTTGACGATTTCCGTCATGGATATGGATATATCTATACAAAACTTTATTCAAGAGCTGCGTCGAGGCAAAAACGTCATCGACGTCATGCTTATTGCGGTTGAATGATATGAATGTTGCGTTATTGGGTCTGGGGAATGTCGGAAGGGCTGTATTTGACATTCTGGCAAAAAAAGAAGCGGATATTTTTAAAAATTATGAAGTCAATGTAAAGTATGTATTGGTAAGAAATCCGGAAAATAAAAATATAGATAAAAGTCTTTTGGTGACGGACTACCAGCTGATACTCGAGGATGAAAGCGTCGATGTTGTCATTGAGATGATGGGAGCCTCTGTATCCTACGACTATATGCGGAGGGCTTTGCTGGCTTCTAAGCACGTTATTACGGCGAATAAGGAGGTTATCGCAAGTCATTATCCCGAACTTCAGGCAATCGCAATGGAAAAACGGGTAAAGCTATTATTCGAGGCTTCCGTCGGCGGCGGTATTCCTATCGTTCACACTCTTTTAAACAGTGCCCCGTTCAATCATATTACCCGGCTGGAGGGAATTTTGAACGGAACGACTAATTTTATTCTGACGTCCATGCATCAGGAAAAGATAGAATTTGCCGAGGCACTGCGTTTGGCTCAGATTAAGGGCTTTGCTGAGGCGGATCCGACGGCAGATTTAGAGGGCTTGGATATGGTAAGAAAGATTGCCATATTGTCTATGATTTGCTATAACAGCCGGATTGATTTGAATCAAATTTATCATTACGGAATTAAAAATGTAGATAAAGAGATTGTCGAGGTTATCGACCTATTGGATTACCGGTTGAAGTTTATGGCGTCCTCCACGCTGACGGAGCAGGGAATTGATATTGCCGTAGAGCCGGTTGCATTACGGAAAAGCGATTTGCTGGCGAATGTAGACTATGAGTATAACCTAATCCGCTACCACGGTGAGGGCTGTGCCACGCAGATGATGTACGGCAAGGGGGCTGGTCCTACGACTGCCAATTCCATCGTGTTTGATTTAGGTCTTGTACTTTCGGATTACCGGCAGAAATTTATGCCTGCCCTGCAATTAGAATGTCATGGGAATAAGAATACACAGGCTAGATATATTATGAAAATCCGGCAGGACTTTGACCGCAGCCTCATAGAAAAGGCATTGGGGGATATGGTAATTACCAAGCCTCTTTCCGGTCGGCAGTTAAACGCATTAGGGGATACAATTTCCTTTTATGCGAGAATAATCGACTAATTATATTTACAATTCAGACCGGATTTGATATAATTTAGGTAGTTTATTTAGGAGGATATGATATGTCAGTTTTTGATAAGGTTAAGGAAATTATCATTGAAGAGCTTAATGTTGACGCGGATAAGGTAGTTTTAGAGGCCAACTTAAAGGATGATTTAGGTGCTGATAGTATTGATGCAGTTCAGATTATAATGGATTTAGAGGATGCGTTCAATATTGAAATTGATACGGATAACGCTGAAGCAATTTCAACCGTTAAAAACCTTGTAGATTATATTGAAGCTTTAGTAAAGTAAGATAAATGACTGCCTTAGGCAGTTATTTTTTTTAGGAGGGCAGGTGAGAAAATGGACCGGGAGTATTGGATTAAAAAGTGGCAGCAGGATAAAGCCTTTGTGATTGAGAAGGACAGACTAAAGAAAAAAGCTTATATTTATACGCCGTTTCCCAAAACGAACCAGTATGGCTTTCAAAATGGGGATATCCGCAGATATGTAGTCTGTGATATTTTGGCAAGGTACGAAAGAATGCGGGGAAGAAACGTCCTGTTTCCTACCGGCTGTCATTCTCTATGCCATACCTCCTTTGTGGAAAATAAGAAGTACAGTAATTTATTGAATGACGATATCTCCGAAATGTATAATTCTCAGATGGCACAGCTCGGCATTGGTATCAATGAAGGGAAACATATAGATATGCGGCATGAGGAATATCTTTCTAATCTTCAGCAGGCTTTTCTGGACTTGTATGACCGCGGCTATATCGAATACAAGGATACAAGGGTCTATTGGGATAAAAAGAAAAACAAGATTTATGACTTTATGAATCATCCCAAGGGCTGTCAGGCGATTACCCAGCGGTGTTTTGTATTAAAGATTAAGGAAATTCTGCCTAAACTATTACAGGATATACAGGAGCTTGGGGTCAGTGTAGAGCTGAAGGAAAGGTTAAACTCGGCATTTTCTCCTAAGCGGATTTTAAAACTGGAGCTTAGTGTTTCCAATGGCTCCTGTCTGGAGGTACGGCTGTCTGAGCCGCAGTATATGGGAGGAATCAGCTTTATTTTCTTAAACCCGGAATATATCGATATAACGCAATATGTGGATATTAATGAATATCAAAGCGTATTCTCTTATTTGGAGGGCGAGGATAAAAATGCGTTGTTTGCCTTTAGCGGGCTGTATGCGAGAAATCCACTGACGGGAAAGGAAATTCCTATTTTTATTTCTACGATGTTCCAGCAGGAAATCTATTTGGGTATCCCGGGGATTGACGAGGACGACCGGCTTCTGGCAGAAGAAGAGGGCTTGGAGATGATTCCTTTGCTGGAAAACGATAGGCTGACCCATTCGGATTTTTTAGATACGCTTTCTCCGGAGGAGGCAAAGCAGACGGTTTTTGACGCGTTTACGGAGGCGGAGCTAGCTCAAACCGAGATTCTGTATCAGCATGATGAAATCGTACTTTCGTCCTTAGATAACTTTGGACCGCTGTTTCCATTTTTAGAGGATAAGGATACCAATGAAATTTTTTCCTTGGCAGGACATCTGCCCTATGCTTTTTCCTCCAAGCTCCGTCCGGTTTTAGCCGATAATGTCGATATTGTCGGTACGACGATGAACGGGACGATGAATAATTTATTCACAGAGGGCATTTGCCCGATACTGGCTATGATTTACGATAATATCGGGTCGGTCATTTCCATATTCTCCGATGAGGCATTGGAAGAATTTCAAAGCTGGAACGGGGTGGACTATATGTTGGCGGAAGAACAGGATATTTATGCGTCCCTGCTTATGCCGATGATATTTTACAGGATTATTGAACGGGAAAGAGGCGTTGTGCTTCCCAAGCTGTTTCATCAGCTGGAGCTTTGTTCTAAAACCGTGGATATTGCATTAAAGGATATCAAACGGGCAAACAATAATCTGATAGATATGGATACGCTTTTAAAAAGCTTCACAAGTGATGCTATTCGGCTGTTTAGTGTTTCAGCGGAGCTGAGCGAACCCTTTGTCTTTGACCGCTACCGGCTGGAGGATATCCATAAGGAGCTTCAAAAGGCAGTTCACCGGCTATCTGAAGCAAGAGAGGAAAATGCCACGGTGGATTACGCCTTATTTACCTTAATCAAAGGGGTGAATGAAGCCTTAAGCCGGAAGAATATACAAGAATATGCGTTCAAGGTGCATGGCTTTTTACAGGAATATGTTTTGCCGTATGGGCTGTCCCGCCGGCAGATTTTAGTCCTTTTGCGGCTGATTTACCCCCTGCTTCCCTTTATGGCAGAGGATATATATGCCGAGCTTACCGGCAGCAAGTATTCTATCAGCAATGAGGACTGGCCTATATAAAAAGGATGCAAATCATTCTGCATCCTTATAATTTTTCCCTTGATAATCCTTGTTTTTCCGCAGCAGCTTATCTATTTCATTCATGACAACCAGCTTTTTTTGGCTCCATTTGGGGGCGATAACATCATCGGAAATCCCGTCCGCCGCCAGCCGGTGGATAATGACAGAGGGCTTGAGAAGGGTAATTTGCCGGGCTGTAATTTCTGCATATTCCGCCAGAGATAATATTCTAAAGGGCTTTTGTTCGTATTCTCTGGCTAAGGCGGTATCCTTAAGAATTAAAAGACAGTGTATTTTAATCCCCTGAATATCGAGCCGGTTTAAGAAGCGAATGGTATTCAGCATATCGCTTTCCTTTTCTCCGGGAAGTCCATTGATGATATGGACGACGACCTCCAAGTTATGCCTTCTTAGCTTTTCTACACAATAGATAAACTCGTCATTCGTCATACAGCGGTTGATTCTTTTGGCACAATCTTCATTGGAGGTTTGCAGTCCTAGCTCAATTTGAATCGGAATTCTTTGATTTAATTCGCTAAGGTAGCAAAGGGTGTTATCCTCTATGCAGTCCGCCCGGGTTGCAATCGCAAGCCCAACCGTTTTATCGGGATAGTATCCGATAATTTCTTCATATACGGCTTTCAGCCTTTCTATCGGGGCGTAGGTGTTTGAGTATGCCTGAAGATAGGGAATATAAAGTATATCCGGCCATTTTCTTTTCATTACGCTTTTAATTCGTTCAAATTGCTGCCGCAGGGATTGACCTGCCGAATCCCCGCTTCCCAGCTTAGAACAGAAGCTGCAGCCGCCGTATCCCTTTGTTCCGTCCCGGTTGGGACAGGTAAAATCGGCATTTAAGGCGATTTTGGCTACCTTAGCCTTATATTTGTATTTATAGTATGCCGTCAGAGTGTTATAGGGCTTTTCCTTCGTCATTAGATTTATCATTTTGCTTCACCGCCTGTATTATAAAATACTTCCGGTAAAAATAAAAGAATATCTATTAAAAAAGGGGATAATTTGGTATAATAATAACAATGCGAGGTGTTTATATGTACGATAGAATCAGAATATGCTTATGTCATCCCAAGCTGATTGGCTTATATTATAAAGATAGTTTTTTACGGGTAATTCTCTATATTGTCAGTTTATTTGCTGTGTTTACCGGCGTAGCGGCGGCTGTTGCTTATAATACAGACCACTTTAAATATGAGGATACCAAGTATGTTTCCAATTTAATATTAAGCGAGGACAAAACCAGCAATATTGTCTTGGATAAAACGAATAATCGGCTTACCGGTACCCCGATAAAATATGAAACGGGCGATTTGATTGTCAATTTTTTAGTTGAGGAAAGCTATTCCTTAAGTCAGAAAATCATATTCCGGTTTAAGTCTGACAGCGTAGATGTACTGTATAATGGCTATATTATGGGAAGCTATACCTATGAAAGTATGCCGGTAAATGGTTTTTCTCTGGAAAAAATGAAGACGGGCGATACGCTCAATATCGTCTATTTTCAGGATTGTATTGATGTGCTGTTCGGCAGGGTAAATACGGCCTATGCATCTTTTTATTTTGGAGAGGCGGTATCCATCGGTATTATGTATTTTTTTATGATTCTTATTGTGGCTTTCGCAACCTCTTATTTTTTAAATCCAACGATAACCGGAAAGATAAGGTTTAAGCTGGCTATATACAGCGTCAGTGTTTTTTATCTGGTGATGACCCTGTCGTTAATGCTGAATGCCGCATGGCTTCAGTATGTGGCAATCATTCTGCCGCTGGTTTATTCAAATATTACATTTGCTCATATTATTAAGGTCGGAAAATAATACCGATAAGGGGGGGATAGTATGACACTTTTAGAGCAGTTAAAGAATAAAGGAATTATTCCTGAGGATAATTCCATAGAGATTGATGAGGCTGTGCTTAAAAAATTAAGCAAGCAGCTTTTTATTTCCCTTGTTTTGGACCGGGCAGTGCCGATTCATGCCTTTACGGAGCTTTCGAGGAACGTCCAAGAAATACTGGAGCCGTTAAAGGTGACGCTGGAGCTAAGAATCGGCTATAAGGATGATACGCTGACCGAAGAGGAGTATAAGGAGTATCTGGAGGAAATTTTAAAGCTTCTGGTTTCCTCCTCCGCAAGATTTAAGGTGCTGAATACAAGTGATTGTAAAATCGAAAATAATAAAATAATCTTTTATGTGGCTTACGATGCCTTGGGGGTTGAGGATTTATGCCGTCCGGTAGAGGAAGCCTTTGAAAAATATGGTCTTGCCGTAGAAATTCAGGTTATGCAGGACCAAAATAAGAGCGTTCAGGCTCAGATTGACGCCTTGGATAAGGAAATTATCCAGACGCTGGATAAGCAGCGGCAGGAGGCAATGGCGGCAAGCCGGTTTAATGCGGAAATTAAGAATCAAAAGAAGAATTATGGAAATCGGAATGTACCTACGGTAAAGTCCAGCATCAGGGAAATTCCTTCTACCTTAAGCGAGCTTACAAGGTATCAGAACGAATCCGGTTTTCCTACCTTTTTGATTCATGCCTATGTTTTCGGTATTGAGATTAAAACCTTTCCCAAAACAAAATCAACCTTGGCGACCATTAAGGTGACCGATGATACGGATTCCATCGTCGTCAAGAAATGGCTTCGCTCCGACAAGGAGAAGGAGCTTTATGAAAGTGAAATAAAGGAAAATGTAGAACTTAGAATTATTGGCAATGCGGAATTTGATACCTTTGCCAAGGACGTTGTCCTAATGGCAAGCTCTATTGAGAATCTTGGTCCTCACAAGGAGGAGGAGATTACCGATGATGCTCCGGTAAAGCGGGTGGAGCTTCATGCTCATACGAAGATGAGTACGCTTGATGGTCTTACCGACGCCGCTGATTATATAAAAATGGTCAGCAAATGGGGCTGGAAGTCTATGGCATTTACAGACCATAATGGCGTATATGCTATCCCCGATGTCGCTCATGCGATTGAAAAGCTTCCGGATTTTAAACCGATATACGGTGTGGAGCTTTCCTATGTGGACGACAGCGATTATTTTATTACCTTTGACGAAAGGAATTTGGATTTAAAAACCTCCACCTATGTGGTATATGATATAGAAACGACGGGATTTTCCCAGACGTATGACCGGATTATTGAAATCGCCGCCTGCAAGGTATATCAGGGGGGAATTATTGATACCTTTGAAACCTTTGTTAATCCGCAGATGCCAATTTCGGAAAAGATTACGAATTTAACAACGATAACGGATGAAATGGTGGCAGACGCACCGACGATTGAGGAGGCTCTGCCAAAGTTTATGGATTTTTGCCGGGACAGTATTCTGGTCGCCCATAATGCAAAGTTTGACGTTGGCTTTATTTATGCCAATATCCGCCGACTTCATTTGGATTATCCGGTCCTTCCGGCGATTGATACGCTGAATCTATTCCGGGCAGGATACCATCAGGAGGTTAAGAAATTCAATTTGAAGGTTTTGGCAAAGTATTTTAAGGTAAAGCAGGAACAGCATCACCGGGCAATCGACGATACACGGGTGACAGCTTTATGCTTTATCGGAATGCTGAATGACCTGTATACGAAAAAGATTACGAATTACCGGGACATCAATTCAATCATTGATTCCAATGAGCATTGGAAGCATGTGATTCCAAGTCATATCAATATTTTGGCGATGAATCCCGTGGGATATAAGAATATGTATAAGCTGGTTTCTGACGCCTTGACGAATCATTTCTATATTGATGCCAGAGCCTTAAAATCTGAAATCGAGAAATACAGAGAGGGGCTGCTGCTGGGAAGCGGCTGCTGCAATGGCGATGTTTTTGAACTTGCGTTAAACCGCAGCGAGGAAGAGGTAAGAAAAGCGATAGGTTATTTTGATTACATCGAGGTACAGCCGCCTAAGGCTTACGCCCATTTGTTTTCTTCCCTGCCGCACGGAGAGGAGGATATCCGCGAGGTTATTCAAAAGATTATCCGTCTTGCCAAGGAAGAGGGAAAAATGGTGGTTGCCACCTCCGACTGTCATTATGCCAGACCGAAGCTAAAGCATTATCGGGATATCCTGATTCAATCTCCGCAGATTGGCGGCGGACAGCATCGGCTTGCCGGCTATGACGTATCTCCGAGTATGCATTTGAGGACAACCAATGAAATGCTGGAGGAATTCAGCTTTCTGGATAAGGATTTGGCGTATGAGATTGTCGTTACCAATACGAATGCCATTGCCGATAAAATCGAATCCTTTCCGGCATTCAAAAAAGAGATGTTTGCCCCAAGAGATGATGAGTTTAAGGACAGTATTCTTCACGTTCCCTCTATTGTCGATGAGGTGAAAAGAATTGTAGCGGAAAATCAGAAGCGGCTTTATGGGGATAATCCTCACGATATCGTGAAAAACAGAATTAAAAGAGAGCTGGATTCGATTATTTCCAACGGCTATGCCTCTGTTTATTATATTTCCCATTTAATGGTAGTCAAGTCCTTAAATGACGGCTATTTGGTCGGTTCCCGGGGGTCTGTCGGTTCATCCTTGGTAGCAACCATGATGGATATTACCGAAATTAATCCGCTGGCTCCGCATTACCGCTGTAAAAAATGTAAGTTTCATACCTTTAAGATGAATGCTGAGGAAAAGGAAAAATACGGTGTACGGGATATTGAACTTCCTTTCCAAGAGGATTTAAATTCCGTGGATACCGGCTATGATCTTCCGGACGCGGTATGTCCGGTCTGCGGTGAAAAGCTGACGAAGGACGGACACGATATTCCGTTTGAAACCTTTTTAGGCTTTGACGGGGATAAGGTACCCGATATAGATTTAAACTTTTCCGGAGAATATCAGGCTACCGCCCATGAATATATCCGTACGGTGTTCGGACCGGAAAATGCATTCCGGGGCGGTACGGTCGGTACGATTGCCGATAAGAATGCCTACGGCTACGTCAAGGGCTACTGCGAGAGAACAGGCAAGGTATTAAGAAATTGTGAAATGGATAGAATTGCCAGCTATCTGGTCGGCATAAAACGGTCTACCGGACAGCATCCGGGCGGTATTGTAGTTGTGCCGCATTATGTGGATATATATGACGTGACTCCGGTGCAGTATCCGGCAGATAATACGGAAAATTCGTGGAGAACTACGCATTATGATTATCACTCCTTTGAGAATAATCTTTTGAAGCTGGACGTACTCGGACACGATGACCCGACGATTATTAAGTATCTGATGGACTACGTTCATAAGCATCAGGAGGAGTTCCCGTTTTCTAATCCTCAGGATATTCCGATTGACGATAAAAACGTGTATCGGCTGTTTAACTGTACAGATGTTATCGGGTTGACGGAGCAGCAGCTGCAAAGCAAGGTTGCCTCCTATGCCGTTCCGGAATTTGGAACAAACTTTGTCCGTCAGATGCTTGTGGAAACCCTGCCGAAAACCTTTGCCCAGCTCGTTAAAATATCCGGCTTGTCCCATGGTACCGATGTATGGAATACGAACGCTCAGGATTTGGTTGCGGGAACAACTGAATTCGGAAAAATTGATTTTAAGGACGTTATCGGCTGCCGGGATGATATTATGGTTGACCTGATGTATATGGGACTGGAGCCGCTAATGGCATTCCAGATTATGGAGTTTGTCCGGAAGGGCAAGGTGGCTAAGGACCCGGCAAAATGGGCGGTTTACCGTCAGGCTATGGTGGAGAAAAATGTTCCGCAGTGGTATATCTGGTCCTGTGAGCGGATAAAGTATATGTTCCCGAAGGCTCATGCGACTGCGTATGTGCTGATGGCACTTAGAATTGCGTGGTTTAAGGTAAATTCTCCTGCGTTATTTTATAGTGCATGGTTTTCTAAGCGGGCGAAGGCGTACCACGTTCAGACCTTTTTAGGAGGTCCTGTCGCTATTCAAGCCAAAATAGAAGAATTAAGAAACAAATCCGATTCTACTGTAAAGGACGACGATATGATTACCTCCTTGCAGGTAGCCTTGGAAATGACATCTCGGGGAATTAAGTTCCTGCCGGTAGATATTTTTAAATCCTCTGCAACGATTTTTGAGGTGGAGGACGGCAACTTACGGCTTCCGTTTATCGCCGTTGATAAGCTAGGCGAGGCTGTGGCGGTCGATTTGGTTGAGAAGAGAAATGAAAAAATGTTTACCTCCAAAAAGGACGTTCAGAAACGGACGAGATTAAATGCCTCTTTATTTGAAGAATTTAATATTATGCATTCGTTTGGAAATCTTCCGGAGGAGGACCGGGAAGCTACCGAAGGACTGTTTGCTTTTATGTGATTTTGTGTGAATTGTAAAATATATTGTTCATTTTCCTTAATTTATGATATAATCATATCGTCATATAAGTTAAAAAATTAGGAGGAAATTCAGATAAATGAAACAAAGTCCATTATTTTCAAATATTGAAACCGGCGAAGCATACTATGATGATGTTGAGCGTGCCACCTATAAGGGGATATGCTTTAAGACCTTTTTCCTGCTTGGCATAGCGGTTATTGTCGCGGCAATTACGGCATTTTACCTGCCTACGATAATTTCCAGCGGTAATTTCGGTACATTCTATATTGCCTTATTTGTAGCTACGATTGTCGGTTTTATCAGCGTTATCGTCGGAAGGTCAAGCGAGCGTGCTGCCAAGTATGCCAGTTTTATTTATTCCGTATGCGAGGGTTTATTTTTAGGGTGCTTAACAGCCATCTGTGAAGATGTGCTTCCGGGCGTTTCTGCCATTGCCATTTTTTCGACGCTGGTTATCTTTGCGATTATGCTTACATTGTTTGCTACCGGCATTTTAAGAGTAGGGAATAAGTTTAGAAAGTTCTGCTTCGGATTTGCGTTAGGTGCGATTGCCTTGATTTTAATTACCTCTATCGCGTCCGTATTTATTGAAAATGTTCAAACCTATTTAGGTATGCTGGCTTTAGTTGAGCTTTTCCTTTTGGTTTATGGGGTTATTACTTTATCGCTGAATTTTGCAGAGGCACAGGGAGTAGTAGAGGCCGGAGCCTCTAAAAAGGCGGAATGGTGTGTTGCTTTAGGCTTGATGGTTAGCTTGGTATACATTTACGTTGAAATTATTCGCTTTTTATTGGTTATTGCCGCTTCTAAGCGAGATTAATTTGTAAATAAGGCCTACTTTAAGGTAGGCTTTCTTTTTTATACGGAGGAGTAGAATGAATAAGGTTTTAAAGGTTCTAGGATATATTTTAATAGGGATTGTGCTGCTGCCGATTATAGCCATAGGTCTATATGTCGCTTTGGGAGGCTCTTTATTTTTAGGTCTTTACATTTATAATCGAAAAAAAAATGGTCCCAACGACCCCCGGGAAGGGAAGCCGTATAAGATTGCGTCTACGATTTTATTTCTTATAGGCATGGTATTTTTGTATTTGATAAATCAGGTTAAATTTATTTCATGGCAGGGATATTTATGGATTCAGCTGGTTGTGTTTATCGGGCTTCTTCCTATCTGTTATTATCAGTATAAATTAATAAAGCATAAGGCTTAATATTTGCCCAATACCATTTTTATCCTTGTCATATATTAAAACTGAGGAGGGTAAAAAATGTTTTATCAAGGTCAAATGATGAATCAATACGATGGTTCATGTGGATGTAATCAGGGATGTCCTTCAGCGGTTCCAACCTGTCAGCAGTGCAATCAGGTAGTTCAAACCTGCAATGTTCAGGATGTTCCGCATTATATTAACTACCATACTCATGTAGTAAATAACTGCATTAAACGCCATATTAATATTCCGACATACTCAACTTCTACGGAAAACGTAATGATAGACGAATATGTTCAGGGTCAGCCTATGTTTCAGCAGCCGATGATGGCTCAGCAGCCTGTAATGTACCAACAGCCGCTTCAGCAGGGACAGTATCAGGGAAATGTTGGCACAGAGGGCTTGGCACAGCAGATGGCAAACTATGGTCCGCAGGGATATCAAGGCATGGTAAATCCGATGAATCCACCGTTTAACTACTAAGAGTGAATTTTACAAGCTTTAGAGCTTGTTTTTTTTATTTGAATTCTATTTAAAATTCGATTCTTATTTATTGATAAATAAAAATAT
>ENA-UAOM01000337-UAOM01000337.1-human-gut-metagenome-genome-assembly--contig:-NODE-337-length-16407-cov-4.578889_pt1 | contig 16407 bp, 10 predicted proteins | sample MGYA00243468_ERZ654555 | MGnify/ENA primary metagenome ERZ654555 (study PRJEB26926, sample SAMN06164434) | human gut metagenome | biome: ENVO:00009003; feature: ENVO:2100002; material: ENVO:00002003... | reverse complement strand
GAGACAGGATGCCCTGTTTGTAGTTGTAGTAGGCCTGCGGCACGGCGGTGTTGGGTTTGTGCGAACCCGCGGGCGACACGCTTTCGTTCTTGAAAAAGATCTTCGCGGGCGTTCCGAGGGCCTTTTCCAGCCCCGTCGCGCGCACGAGCGGCGTCGGGCGCCATATCCTGTAAATCTCCTGCACCTCCTCGGGAATGTCGATGTAACGCTCGGTCGACATCTCCTGGTCGATCAGTTCCTCGGCGAAGATCGCCGACATCTGCTCCTTCGTGACGGGCTTTTTCGTTCCGGGGTGCAGCGGCGGGAGCGGTTTGTTGGGCATGTCGGCCACGATGTTGTACCATTGCGTGGGCATCTGTTTTTCGGTGAGGCAGAATTTTTTCGTTTCCATAATGGGTATCGGTTTTTGAATTTGAAATGTACAAAAGAAAAAGCCCGCTGCTTACTTTTCGTAAACAACGGGCTTGTGTATTTTTCGGGATTCAACTATACACGCGCGGTTCCGCACTCATTGTTCACGAGAGTCAACGAGCGCCACCACCATGCCTGTATGTTGAAATTGCGGATCATCTTTCAGTTTTGTTTCTGCAAATATATGCGGTCGGTTCGTAAAATGCAAATTTTTTACGAATTATTTTCGACACCTATATATGTAAGGAATTTTTACCGTACTTTGCGGAAAAATTTATATTTTTGCATGATTATCCGCAAATTCAAAACTTAACGATATGAATATTTCGTATAACTGGCTCAAACGTTATATCGCGACCGATCTTCCGGCCGAAAAGATCGCTGAAATCCTGACGGACATCGGCCTCGAAGTCGAAGGCTTCGAGAAGATCGAAACCGTGAAAGGCGGCCTTCGGGGCGTTGTCGTCGGCGAGGTTGTGACCTGTGCCGATCACCCCGATTCGGACCACCTGCACGTCACCGCGGTGGACGTGGGAGCCGCCGAGCCGTTGCAGATCGTCTGCGGCGCCGCGAACTGCCGGGCCGGATTGAAAGTCCTCTGCGCCACGGTCGGCGCGGTGCTCTACCCCGACGGCGGCGACGAGGAGTTCAAGATCAAACGTTCGAAGATCCGCGGCGTGGAGTCGCTCGGAATGCTCTGCGCCGAGGACGAGCTGGGCATCGGGTCTTCGCACGACGGCATCATGGAGCTTCCGGCCGACGCCCCCGTGGGCATGGAGGCCAGGGAATACCTGCATGTCGAGGACGACTACCTGATCGAGATCGGACTCACGCCCAACCGTGTGGACGCCGCTTCGCACATCGGCGTGGCGCGCGATCTGGCCGCTTACCTGAAGAGCCGCGGCGAAAATGCCGAAGTGAAACTGCCCGATGTTTCGGCCTTCGCTCCCGACAATCACGACCTGGAGGTGGCGGTCCGCGTCGAAAATCCCGAGGCCGCGCCCCGCTATGCCGGCGTTACGGTCACGGGCTGCAAGATCGGTCCGTCGCCCGAGTGGATGCAGAACTGCCTGCGCGCCGCGGGCATCAATCCCAAGAACAACCTCGTGGACATCACCAATTTCGTGCTGTTCGAGCTGGGCCAGCCTCTGCACGCCTTCGACGCCGCGAAGATCGAGGGCCGCGAAGTCGTGGTCCGCACCTGCGCCGAGGGCACGCCCTTCGTGACGCTGGACGGCGTGGAGCGCAAACTCACGGACAAGGACCTGATGATCTGCTCGGCCGAGCGTCCCATGTGCATCGCCGGCGTCTTCGGCGGACTGGACTCGGGCGTGAGCGACACCACGACCGACGTATTTATCGAGAGCGCCTATTTCAACCCCGTGTGGGTACGCAAGACGGCCAAGCGTTTCGGCCTGAATACCGACTCTTCGTTCCGCTTCGAGCGCGGCATCGACCCCAACATGCAGGTCTACGCCGCCAAGCGCGCCGCCCTGCTGATGAAGGAGCTGGCCGGGGGTACGATCTCCAGCGGCATCACGGACATCTATCCGGAGCCGATCGGGGATTTCGTCTTCGACATCTCGTTGGCAAGGGTCAACGCGCTGATCGGCAAGGAGATTCCCGAAACGGTCGTCCGCACGATCATCGCGGCGCTGGAGGTGAAGATCCTCGCCGAGAAAGACGGCGTGCTGACGGTCGCCGTGCCGCCCTACCGTGTCGACGTGCAGCGCGAAGCCGACCTCGTGGAGGACATCCTGCGCATCTACGGCTACAACAACGTCGAAATCCCCACGCAGGTCCGTTCGACGCTCTCCTATGCGCCGAAACCCGACCGCAACCGTCTGATGAACCTCGCGGCCGATTTCCTCACGGCCAACGGGTTTACCGAGATCATGTCCAACTCGCTGACGAAAGCCGCCTATTACGAGGGCCTGACCTCCTGTCCCGCCGAGCGTTGCGTGCGTATTCTCAACCCGTTGAGCGCCGACCTGAACGTGATGCGCCAGACGCTGCTGTTCAACATGCTGGAGGCCGTCGGTCTGAACGCCAACCGCCGCAACGGCGATCTCTGCCTCTACGAGTTCGGCAACTGCTATTTCTACGACGAGTCGAAGCGCACGGACGAAAACCGCCTGGCGGCCTACTCCGAGGAGTACCGCCTCGCCATCGCCGTCACGGGCGTCTCGACGCCGCAGTCGTGGAATGCGAAGCCCGTGAAGGCGTCGTTCTTCACCCTGCGCGCAGTCGCCGAAAAACTGCTCCGCCGCTTCGGCATCGACATCTACGCGCTGAAGGCCGAGACGCTCGAAAGCGATCTTTTCAGCGAGGGCCTCACGCTGTCGCTCAATGGCAAACAGTTGTTGCAGATCGGCTCCGTGGCCGCCGCAATCCGCCGCCGTACCGATGTCAAGCAGGATGTGTACTATCTGGAGATGAATTTCGAGGCCCTTGCGAAATCCACGAAGAAGCTGAAGATCGCCGCCGGGGAACTGTCGAAATTCCCCGAGGTCAGACGCGATCTGGCGCTGCTGGTGGACAAGTCCGTGACCTTCTCCTCGCTGCGCGACGCAGCCTTCGCCGCCGAGCGCAAGCTGCTGAAAAGCGTCTCGCTGTTCGATGTCTACGAGGGCGACAAGCTTCCCGAGGGCAAGAAATCCTACGCTTTGAGCTTCATTCTGGAGGACAAGACCCGCACGCTGGACGAGCGGACCATTGAGCGTGTGATGGCGAACCTCACCCGGCAGTTCGAGCAGAAATGCGGCGCGCAGGTCCGGGCCTGACGAAATTTCAGCAACCGAAAGACCGCCCGGCCCCATCGGAGCCGGGCGGTCTTCCTTAAAATACGCCGATGCGACGATTTTCCAGAATATTTGCGTGGACGACCCTGTTCTTCGTTGCGGGAGCCGTGCTGTTCTTTACCAAAGCCGCCGCGCTTCCCTATAAGGTCGCCTGGCCCGTCCTGCTGCTGTCCCTGGCGACCTTCCTGTCGCGGCGCCGGGAACTGCTCCCGTTCGGGTTCGCCTTCCTGTTTTCCGCCGCCGGGGATGCCGTGGGCGCCAGGGGGCTGTTCATTCCCCAGATGGCCTTCTTCGCGCTGGCGCATGTCGCCTATGTGTGCTGGTTCCTGCCCCGGGCGCGGCGCAGGCTCCGTGCGGTTTCGCTGGCCGTCACCGTCCCGCTGCTCGTCTTCCTTTTCGCCGCCATCGTCCCCGAGGCCCCGTTTCCGGCCGAACGCATCGGCGTCGCCGTCTACGGGCTGGTCATCGCCGCAATGCTTTATAGCGCGCTCCAGTACGACGGGGCATGCGCCGCCGGATTCAGGTGTGCGGCCCTGCTGTTCGTCTTTTCCGACGCGGTGATCGCCTGGAACCGCTTCATCGGACCGGTTCCGGCCCGGACCTGGATCGTTATGACCACCTACTACCTCGCGCAATACCTCTTTTTCCGCTTCGCCTTCAAAACCGCAGCCCGGAACTGACGCTTACAGCGCCGGTTTCACCTGCGGCGGCTGGATTGTGACGTAGGGCGTGCCGTTGTCGTCGCAGGTCGAGACGATCCGCACGGCCTTCACCGGACGCCCGGGGCGCAGCGTGATGCTTCCCATCTCCAACTCTCCCGCCCGCTCGAACGTCGCGCCGTCGTACGACACTTCGGCGTAACCCGTCGTCACGATCGTCTTCGGCAGCTGGCGGTTTCCCGTCTGCAAATACATTTCGCGGCACCTCACCGGCTCGCTGAACGTGTAGCGTATCCAATCCTGCTGCCGGCAGGCGCGGCGCGTACGCGAAAGGCCCTTGTAGCTCTCGGCGTTGGCATAGGGGAACTTCGCGCTCTCGCCCATCGAGGTCGTGATCGCCACGGCGGGCGTAATGGTCCGCCAGCGGGACTTGTCGGCCACGTAGGGGCTGCGGGCGGTGCCGTAGCGCGAATAGAAGCGGTAGAGATGCGGTTTCCCGGTGCGGACCGGAGCCGTGTAAGGGTGTTCTTCCGGAGAGCCGTCCATAAGGTAGTAAATCGCGGAGCCGTCGTCCGCCGAAGCGGTGAACGCGCCGTCGCCGTAGCCGACCTTCGGCGGGAAGAGCCGGAACCGGATGCCCATGGCCGCCATCCGGTCGTAATGTTTTCCTTTCAACTCCTCGTAATAGGCGTCCCACCCTTCGGCGTTGCCGCTCCAGGCGATGCGTGCGAGGGCGCAGACGCGCGGAAAGAGCATGTAGTCGAGGTAGTCGGGCTTTTCCGGCTCGTGCGAGACGTAGGCTTCGCTGAAAAACGCCCCCTGCAACCCCTCGACGTTGCGCATCTGTTCGGGGCTGAACTCCGTGAAGCCGAAGCCGTAGACCTTTTTGGCGTCGAAGATCGCCGCCCAGTCGTGCCCGTCCTCGCGGGGCGACTGGCGCATGTCGAAATAGAAGTACTGGCCCGGCATCACGACGGTGCGGTAACCCTTCGCCGTGGCGTCGAGACAGGCCTTGACGCTCTCCCAGCCGTGCACGCGGCACTCCCGGGCGAAGGCTCCCGTGCGCACGGCCTCGTTCCACACGGCGGGCCGTTTGCCGTGCGAACGGAGGATTGCGGCCATGCGCTCCATGAAGAGGTCCTCCAGCCGGTGCGGGTCGGTCATCCCCTCCCGTTTCATCAGCGCCCGGCAGTCGGGACACCGCTCCCACTGCGACATGTCGACCTCGTCGCCGCCCACGTGGATGTACTCCGAGGGGAACAGCTCGCACAGTTCGCCCAGAATGTCGCCCAGCAGCGCGTAATTCTCCTCCCGGGCCACGCACCATGCCGAACGGTAGTCGTAACCGTTGGTCGACACGGTGTCGGGCGGATAGTTGCAGCGGATTTCGGGATGCACCGACGCGATGTTGCGGCTGTGGCCCGGCAGGTCGATTTCGGGAATGATCTCGATATTCCGCAGGGCGGCGTAACGGATCAGCTCGCGCATCTCGCTTTGCTTGAAGTAACCTCCGTATTTCTCTGACCACTTGCCGTATACGGGCCTCACGGGCGAGTCGCCGCCGCGGAAGCCGCCGATCTCGGTCAGCTCAGGGTGCGAAAGGATCTCGATGCGCCACCCCTCGTCGTCCGAAAGATGAAGATGCAATTTGTTGATATTGTGGTAGGAAAATAGGTCTATATAACGTTTCACTTCATCCATTCCGATCCACGTCCGCGCCACGTCGAGCATCATCCCCCGATAGCCGAACCGCGGCTTGTCCTCGATCCTGACGCAGGCGATGCCGGTTCCCGGGGCGATCCCCCTGCGGGCGTAGACTTCGGGCGGCAGCAGCCGGAACAGTTGTTGCAGTCCGTTGAAAACCCCGCCGCAGGTGGAACTTCCGATCTGGATGTGGTCGGGCGTGATGTCGAGGGTGTAAGCCTCCGACGGCTCCCCGTCCGGGGCGTCGAGCGTCAGCACGACGGAGCCTTCCCCCGCCATGCCGTTGCGGACCCCGCACCCGAGGTATTCGGCGGCGTATTCGGCCAGGGGGGCCAGTTCGCGGTCGGCGGAGATTGTCGTTCCGGGACCGAACGTGAAGATCCCTTCGCGGGGCGTCGTTTTTTCCGGGGCGGGTTGCGCCGCGGCGGTGCACAGGCCGCAAAGGGCTGTTGTCAAGAGGATCAGAAGTCGTAATTTCATGCGACGTGAGGATTTTGTTTCCCGCAAAGTTACTTTTTTTCCGCCGAATGTGCTACCTTTGCCGGAGTAAAACCACGGTTTTAGCGGGCGGACGGCGGCGAATCACGGACAGATTCCGCTTCTGCGCCCGGTGTGAAAAAATAATTTGCGACATGGAAGATAAACGTCTGAAGGCCACGGCCCGTCTTTTGGAGGTGATGAACACCCTGCGCCGCGAGTGCCCCTGGGACCGCGAGCAGACATTCGACTCGCTGCGCAGCAACACCATCGAGGAGACTTACGAACTGGCCGATGCCATCACCGACCACAATATGGAGGGCATCAAGGAGGAGTTGGGCGACCTGCTGCTGCACGTGGTGTTCTATTCGAAACTGGGCGAGGAAGAGGGCGCATTCGATTTCGGCGACGTGGCCGACGCGCTGTGCGACAAGCTGATCTACCGCCACCCTCACGTCTACGGCGACATTCACGCCAACACGCCCGACCAGGTCAAGGAGAACTGGGAGGCGCTGAAACTCCGCAAGAAGAACCGCCGGAGCGGCACGCTGGGCGGTGTTCCGCGCTCGCTCCCGGCGATGGTCAAGGCCTACCGCATGGGCGAAAAGGCCGCCGGGGCGGGTTTCGACTGGGAGCAGAAGGAGGATGTCTGGGACAAGGTCCGCGAGGAGCTGGGCGAAGTGGAAGCCGAAATGAAATCGGGCAGCAAGACCGACCTCGAAGGCGAATTCGGCGACCTGCTGTTCGCGCTCGTCAACGCCTGCCGCCTCTATGGCGTGGACCCCGAATCGGCGCTGGAACGCACGAACAAGAAGTTCATCCAACGCTTCAATTACATGGAGGAACGCGCTGCGGCAAAAGGACATACGCTTCACGAGATGTCGCTCGGCGCGATGGAGGAGCTGTGGCAGGAAGCCAAGAGAAATTAAGAATTAAAAATCAGAAATTCAGATATGGCGCTTATACGAAAAGTCCGCGGGCATGAGCCTGTGATCGGAGAGAACACCTTTCTGGCCGAAACGGCCGTCATTCTGGGCGACGTGACCATCGGCCGCGACTGCTCGATCTGGTACAACGCCGTGCTGCGGGGCGACGTGAACCGGATCGTCATCGGCGACCGCACGAACATCCAGGACGGCGTGGTGCTCCACACCATCTACGACAAGGCGAAGCACCCTTCGCAGACGATCATCGGCAACGACGTCTCGGTGGGCCACAACGCCATCATCCACGGCGCGGTGATCGGTGACAACTGCCTGATCGGCATGGGCGCCACCCTTCTGGACAACGCCCGCATCCCCTCGGGGTGCATCATCGCGGCCAACGCGCTGGTGCTCTCGAACGCGCAGCTGGAACCCAACTCGGTCTATGCGGGCGTCCCGGCCAAAAAGGTCAAGGAGGTGACTGCGGAGCAGCGCGAGGAGATCATCCGCCGCACGGCCCACGACTATATGCTGTACGCCTCCTGGTACGGCGAGCCGGAAGAGTGACCGGTTTCCGTGCGGCACGGCAGGACGCGGCCGGAAACCGCGTTCGCAGGCCCGTCTCGCTCCGGATCCTCCCCGGAAGAGACCCGAGCCGCCGTAGGCGGCGGCTACGACCGCCCGAAGCGAAATCCGGTAATTTTTAGTTAGAGCGATAACTACCCTATATGAAACTGCAATCGAAATACGCCGATCTGGTGCTCAATCTGTTGGTTGCCGTGGCGATCAGCCTGGTGGTCAATTTCTCCTACGTGCTGCTGATGCTCGTGGACCTGAACAGCGACAGCCAGCCCCGCCCTTCCGACCAGAGAGCCGTCGAACGGCCCGACGAGGGCGTGCTTTCGGTCCACCCCGACGGCTACGGGTACCTGGTTTACGAGAACGGCGACAGCGTCTACGTGCCCACGCGGCGCATGCGGTGGCTGGAGATCGCGCCCGGCGACCGGATCGTCGCGGACCTGATGCCGCCGCGCTCCGAGAAGGCGCATCCGATGCTGGCGGAAATCCGCACGCGCAACGGCGCGGAGTTCGATTACAGCAAACTTTACAACGGGCCTTCGAAGATGACGGAACTGCTCCTGCAACTGTTCTACTACCTCGTCGTGTCGTTCGTCATGCTCTCGATCCTCACCTCCGTCAGGCGCAACTACTCCATGTCGCGCTTCGTGCGCCGCTGCCTGTGGTGCTGCGTCGCGGCGGCCGCGCTCTACTGCGTGGCTCCCGTCACGGAGTGGCACACGGGGCGCATCGGGCTGAACTTTATGAGCGGGCGGATGTTCGACTACATGCTGCTGCTCAAATGCTCGTTCGCCGTGGTGGCGTCGATGCTCTACGGGCGCATCTACGTGCTGATTTCCCAGCGGCAGGCCGTCGTCGTCGAGAACGAGCGGCTCAAGAACGAAAACCTCACCACGCGTTACAACATGCTCGTCGGGCAGATCAACCCCCATTTCTTCTTCAACTCGCTCAACTCGCTGGCGATGCTCGTGCGCGAGAAGCACGACCAGAAGGCCCTGACCTACATCGACCAGCTTTCGTACACGTTCCGCTACATCATCCAGAACGGCCAGAGCATGCTGATGACCCTCGACGAGGAGCTGAAATTCCTGGAGGCTTACAGCTACCTTTTCAAGATACGCTACGCCGACAAGCTCTTTTTCGACATCGACGTCGACGAGAAATACCTCGGGTGGAAACTCCCGGCCTTCTCGCTGCAACCGCTGATCGACAATGCCGTCAAGCACAATTCGATCACCCGCACCAAGCCGTTCCACATCTCGGTCCGCACCGAAGAGGGGCTGCTCGTGGTGTCGAACCCCAAGGTTCCCAAACTCGAACCCGAACCTTCGACCGGCATCGGGCTGGAGAACCTGCGCAACCGCTGGAATCTGATCACGGGCAGCGACATCGAAATCGTCGACGACGGCGCCACCTTCTCCGTGCGCATGCCGCTGCAAAATCCCTCCGTATGATGAAAGCCCTGATTATCGAAGACGAAACCGCCGCCGCGCGCAACCTCGCGGCGATTCTGCGGCAGACGGCTCCCGACGTGGAGATCGTGGCGACGCTCGAGAGCGTCGAGGAGAGCGTCGAATGGCTCCGTTCGAATCCCCACCCCGACCTGCTGTTCATGGACATCCACCTGGCCGACGGCGATTCGTTCCGCATCTTCGACGCCGTGGAGATCGCAGCCCCGGTGATCTTCACGACGGCCTACGACCAGTATGCACTCGAAGCTTTCAAGGTCAACAGCATCGACTACCTGCTCAAGCCGCTCAACGCTTCGGATGTCGGCCGTGCGCTGGCCAAGCTGCACCGCCTCACGTCGGTCGAGCGCAGCGATTACGGTTCGCGGGTCCGCACGCTGGCCGCCAGCCGCCGCGAGGAGGTTTTCCTGGTGCACGTGCGCGACAAAATCATCCCGCTGCACCGCAGCAGGATCGCCTACTGCTACACGTCGAACGAGAAGGTCACGGCCTACGGTTTCGACGGCGCGGCCTACCCGCTGGACAAGACCCTCGAAGCGTTGCAGGGACTGCTTCCCGAGTCCGAATTCTTCCGGGCCAACCGCCAGTTCATCGTCGCGCGGCAGGCCGTGAAGGAGATCGCCGTGTGGTTCGGGAGCCGTCTCACGCTGCACCTCACTGTCGAAACGCCCGAGCGGATTGTCATTTCCAAAGCCCGCGTTCCCGAATTCAAGGCGTGGCTGCGGTCGCTTCACCCTGTCGAATAGGCGGTTGACCCCGCCGTTCTGCCGTTTTACCCGGGGCCTGGCTCCGGGTTTTCGTTTTGGCGTTACCTTTGCATCAGGAACTCCGGGAAACCGGATTGCCGGAAAACAAAAAAAGTGATGCACAACCAAATTCGAAAAATTATGAAAAAGAGGATTTTTGCAGTTGCCGCAGCCCTCTGCCTGATGGCGGGAACGGGCGCTTTCGCACAGGAGGCCAAGCCGGCCGCCGCTCCCAAGGAGCGTCCGACCGTGGAACAGATGGCGCAGCGCATGACCGAACGCATGCAGAAGGAGCTGAAGCTCACCGATGCGCAGGCCAAGGAGGTTTACAACCTGAATTTACAGCAGATCAAGGAGATGCAGGCCATGCGCGAGAAGATGCGGGAGGCGCGCAAGGCCGAGGCCGAAAAGATGAAGTCGATCCTGACGACCGAACAGTTCGTGCAGTGGTCGCAGATGCAGGCTCCGCGGCCCGGCCAGCGCGGTCATGGTCCCCAGATGATGAAAAAAGGCGACCGTCGCGGAGGCGGCAAGGAGTGCTGTGACAAGCCCTGTCCGAAGAAGGACAAGAAGGGAAAGGAGTGAGGTTAGGTCTCTTGAGGCTTGTTACGGCCGGGGCGTCGGTTTGGTCGACTGACGCCCTTTTTTTGCCGATTCGCCCCGTGCGGGGCGCAAAACAAGCATAAAAAGAATTAACTTTACGCCCGTTTTCAACGCCGCCCGGGCTTAAGAAGCCCGACTTACGGGCGGATGGGACGGGAAACGCTATCGGGCCGGTTCTGCGCCCGGGTTTGAGAAGCCCGCTTCATGGGGCGGGCGGAACGGACGCGCGTTTTCAGCCGGTTCGCCGCCGAAAAAGAGATACACACAAACAGAAGATATGAAACGAACACTACTGACTACCCTGCTGACGCTTTTCGCCGCCGCGGCATTCGCCCAGAGGGGCGGCGTCACAGCCACGGTCGTCGACGCCGACACCGGGGAGAGCGTCGTCGGAGCGGTGCTGACGCTCACGCCTGTGAAAACCCCGGAGAAGAAACAGTATTTCACCTCGGCCTTCAAGGGCGCGGTGTCTATTCCGTCGCTCGCCTACGGCGAATATTCGCTTTCGGGGGCTTTCCTGGGCTACAACAACCTCGACACGACCTTCCGGGTCTCGGCTTCGAAGGTCAGCCTCGGACTGCTGAAACTCAAGCCGGGCGTGCAGATCGAAACGGTCGTCAAGGAGGCCAAGGCGCTGCGCACCTCGCAGAAGGGCGACACGGTGAGCTACAATGCCGGAGCGTTCAAGGTCGTGGCCGACGCCGATGTCGAAGGGCTGCTGAAGAAGATGCCCGGCATCACCGTCACCGACGGCACGGTCGAGGCGCAGGGCGAGACGGTCAAGAAGGTCTTCGTCGACGGCAAGGAGTTCTTCGGCGAGGATGTCACCACGGCCATCAAGTCGCTTCCGGCCGAGGCCGTCGACCGTGTGGAGGTCTACAACAAACTCTCCGACGCGGCCGAATTTTCGGGCATGGACGACGGCGAGGGCTACAAGGCGCTCAATATCGTCACCCGTCCGGGCATGCGGCAGGGCCAGTTCGGCAAGCTCTACGCCGGATTCGGCTACGACGCCGACACCAAGACCGAAGACAAGTTCAAATACATCGCCGGCGGCAATGCCAACGTGTTCAGCGGCGACAGCCGTATTTCATTCATCGGCCTGTTCAACAACGTCAACCAGCAGAATTTCTCGTTCGAGGACATTCTGGGCGTCTCGGGCGGCGGTGGCGGACGTCGCGGCGGCATGGGCAATTACATGGTGCGCCCGCAGAGCGGCGTGGCGTCGGTCAACGCCATCGGCGTCAACTACTCCGATACGTGGGGCAAGCGCAATCAGGTGACGTTCCAGGGCAGCTATTTCTTCAACAACACCAATACCGAGAACCGTTCGACGGTGGAGAAATGGTACGAGGCTCCGATGATCCCCGATACGCTGTCGACCAACGGCTATTCCGACACGAAGGGCTACAACCACCGGTTCAACGCCCGTCTGGAGTGGAAGATTTCGGAGAATCAGAACCTGATGATCCGTCCGCGTTTCAGCTACCAGTCCAACGACCCGTGGAGCGAGACGCTGGGCTGGCAATACGGAGAGAGCGGTTACAGCCGCACGGACAATTTCAGCGACGCCCTGCGCCACGGCTACAACGTAGGTACAAGCGCCGTCTACCGCACCAAACTGGGCAAGGATGGCCGTACGATCACCCTCGACGGGTCGTTCAGCTACTCGGACAACACGAACAATTCGAATTCGTGGTCGAACGTCAAGCCCATTTCGGACGTTCGTCCCGGCGCAGGCGACGATCCCCTCGCATGGGATCCCGCTGACTACACCGACCTGCGCTACCTGCGCTCCGAGGCCCCCTCGTCGTCGTACAGCCTGCGCGGCAGTTTCACCTACACCGAGCCGGTGGCCAAATACGCGCAGGTGAGCCTCCAGTACCGGATTTCCTACAATTCGCAGGAGCGCGACAAGCGATCGTTCGTTACCGACGACGACACCTTCACGGGCGGCGTGCTTAATCCCCTGCTGTCGAACTCCTACGAGAGCGGCTACCTGACGCAGAGCGTAGGTCCCGGATTCCGTTTTTCGAAAGAGCGCAACACGTTCATCGCCAACGTCTACTACCAGCGTTCGGCCCTCGACGGACAGATCGTGCGCGACGATGCCGAGAAGATCAAGCACGCCTACAACAACGTGACCTATTTTATGATGGGCCAGCTGAACATCAACCGCGAGAACTCGCTGCGGCTCTTCGTCTCGTCCTACACCGACAGCCCGTCGATCACCGACCTGCAAAGCGTTTACGACGTATCGGACGCCCAGAACATCAGCCACGGTAATCCGAACCTGAAGCCGACCTACTCGCACCGGGTGAATTTCCACTACACCAACTCCAACGTCGAAAAGGGCCAGACCTTCATGTGGATGTTCTCGATGAACACGACGCTGGATTACACGGCCCAGCATCTGGTGCAAAGACCCGGTGACATCACCATCGACGGACAGGCCTATTCGCCCAATTTCTACTCGACGACCGAGAATCTCGACGGTTACTGGCAGTTGCGGACGCACTTGAGCTACGGCCTGCCGATCGGGTTCCTCAAATCGAATTTCAACGTCATGGCGGGCGTCATCTACACCAAGACCCCCAGCATGCTGGGCGGTACGGTGGACTCGGCGACGGGTATGATTTCGGGCGGCGAGCGCAACGACACCAAGAATATGGGATACGACTTCCGGGCCGTGCTGGGCAGCAACATTTCGGAGAACGTCGACTTCACCCTCTCGTGGAACGGCACCTACAACGAGGCCACCAACTCGCTGAACGCGGACAAGTCGAAGAACCGCTATTTCAACCACACGGCGCAGGGCAACCTGAAGGTGGTCTTCCCGCTGGGCTTCACCTTCACGGCGAGCGCGGCCTACTCGCAGTATATCGGCTTCACGAACGATTACTCGGAGGATTACCTCCTGTGCAACGTCTGGCTGGGCAAGAAGGTCTTCAGGAACAAGCGCGGCGAAGTGATGGTCGGCGTCAACGACCTCTTCAACCAGAACCGGGCCTTCTCGCGCTCGACGGGTTCGGGCTACACGCAGAACTCGACCAACAGCGTCATCGGCCGCTACTATATGGTGCAGTTCAACTACAACCTGCGCCGTTTCGGCAAGAAGGGTTCGCGCAATATAAAGGATTACGACGGTGTCGAGTCCTCCTCCGGTTCCCGCCGCATGGGACCCGGCGGGCCGGGCGGACCTCCTCCGGGGATGTTCCACGGACCGCGGTAAACCGGTCCCGGGCCGGATTGAGCAGGTTGACGAGAGCGATCTCCGTCAACCTGCTTTTTTTCAGGTCTCCGGCAGCGGAAATGGAATCTTTATAAATTGCAGATTTTTTTTTAAATTTTCGGTAAAATGCTTGTATATACTAAAAATTTTATCGATATTTGTATGTGACTGTATCTCCGCATGATGGCCTTTCGCGGTTGTTTTCCGCCAAATCGCTCTGGGTGAACAACATATGTGCTAACAGATTAAATGATGATGCCATGGAGAAAACAAGTACAATGAAACAGGCGGGGACCTCCGTATTGGTTGCCCTTGCTTTGATTTGTGTCGTTTCGTGTGCGAAAATCGACGACGAATCGTCCGCCGTCGCACCGGAACAGCCCGCTCGGCCTACTGTGCTCTTGCCGACGCGCAGTTATGAAGAGGCCCTTTCCCTTGCCCGGAAGAGCATCGCCCTTGTCGACCGGGGCCAGACCCGCTCGGCCACAGCCCGTTCGATCCGCAGCGAACGCGGCCAATGCGTCACTACCCCGTCCACGCGCAGCGGCGCCGGGAGCGACACTTTGATGTATGTTTTCAATTTTGAGAACAACGACGGATTTTCGGTCATTGCCGCCAACCGCGCCGTCGATCCTGTGCTGGCTGTCGCCGAAAAGGGAAACTACACCTACGGCGAACCGACCGGCGTGGAGAATTTCGATTTCTATATGGACGCCATGGCGCAAAGTCTGGCCGTGATAAAGCCGCCGAAGTTCGACACGATACGCACTACGCCTAAATTCAAGACGGTGGAGGTCAATGAATCCCGCTCCTGCGACCCGCTTATTCCGGTCAGGTGGGGGCAAAGATCTCCCTACGGAGACTATTGCAGCAATGGGTATTCCGGCTGCGTGGCGACAGCCATTGCACAGATTATGGCCTATTACCGTTTCCCGTCTTCTTTCACGACGACCTACACCGATGCTCCGCATGCGGGAGAGACGATCGCTTTGAACTGGACTTCGATAATAAGTTATCCATACGTATACCAAGTACCCGCACTGATGCGGGAAATCGGACAACGGGTAGAAATGACATACCATCCAATAGATGAGAATGATATGGAGACAGGAAGTAGCGCTTTTTCGTATATGGCACCCGATTGTTTGATATCTTTTGGCTATAGTTGCGCTTCGGGCCTTGCAAGCTATGAGATAGCTTCAATTAGAACCAATTTGGACGAAACACACCCCGTTTATGTAAGGGCGAATGATATTTCAGAAGGAGGCCACGCTTGGATTGCCGATGGATATATCTATTCGCGTATCGGTACGGAATATTACGAAGAAATATTGATCGACAACGGATTAACCCTATATTACGACTATATACTGACAAATTCTACCGTTCAGACAACCAATCTGGTCCATTATAATTGGGGCTGGAATGGCAGTTGTGATGGCTATTTTGCTCCTGGAGATGGGGTCGCTTCTGGCAATGGATATATCTTCAATGGATTGCAGATGATAACATCGATCCGTTTACCCCGTATTGATAGTAATTTAAATCAAGATTTCTTATGAAAAAGTTGATAACAATTTTAGTCCTGTCATCGGCGATGCTGTCGGCATGCGAAGGTGATCCCGAGATTGTTCCGCGAACACCGACGGAGGCAAAAATCCGGGAACTGATGATCGGTTACGACGGCAAGGTCGATATGAACGCATTTGTAACGGATGCACAGCGTGGAGTTTGGGTGGTTGATGCTTGTGATATGACCTATACAGATGGGAAGGTGTCTGACGGAAGCGGTTACGATGGAGGAACTTTGATCAACCATATGATGCTTCTTCCCACTGGTATATGCCGTACATTCTTTACGCTTATGCATATTCCCGGCCCGACGGTATATTCGGAAGGCGATCAATGGAGTGTCAGCGGTGAAATGAAGAATACATTGGCCCTTTATAATCCCGGGATCGAAGAGAGTGCGAAGACCGCCAACTATGATCAGTATGCTGCCCGGACGACGCTCGAACTGCTCTATTACAAGGACGGTGTATTCGTGATGAAAGGCCGGCAACCCTTTGCATACATGGGTGGACAGACTTCGAAGGGCGTTTACGAGGATTACTGCCGGGTTGTCGGGCATATCGCCACCGACAAGGCGACGGTGGATAGATACCTGTCGTATATCTCCTACGAGCAGTATAAGGAGGAAAATCCCGATAAATTTTAGACTGCCGTTTACTCACAAAAGAGACGCCGGACCAAAATCCGGCGTCTCTTTTTGCGTGTGTACGGAGCCGTTAGCGCCCTTCGTCCCCGTTTTCCTTCCGGGCGGGATGTTCCCGTTGTTCGCGGCCGATCACCTGGTGAATGCCGATGCAGGCCAGCCCGCCGTAAACGACCGTGAGGATGATGAGCCACTTGATTTCGGCGAAAACCTCGGGGATCGAGGCCCCCATGGTCTGGATACGGATGAAGCCGTTGACGCCGTGGCTGCTCGGGAACAGCTGTCCGAGGTTGAACAGCCAGTCGGGAATGCCCTGGCGCGGGTACGACACGCCGCTGAGCATCAGCACCGGGATCGAGGTCCACAGCAACAGCAGCAGCGAGTTTTCGCGGTAGCGGAACAGCGTCGATACGGCGATGCCCATGGCGATGCAGGCCGCCAGATATGCCGCCATGAAGAGCATGACGGCTCCCGTCGCGCCGTTCATCGGGAAGTGGAACAGCCGGTAGTGCAGGCCGAGGATATAGGTGCAGGTCACGGCGTAGATCAGCGCGTAGACCAGTCCGCGTCCCAGGACGATCGGCAGCG
>ENA-UAOM01000335-UAOM01000335.1-human-gut-metagenome-genome-assembly--contig:-NODE-335-length-16439-cov-5.153992_pt1 | contig 16439 bp, 19 predicted proteins | sample MGYA00243468_ERZ654555 | MGnify/ENA primary metagenome ERZ654555 (study PRJEB26926, sample SAMN06164434) | human gut metagenome | biome: ENVO:00009003; feature: ENVO:2100002; material: ENVO:00002003... | reverse complement strand
GAGATGTCTTAGGGTCTCGTGGGCTCGGAGATGTGTATAAGAGACAGGATTATTTGCAATCTTGGTGTTACCAGCTTTGTAATAATCATACTGAAGCTGGTAATTCTGTTCGTACTGATTGGCATAGCTTCTTGCGCCAAAGACTTCAAACTCGGAAAGATCGAACAGGTAATCGGTGGTGGTTGTAACATTACCGGAACTGTTGCTGGAATTGCCCGTGTTATCGGTGTACTTGGTCACGGGTTGCATCACAGCACGAAGGTCAGACGGAAGCGCCGCCATCAAACTGTTTGCCAAGGGGCTTGTGGGGGTTCCATCATTGCCATAAAGGGTTTTCCGCTTATAGCAAGCGTTCCAACCCCCGCTGTTCGTGTTGCTGGTGTTCCAACTGAAATAACCGGTGCCGGAAATATTAGTGTTGTATTTGCTGTCACACAAGGCAACGGCGGCACTCCCAATTTTTCCAATCTGAAAATGGATCTTATTCCCGCCTTCACGGGCCGAATTGTGATTGAACCCCAAAATGAAAACATTGACCGCCAAATTGGAAAAAGTGGTGTTACCCACCTTGCCATTGATCTTGATTTCCTTCACATCACCAACGGCCCAATAGTTGGCCCCCAAACCTGCGGAACTGACTTCCCGGATGGTTGCCCAACTGTTATCGTTCAGAACCTTGGTGGGCAATGTCACTTCAACGGAACAGGTCTTATTGGCCGGGGCCGTGTAGTTGGTGCCAGCGCCCACGCTGACGGTGATTGTGGCGCTTCCTTTGGCCTTGGCGGTAACAGTTACCACCGAACCGGAAACGCTCACAGAAGCCACCGTGGGGGCGCTGGAAGTGGCCGTAATCTTACCATCACCCGCCCTTGTCACGGTGATGGTGTCCGTGGTCTTTGCGGCGGTTAGTTTGATGGAAGTCTTATTCAAAGACAAACTACCAGCGGCCTTGGCAATGCTCCAAGCAACCGTTTTGGCCCCGGTACTTCCATCAGCCCACTTGTAGTTCGTTTTCGGCGTGAAGGTGGCATTGTAGGAACCGGCGTTCGTGCCGCTGGTGGTTCCTCCAAGCGTCATTTTCCCGCTGTCATAGTTGTTCCAAGTGGGGCTTTGGGCCGAACCGGTATAAGTAAGGCTGTTGCTCTGCGTGGGGATCGTCATGGTGGCGGCGTTGATCGTCCAAGTCACTTCCTTGGCGGTCTGCGTACCGTCTGCCCACTTATACCGCCCCTTGGGTGTGAAAGTGGCCGTGTAGGTTCCCGCATTGGTGCCGGTAGTCACGCCGCCCAATGTCAGCGCATCGGGGTTATAAGCGTTCCAAGAAGGACTTTGGGCCTGTCCGTTATAGGTCAGGGTGCCATTCTGCGAAGGAAGAACATTGATGGTATAGACGATACCGGACACAGCATCCAAGGCCGCATTTGCGGCATCCTGTGCGTTCTGTGCGGCTTCCACACAGGTTCCGATCTGGTTCAACAGATACGGGTGGGCGGTCTGATCAAGGTTGTGTTCGTTCACCTTTTTTTGGGCCGTACCTTTGGGATCATAGTTCATGTTGGGAAGCTGTTCGGCGGGAACCTTACCATCCACCAGATCAGCCTTCCCGGATTGACCTTTCTGAAGGGCTTCAACGGCATCCGCATTGGCCTTCATTTGGGTATCAATCTTATCCATGTTTTCATTCTGAACCCCTACATCATAAAATTCAGATTCAAGGGGTTTAGTCAGCTTGTAGTTGGTTGTTTTATTCGCCATTCTTCAAAACCTCGTTTCTCAACTGATTATGGGTATAGGCGGCAAGCTGGGCATGGGTGAACCGCCCAAGTTCCGCATGGGTGTTATAAAGCTGAAGCAAGGTCACAACCATGTTTTGGGGAACAACCCGGTTCAGCAAAGATTCAACATCATTGAAGTTGTTCTTTGCGGCCAACCCGATTTTCACAAGAAGCTGATAGGTGCCTTCTTCCACATCAGCGGAATAGTTACCCTTCCCGCATAGCGTTTCAAGGATGTTCCGAAGCTGGGGCAAGGTGTACGGAAGTTCTTCATTGATCCGGGTCAGAATACGGAACCGGCGATCTTCAAGACTGTCCGTGCCTTTGGGGGTAATCCCCAAAATCTTTTCCCACCGGGAAAGGCCCATGTTTCCAGCGGTGGGAATGAACTGATTATCAAGAAGATCATCCGTGGTATTCCATGCCTTTTCAATTTCCGGCTGTTCGCTCCCCATGATCCCCTGAAACTCCGCATAATCACGAATGACATAGGGAAGATAATCAATCAGTTTGCGTTCCATGCTCCCGGCCCCCTTATCCGCTGATCACGATGGTTCCCGGCTCAATGGTTCCCAAAACCGGGATGTGGTCAAGGGTCAGGGTACAGTTCGCCGCTTCACCGTTGATCTTGGTGTTGGCAATATCCAGAATACCGGTGATTCCCAATAGGCGGCTTTCCACCTGACTGATACGAACCACAAGGGCTTCATTCTGGTCTGCCCAACTTTGGGCCAGTTCCAAGAAGTAACCGTTGATTGCTTCCGTGACATAGGCGGAAACATCATCCCAACCCCATTCCCGCTGATAGTACAGATCGAAGGAAAGGTTGATGGTATCTTCACCCACGCCTTCAACCCTCACCACATGGCCGATGGGGGCAATGCCCACGCCTTCACCGGCGTTCTGAAGGGGGTCAACTGCGGTCTGCACCTGATCCACAAGGGCTTCCGAAGGCTTCTTGAAGGAACTGTTGATGATCACCAGCTTCACGGTTCCGCCCACGGTCAGCTTGCTATTGGCTCCCGCCGCATACACGGCATCCAACCACGCCTTAATTTCCTCGGACACACCGGAAAGGCCGCTGATCCAAGTGTCGGTTCCCGTGGGCGGGATCAGCTTGGCCGGGTTCAAATCGCTGTTCCAAACCCGATATACCTTCACACCGCCCACGCCGGGAATGGCGTTCACCTTTTCCAGATAATCCGCACGGTTGCCGCCGAAGGCTTGGGCGTTCAGGCTATCCATGTAACGCTGTCTGAAAACCTCGGTATCTTCTTCATCCTCACCGGGGATCACCACGGCGGAAATGGAACAGGTTTCAAGCCCGTCCACATACTCAATGGGAATCACCGTTCCGGTGTAGTCATTACCGGCTTCACCAGCGGTTTCACAGGTGATTTCATACTTACCACTTCCACGGTCAGCCGAAACATAATAGTTCAGTTCTCCAATGGAAAAGCGGGTGTTCATGGGAAGGTGCAAGGTGGTTGGTGTAATGCTCAACTGCAACACGGCGGGGCTTGCCGGTTGCGGTTTCAGCCCCCTCTCTGCCGCCCTCAAAATGAGATAAGGGCGGGTTGCGGTGTCTGCAAAGGTTTCATTCAGCACCGTATCAAGGGCAATATAAAGGTTCTGCAATTCCACGGCGGCGGGGGCATCACCGCACCAAACCAACGAACCTTCACGGGTGTCTAAATTGCCATTGATAGAAAGCGCCTTCTGAAGCATCCGGGAAAGGATTGCTTCATAGGTCTGTGCTTCATACATCAGATTTCAACCCCCAATTCTGCATTGATTTCGCCAAAAATGCTGACCACCGTGAAGGTAGTCAGCACTTTCTTTTTGTTCACCGTAAATTCAAAGTTCTGAACCGCCGTGATCCTATCATCCTGAAGCAAGGCTTCACGAACCCGGCGTTCAATTTCGGGAATACAGTATTCCACATCTTTCCCGATCAGATTATGAAGTTCAACCCCATAATCCCAAGAATGGATCAACCATTCATAGCGTTCTGTGTTCAGGATCAGGAAAACCGCCTGTTCCACAGCTTGAATTTCATCAATGGTGCCGATGATGGTCAGGTTGTTGTGGTTCATCCTGAAAGTACGGCTTGGAAGGGTTTCAATGGTGAAATCCTGTTTAATATCATCCTGCACTTGTGGAATCATCATCAAGCCCCCTTTACTCGGTCAATAACCACGAATTTCTTTCCTTGCTGAACCCGGATCAGAAGCACCTTTTCACCGGCCTTCAAAGCGTTGTGAACCTTGAAGGTTTTCTTGCCAACATAGGCGTGTTTGTGGGCTTCATACGCCGCCGCACCAGAACCACCGCCTTTGTCCTCGGTGCTGTGGTTCACCGTCATATCAACTTCAAAATCAGTCACATTCCGGGTCAGGATCAGCATTTTGGAAGTGTAGATGGATTTCTGATCCACCTGAATTTTCAAGGGTGAAGCGGAAAGGACAGTTCCAAACAGGATGTTCACCGGTTTCCCAGCTTCCACAGCTTCCACCGCCGCCCGTTTTACCACTTCAACAGGATTAGGCAATAAATTCACCCCCGATCAGGTCAAGTTCCATCATGTGTTCATCACCCCTGAAGGTATGGGTGACTTTGTTCACCACCATGTAATTGTTGGTGACAATATCGCCAAGGTTCAGGGCCACCACCACGGCGCTTCCAGCACGAACCCGCACATCACCGAAAGCGTTCTGAATGGTCAGCTTGCGGGTTTTCTGATCGTACAGCTTCAACAGGGCATCCGCCTTGGCGGAAGCGCCCGTTTTGGTCTGAACTTCTTCAAAATACTGAAGAACACCCCATTGGTTCATTTTCGCCCCGTCCTGTGCAATGAACAATTCCCGCTTACCGGTTTTTTCATCGTTATAGGCCAGCTTGATCTTGTTATAGGTCTGTTCATCAATACTGGATTCATAGCTGAAGTTTTCCCCGGTTTCTTCATCAATCAGAAGGTTCAGCTTCATGGTATTGATGTTCTTCAGGGTCAGCTTCCCGGCATCGTCATACAGAACATAAAGCTGTTTGGTATTCATCAGGGTTTCATCAAGGGCGCTCTGGATCATATCAAACAGGGTTTGGTTTTCTTCCACGATGGTTTCAATGGTATAACCAGTATCTTCCACCGTGCCAAGGTTCAACCGGAAATCTGTTGCAATGCGCTTCAGAAGGTCAGAAGCCTTCAGCCCTTCTTCCGTGATGGTGTCCTTGTTCTTCAAATAACGCAACTGATCATAGGCCACAACATCAATGGTGCCGCCCTTGTCACGCTTTTTCTTGAACACAAACCCATAGAACATGGCGGTTCCGTTCACAGTCAGCTTCACCGGATCACCTTCAGCAAAGTTCAGCCCCGGCCCCTTGACAACGGTGAACTCCAACTTGCCGGGGGTTCCCTTGCGTTCCAAGGTCAACCGTGCGCCTTCCTCGACAACGGGGAATTGAATGGTGCTGTTATGCTGGATGAACAATTCAACTGCCAAACGGAATCACCCCTTTCAGGAAGGCAAAGTAAGAACCTGACCGGGATAGATCAGGTTCGGGTTCTTGATTTTGTCCTTGTTCAGATTATAGATTTTCGTGTAATCGGCCCCGTTGCCCAACTGCTTCTTGGCAATGTTCCAAAGGCAATCACCAGATTTCACAGTATAGGTGGCGGCTTTCGTGGCCGTTGTGGTGGGCCGGGGTGCCGCCCTAACCGTTGCGGTGGCGGTTCCCCCGGAAGTCTTGGCCGGTTGCACGGTCACGGTCTTGGTGCCATAGGCTCTGTACTGTTTCAGGTTGATCTTCACCTTCACATCAAAACCTTCACCGGCATCATCGGTGATTTCATAGGTTTCAAGGCCAACGGTCAAATTGGTGTAATGGAACATCCCGCCACCGGGCTTCTGCCGGTTCAGAATGAATTGGAACGGGGTCTTGCTCACCTTCAGCCGTTCAAACAAGGACAGGTAATAGGCGGCGCTTTGCGCCCCACCGTTACTGAAGGGATAGGACACTTGGGGAAGAACCAATTCAAAGGACACATCCGAAAGGCCAGCGGCCTTCAGAATGTTGATTTCTTCCCCGTTGATCAGGGTCATGGTCTTGTTCTGGTTGTTGATCTTCACCGTCACCTTGGAAGGGGTGATGGGCATAAGCGTTCCCGCCATATACAGTTTATATGCCATTACTCATGCACCCCTTCTTCAGAAACTTCCAGCTTTTCAGCAAAGTCATTGGCCCAAGCATCCATGATCCCATCCAAATCAGCATCTTTGGAAATGTGGTTTTCATTGTGCTGTTCAACCTTGATTTCAGCGGTAGTGAACCGGTTGATTGCTTCACGCTCCGCAATGTCACGAAGATAGGCCAAATCTTCTTCAGCAATATCCAAGGCATCAGCGGTGGCCGCTGTGTTGTTTGCAATATCGCCGGTGTTCCCGTAAATGCTATCAAGATCATTGCCAAGGTTGAAGGCATCCAAAGAATCAGCCCCCATAGAATCCAAGGCGGAAAAATCAAACATACCGGAAACCTTATCGGCCACACCATCACCCCAAGCGGCACCGGAAGCAAAGGCATCAGCGGCCCAACCATCTTGGAAGGTGTCAAAGGTAGACATTCCTTCATTGAAAGCATCGGCAACGCTTTTATATTCCTCAACATTCCCATAGGCTTCAGCGGACTTAGCCGCATATTCGCTTGCTTTGCTGGTAATCCCGGAATAGTCGAACTCAACGAAGGGCAATTTGTTCAGGGCTTCACAGATACCCGCCACAACAGTAAGGGCCGTAGAAAGAAGGTTGTAAAACCACCCCTGAACATTGGAAATAACATTGTGGAAGGCCGTTCCGATATTGGAAGCACAAGCCCCCAAAGCGTTCCAGATACCCAAGGCGATATTTGCCACGGACAGGCCAAGGTTTTTGAAGAAGGAAATCACAAACATGATTCCCCCGCAAATCACACCGAAGCCGCTATTTGCAATTCCGGTGAACTTGGCAACTGCCGCACACGCCGCATAGATAGCCGCAATGACGGCGATAATCAGAAGGATGATCCATGTAAGGGGGCAAGCCAAAAGCGCCGCATTTAGGCCCTGCTGGGCTACCGTAGCGGTGAAAGTGGCTCCCGCTTCCATAGCAGTTGCCGCCGCATGAACGGCCTTGGCCGTTGCCTGAATACCCATAATGGCATTTGTCACCAGCGCCACACCGTTATAAATCAGCATAGCGGCCACAATACCCATGATGATAGGCTGAATCCAACTCCAATTATCAACGATCACAGAAGCAATGGAAATCAGAATATCCAGCACCGAAGAAGCCACATTTGCAACCCCCGCAAGCCCATTGATCAGGGCTGTGGTGACTTGCTGGAACTTGGTGCTGTTAGCAATCTGGTTGATCTTGGTCAGGATCGGGGCAAACATGGAAAGGGCCTGATTCTTCATCCCGGCCCAAATCTGCGCCCAAGTCTTGGGCATGGAATCGAACTTTGCGTTGGTTTCGTCCGCCATAGCAAACATGGCGTTCTTCACCACTTCAGCCGTTACCTTGCCTTCCTGTGCAACCGTCTTAATGGAACCTTCCGCAATCCCCATATACTTTTCAATGGCTCTTGCGATACCCGGTGCACCGTCCAGAATAGAGTTCAGTTCTTCACCACGAAGCGCACCCGCCGCCATTGCCTGTGTAAGCTGGATCATGGCGTTGCTCTGCTCTTGGGCCGTAGCACCGCCAATAACAAACTGTTTGTTCACCTGTTCCATGAAGGCAATGACCTGATCCATATTGCCACCGAAGGCGTTACCGGCGTTCAGGCCAAGTTTCGCAACGGCGGAAGCGGTGTCAAAATAAGCGGATCGGGAACGCTGGGCGGAAGCCATAATCTTCTGTTCCAAGGCTTCAACGGAACCGCCATCATCCACAAGCAAATTCAATCGGGCTTTGGTGCTTGCCAATTCATCCGAAATGTTCAGCACCTTATTGATCCCGGCGATACCACCAGCGGCAATGGCAACTTTCTTGATGATGGACAGAAGCCCGTTGGCGGAATTGCTACCCCCACGGATGGAATTGTTGAAATTCTGCTGTTCGTTGTTGGCGTTCCTGATATTTTCTTCAATGGTATCAAAGGCGGTTCCCGCTTTCGCCCATTCTTCACGGGCTTCCCGGATTGCCGCCGTGTCAACGGCTCTACCGGAAGCCTGTTGCATGGATTCAAAGGTGTTCAGCACAACACCCATAGCCTTGTGCATACTCTGAAGGGGGCTGGTAACACCATCATAAAGGGCAATAGCGGCCCGGATGTTTCCCACAGGGATCACCACCTTTCTTGGAGAATAGAAGCCGGGGCCTTAATGGTGGCGGCCCCGGCGCTGTTTTCGTTCAATTTCCTTCTGCTTCTTCTTTTCAGCTTCCACCCGAACATCAATGGCCGCAATGATGAAGGCCCGTTCACGGCGGGGCAAAGCATAAAAGGCGGAAGGTGTCAAATGAAGTTCGTGAAGGCAATAGTAAGCAATGTTCGCTTCACCATCACCTTCACAGATTAGTTTTTTGCTTCATCAACCTCATCCTGCATGGTGGTATCAAAACCACACACTTCCTGAATCTTGGTCAGGTATTCGGCATATTCGCCGGGGGTCAGCATGGTTTTCAGAAGGGCATCAGCGCCCATGACCTTGTAGCTGTCCTGAAGTTCCTTATCATTCAGATTGGGGAACACGGTACAAGCAACGGCCAGCTTGCCAAGGTAAAGATCATAGTCGGTTTCCTTCTGATACTGGTTCTTCTTGCCGGGAACCGGAACACGCTTGGCACAGGACTTCCGAAGGGCTTCATCCTCGGTGCCGGTGATGGTCTTGATCTCCCAAGGAATGGGGTTGCCATCCTCACCCAAGAAGCGTTTAGAAGCAACAAACTTGATGTTCTCAACGGGAACGGCGTTTTCAGCCAAAAAAGCGGACAGGCTCATTATTTTTTCCTCCTATATTTTGATACGAAAAAAGGCCCCGGCCCCTACCGAAGTAAGGCCGGGGCGCTCTGCTTACTGCATACCGGCCAAAAGGCTGAAGGTTTCGGGCATCTCGAAATCTTCAAAGGTGAAGTCCATATCTTCATCCAAGTATTCCGCATCAGCATCAAACTTGGCAAGCAAGCCGCCATCCATATTGCAATCCTTCAGGATCACGGTCTGACGGCCCACAGAAGAAGTGGGATCTTCATTGGTCACCTGAATGTCAAAATAGACATCCTCGCCGGTGTCCTTATAACGCTTCATCAGCTCACGGAAGATGGAAGTGTTATAGTGGAAGGTGGCGGAACCCGTACCCTTCCAGCCGGTGGCCTTATTGCCCTTGCCGGTCTTGCCCAAAATGGGAACTTCCGTTTTGTTCTTCTCAAAGTTGGCTTCAAGGTTGATAGCCTGCATGAAGTTGTAACGGTTATCCCCGATGGTCACGAAACATTCAGCCAAGGAAGCGGAAACAGCATCCTTGGCGTTCATGATGGTTCTATCTGCCATGATGGTTGTACCTCCTTACTGAACATAGACGGTCATATAAAGCTGTTCCATAGCGTTCACGGGGGTCACATAATCAGTAACCACCACGGATTTCTTGGTATCGCCCTTTTCAACCGTCACATTTTCGCCGCTGAAGTTCTCAATGGCCCGAATATCCTGAAGTTCCGTGTGGTGCTTCACAATATCGTTCCAAAGGGAAATCCGGCCGGCGGCATCATTGGGAACCTTGCCAAGATACTTCTTGCCGAACAGAACGGCAATATCATTGGCGATCTGATCCAAAACTCGGATCGTCTGGTTGCTGGAAAAATCGCTGGACTTTTCATCCGTGATGGAAATGAAGCTGTTAATGTCAGTCAGGACACACACCGCTTCATCCACACGATGGAACATGAAGGAACCTTCCCTGATCCCGTTTTCAAGCTGGGTCTGCGTGAAATCGGTGTCCACATCGTATTCACCATCATAGGTCATGTTGGTGGCGCTCTTATTGACCGCCGTGCCGCCGATCACACCCGTAACCCAAGGGATCAGGGCGGTGGAAGTCTTGTCGGAAGTCAGGCCGTTCTTGACGCTCACAACGCCTTCATAGTCGGCCAGCTTGCGGAAAAGAACCACCTGAAACTTCTTGCCCACATCATCACGCATACGCTTTGCGAAAGCCGCAAACAGGGCGGTGATGGTGGCCTTGCTCTCGGTGCAACCCATAGCATTGAAAGTGTACGCTTCCGCCTGATCAAGATAGGTCTGATAGTCGGAATCGGCCACGGTGCCATTGGTGCCGCCCGTCAGGGGCAAGGAAGCGGTCAGGGAAAGGGTTCCGCTGGACTTCCAATCCACATAGGCATTGGCCTTCAGATCGGTGATAGCGGCCACACCTTCCTGAAGATCAACCTGAACGGTTCCCAAGAAGGTTTCCACATCGAACAGGGGCTTCTGTTCGGTGCTGTTTTCATTGGCCGTGATCACAACCCGAAGATCATTGCCACGGGTGCCGGGGTATTTGGCCGTTGCGTAGGTGTTGGACGCTTTCACGCCGCTGGAACCAAGGCGGAAGAAATGAACGGTCTTGGCGTGAAGGAAGATTTCACGCATGGGCTTCAGTTCATCCGCCGTGTACGCATAGCCGAAAATCTTCTGACTGTTCTTGATGAAGTCAGCCTGTTCCACCGTGAAAATCTTGCCTTCAGGCCCCCAATTCATGGCAAGGGGGATGGTGACAATGCCACGGTCAGAAAGGGTGGCGCTTGCCTGCGCCACAGAAATGAAGTTGATATATGCACCGGGCAGAACCTTGTTCTGCACCAAGAAGGTGCCGCCGCCAAGGGCCATATTAGTTCACCTTACCTTTCATAAAGTCTTTGATCAGCCCATCAATCTGATCATGGGTGTATTCCTTCCCATCTTCCAACAGGACAGACAGAAGATCACGCCGGTCAGCGTAACGCCTGAAGGTCAACACCCGTTCTTTGGGGAATACCACCGGGGCCGTGATGGTCGGTTCCTGTGCGGTGGCGGCTTTCTTTCTGGTAGCCATTCAATCACCCTTTCTTTGGCTCCACAGTAGTTTCCAAGGTTTCCATTGCGGTTTCCTCGGTTTCTCTGCGAAGTGTCAAATTGTAGTTCACGAAGAAGTGAAGAACCCCGTCTTGCACTTCATAACTCATGGAAGTTCCGTGAAGCACATCCCCATTGGGAAGGGTGATGAACTCCAAACATTCCATCAAATCCCCGGCCATAGTGAACAATTCAGCGTTGTTTCTCCCGCTGGTTGGGAAATAGTGAACATCCAGCGGGTTCCGGTTCATGAATCGGTTCTTCTGCAACGGGGAAATGTCAGGCTTCAGGACAGCAATGAAAAAACAGGGTTCCTTGAAGCCCTGTTCCACATCATTCTGATAGATTTTGTACCCGGCTCCAAAGGTGGCGTTCAGCTTCATGGAAACACCTTTGATGATTTCATTGATCAACTGAACACCCCCTTCAAGGCTTCATACAACATATCATTCAGAATGGACGGAACCAAAACCTTTACTTCCTGTTCGGAAATGGTCAGCATCAGTTTGCCCGGAACCCAACTTGCCTTCAGGGTCTTACCCAAGGCGGGAACATAGCGCCCCGGTGTTTGCCGGTGGCCGTATTCCACATAGGACGCATATTCCAAATTGTTGATAACGGTCACGGTGTACTGATCCCCATGTTTTTCAATGGGAAGAATCGTCCAAGCATCCCGCAAGGAACCGCCCCGATACCCGGCCCAATACTGTTCCCGGATAGCCCCGGAACGGGTAAGAAAGGTTCGGCTTTTCCCGCTTGCACCCTTTACCTTTACGGTCTTGGGTCCATCAAACTTGGGGGCCACGCCAACCGGGGTTCTTTTCTTTACCTTGTTCCACAGGATTTGGGCAATCTTCTTGGCGGCATCCCGGCAAAGCCGATCCATGTCAACTTCCGAAAGCTGTTGAAGGCGTTCATCCAGCTTCTTCAATTCCCGGTAATCACACCGGCCCCATCTTCCCATCAGGCCCACCCCCTGAAGGGTTCAAGCATGATTTCTTGATGGTTGGAGAAAACGCCCGGTTCACCGGAACGGGAATAGGTGAAGGTTCGTTCCACATCATTTGGCCGGGTGACAATGATCTTGCATCCTGCGGGAACCTTCACATCCGGGGAAAGAAACAGCTTCACCACCTGTTGGGCGGTTGCCACTTCATCCCCATTGGTTGAAGTTAATGTTTCAAAAGACAGCTTGCACGGCTGATCCTGAAGAAGCGGCTTTTCTTCAGAATCCGTCAGGTGGGTGACAGGATCGGTGACTTCCTCACGAATGAAGATAGAACACCGATCCTTCCACAACCGTTCCAAAGCGGTTCGCACGGCCTTATTTACCATACCAACCGCCTATAACGGTAGATTTCACCAATGCGCCCGTTGATCAGATAATCAATCAGGCTGTTCAACCTCTGTTCAGGGGTTGAACTACCTTCACCAAGGGCAAAGGTAATGTTGGTGTCACCTTCCTGAATGGATTTCACCGCCGCCGCATCCAGATCAAACCCTTCAAGCTGTCCAGAACACTTCTTCATGTTCAGGTATTCGCCCACGGCCATAGAAACGGCCAGACTTTCCAACCCCTCCGGGATTTCGGAAAGGTTGGAAAGGTTTTTGATCCGCCATTGAACATTGTTCAAAACCATATCCAACAACGGATCATCAGCGGCCCCCGCCACGCCAAGGGCCGTTAGCATTGCAACCGCTTTATCACGCAACGGGGTTCACCGCCTTTCTTACGCCGCCGTGATTTCGTACCAACCCTTGGTCTTGGGGTTGTCACCGGAAGCGGGCGTGACCTTCACATAGCCGATACCGGAAGCGGCGTAATAGGTCTTGTCGCTGGAAACCGTGGTATCAGCGGTGACAGCGGCGGAACCGGTGATGATCTTCACCGCCTTGGCTTCATTGGTCATGGCCGCAAGGTAATACTTACGGGAATAAACCGTGTTGCGGCGGATATTGCCTTCACGCTCCTGCTCCACTTCCGTACCCTTCTTGTTGAACAGGGTAACAGCTTCCTTGGTGGCAATGACCACCTTGCCGGTTTCGGCGTTCTTCTTGGTGTAGATGTTGATACCGCCCACGGTGCCAACATAGCCCTGCTTGGCGTATGCTTCCACATACTTCAGATCGTCCTTCAGAGCCTTACGAAGTTTCGCCATATCAGCGGGGTTGACGAAGCCGAAGATGGTCACACCTTCAAGGTTTTCCAGATTCAGCATGGCCGCACCATCCACAAAGGCATCAAAGCCAAGGGCGGTGGTCACGATGGTCATGGTGGCCTCGTTGAAAGCGCTGAAAATGTCAGCGTTCACGGTGTTGAACATATCCGTACCAGCGTGACGGGTGCCGGTGGTGATCACCATGGGATCGGTCATGGCTTCCTCGTCATAATACTGGAAACGGTTCTGTGCCATCTGAATCCGGTATTCCTTCTCGGTGTAACCGGCTTCAATGGTCTTGGTGTTGCCGTTGCCCATCGTCAGCTTCTCGGTTCCATCGGTGGCCTTGTACTTGTGAATCTTGCGAACCATGCCAGCAACGCCGGTCAGGTTGCTGTCCACGGTGCAAAACTGCTGAAGATCAAGGTGGCTCTGGTACTGATCTTCAATTTCGTTGGACAGGAAAAAGTTATCGTAGCAAGTGTTTGCCATTACTCATTACCTCCATAAAGTTCTTTGTATTCGTCAGGATGGTTGACGGAATAGTTGTAGCGATCCAAGGGGTTCATGGCCTTCAGCTTTTCAAGGGTCATGCCGCCTTCAGAACCGGCACCATCACCCTTTTCAGCGGATTTGGCCCCCTTGAACTTGGTGCCGGTGGACTTCTCAAAAAGAAAAGCCGTGTCCTTGCCTTCCACCAACTTCTTGATTTCATCATCAAGCCCCTTAACAGTTCCATCCTCTGCCAGTTCAGCCTTATCAATGAAACCAGCCAACAACGCCTTAACAGCGGTGTTGTTCTTGGCTTTGGCCCCGGTCAGGGCCAGTTCAACGGCATTGCCGATCTTCAGCGCCTTCAGTTCATTGGCGTGATCTTCATCCTTCTTCTTGTTGTCCGCCTGAAGCTGGGTGATCTGATCCTGAAGGGCTTGGGTGTCACCAGAAGCCTTCTTCAGCGTTTCAAGCTGGGTATCACGCTCTTTGATGGTGTTCTTTGCGGCGCTCAATTCGGTGTTGACCTCATTGAAGCGGGCCTTGGTGACAAAAGAACCGTTCAGCCCTTCCATTACCTTATTGGCCTGTTCTTCAGTAAGGCCCCATTCCATCAGCTTTTCTTTCGTCATGTTCGTTCATCCTTTCTATGATCCTTTTTTTCCGTGGGTCAGGAACCACGATTTTCCACGGTTCTGTTTACCGCCCACCACCGGGAAACGGCGAAAATGGTATGAAAAAACCACCACCGGCCAGAAGGCCGGGGTGGTCAAATCATCAATTAAGTTAATGCGTCAATGATAATGCGATAGCGTTCACGGTTCGGCTTGTAAATGCCCCGTTTGTAATAACTCAAAGACGCTTTGCAAATGTTCGTCAGCTTGGAAAGTTCCGTTACGGAAATGCCCCGTTCATCCATCAGTCTTTGAATCTCCGTGCAATCCACAGGCCCATCCAAAGCCGGGGGCGTGGCGGTCACTTCCGGGATATTAAACCCGGCCTGTTCCAGAAATCCAAGCACATAGGGAAGCCGTTCATTCCGACAGGTAGCGGCCAGTTGTGCCGCCTTCATGTAATCGTCTGTGGTCAATGCTCTTGCTTTCGGGATGATGGAATAACTTCCGGTTTTACGGATTGCGGGAAGAACCTCATGCGTCACCCAATGTTTGAAGCGTTTGGCGCTTTCCAGCTTGCTTCCGAAGATCAGGGCATACAAGCCGGATTCGTTGATGATGGTCATTTGCTGCTTCCCTGAAGGTGTTTCCATTTCGGAAACGCCTTTATCTTCCGGGTCAACCTTCTTGCTGACTGCCGCCCGTGGCGATTCATACCCCAAGGCAACCGCCACATCCTTGCCCACGAACCACGGTTCTTCCTCAATGGTCACGGTTCGCACCTGTCCAAATTCGGGGTTGGTGAATACCTGAAGTTCATTCATGCCTTCTTCACCGCCTTCTGTCCACGGGCAAAGCCCAGCTTGAACACCACGGCAATCAGCTTGAAAGTGTCGTGATGATATGCGTCATAGAGTTCATCCAGTTCATTCCTGCGAAGGTCATACTTACCGGGGTGTACGCCTTCAATGCTCTTGATCAATTTTTCCATGTTAAACCTCCATCAATTTTCACTTGATAGAAGTTCCCAACTGTGATAGAATGGATTTATCCAGTTGGGAAACCTCTGGTGGTTTAGGGTGTTGGTGTACTTTAGCGGGTAGCCGACACCCTATTTCTTTAGTTTGCTATGCTGTTCCTGAATCCCCTTCCTTACTACTTCAGATCGAGAAAGATTTTCAGCTTCACAACATTCATCAAGCTGTTGCAAAGTCTGTTCATCCATCCTCACCCGAAGCATATAATCTTTGGGGTTCTCTGAAACAGGACGGCCTTTTTTAGCAACCATTTATTCACCTTCTTTTCTGTTGCTACAACAATTATATATTGTAGCAACAGAAAAGTCAAGAGGGTTTTTCAATTTTTTTCAGCACATAGAAGAAGGGAACAGGTTTTCACCTGTTCCCTTGAAGATTGGACTTTGGCCGGAGCGTCACTCCCGGCATCTCTTTTGCCCACTACCAAAAGGCGTGTGGCGTATGGGAACGCTTTTTCCACCTCAAAGCCCGTTCTTATCCTATCTAAAGTATAGCAGTATTATTCCCGCTTGTAAAGGATTTTCTTGTTCTTCACATTCTTCTTCCATGTGGTTTCACCAATTTGCCAGAAGGACAAGATGGAGTTTCGATATTCAGCGGGGTCACTCTCTACCTTTACCCGTAGAATCACTTTGAACTTTTCGCCATTTTCTTCAATTTCTTTCAGAATCACACCGGTATTAGGCTTGTTTGCTTCCAAGATGTAATCCGGGTTTTCCAGAATATCCGCAACATACTTAACGAACTGTTCGTAATCTCCGGGGTGGCGTTCTTCAATATGCTGAATCCGTTCCGGGGTGATAATCACTTCATCGGTGGCGATCTCGTCCGTAATGCAACGGTATTTTTCTATATCAATACGGCCTACCGTCTGCACATTGGAACCCTCGCTTTTTACCATCGAAACTGTATTTTTAATTATACTCCCGATGGTTGCAAGGGTCAACCCATCTTTGGAACCGTTGTCCACAAAAGTTTTCTTCCATTCGGAATAACTCATATTACCGGGGACATAGTAAACTTTTCCATCCTGATCCCTTGCGGCTCTTTCACCCATATATTTTTCATCAATGGCGGGAACCGTAGTTCCTCGGCAATGTGGATGAAACGGGGGAACGGTAACACCTGGTTGAAACTCCGACATGGGAACCACTTTTCGATCCATACTTGCACAAAATGCACAGGTGATGGAATCCAGCGTTTCCAAAATCTCCACATTCTTAACGCCTGTCTCTTATACACATCTCCGAGCCCACGAGACCCTAAGACATCTCG
>ENA-UAOM01000329-UAOM01000329.1-human-gut-metagenome-genome-assembly--contig:-NODE-329-length-16559-cov-7.529387_pt1 | contig 16559 bp, 14 predicted proteins | sample MGYA00243468_ERZ654555 | MGnify/ENA primary metagenome ERZ654555 (study PRJEB26926, sample SAMN06164434) | human gut metagenome | biome: ENVO:00009003; feature: ENVO:2100002; material: ENVO:00002003... | reverse complement strand
GTCGTCGGCAGCGTCAGATGTGTATAAGAGACAGAAAATAAGTAAATTACTTCTAATTAGTCCAAAAAGTACACTAAAAAGATATCTTAAAGTTATCTAGTCATCTAATTGATACAAGGTTTGCCCTACAGGGAGGAGATATGTTTACTAATAACAATCAAAACAACCCAATGTTAGCATGTTTTGGTTTAAAAAATAGATAGTTTCATCTAGTCATTATCTATTTACTAACACGAGGTTATGGCTTTTATCTAGTTATTTTTATCCATATACTAGCATAACCCTAGTTGCAAGTAGTTACAAAAGCCTATTTTTGCCCTAAAATAGAAAAAAGCGCCAAAACCGAAAAAATTCAGTAATGGCGCGACTTTTTTGACTTTTTATTCTATTTTTTTAGTTCTAGTAATGTGACACACTCTATATGCACCGTTCTCGGAAACATATCGACGCCGTCAATACTCTTCACTGCATAGTCATTTTCAAAAAATTGATACAAATCCCTTTTCAGCGTTCTCGGATCACAGGATATATAAATCACCTTTTTCGGCTTTAAATACCCTATCGCATTAATAAACTGCTTCGTCGAACCATCCCGAGGCGGATCCATAATCACCACATCCACCTGAGCCTTATCCTTTGCCAAATGTGTCATAAAATTTGTAGCATCGTCTGCCAAAAATTCAATATTCTCAATTCGATTCAACTTCGCATTGATTTTAGCATCCTGAATCGCCTGCCGGTTCAGTTCTACGCCAATCACCTTCTTCGCATACTTAGCCGCAAATATCGAGATTGTCCCCACACCGCAGTATGCATCAATCACCATATCATTTTTAGATATATCTGCCCTCTGTAAAGCCAAATCATAGAGTTTCTTCATTCCCAAAGTATTTACCTGAAAAAAAGACTTGGCAGAAATCTTAAACCTGTATTCCCCTACAAACTCATAAATAAAGCCCGGTCCATACAATACCTTTTCTCTATCCCCTAAGACAACCGAAGTATCCCTGCCATTATAATTTTGGACTATCGTTTTTATCCCCAGTTCTTCCTTTCGCAAATCCTGGATAACATTGTTCCTGCCCGGGAACATCTCGCCATTTGTAACAATAACCAGCATAGCCTCCTTGGAATTAAAGCCGTAGCGGACATAAACATGGCGGATAACCCCGCTCCTCGTCTTCTCATCGTATGGCATAATCCGGTGCTTCGTCAATACCCTATTTAATTCCCGAATGATGGCGTTTGCCTTATCCGCCTGCAGCATACAGTCACTGACCGTCACAATATTGTGCGAATACTCCTCATACAATCCGCATACTACCTTCTTGGTTTTAGAAAGCTTATAAGTCATCTGACACTTATTGCGGTAATGAAGATACTCAAACATAGGAACTACCCGGATTCTCTCCTTTAGCCGCAGTCCCTGAAACAACTCATTCAAAAACTCTTCCTTCTTCGCAACCTCATATTCATAATTGATATGCTGAAACTGACAGCCCCCGCATTCATTTTGATAAGGACAACCATCGCTGATTCGCTCCCGGCTGGGCTTTAGCACCTTTTTTAAAACAGGATACCGTCCCTCCGTTTCCACCAAAATATCCTCGTGCTCTACGACACCGTGAATTAAATATTTCTTATGATTGATTTCAATCTCGCAATCCGGAATATACGATACACGGATATCCTTAAACTCCTTCACCATAAAACCACCGTCCTTATCCTTAATATTACGCCAAAAACTTTAAGCACTAAACCTTCTTACCTATGCTTCCTCTTACAATATCTTTGTCGTCCACTTTTCCGCATCCAGCACGTCCGTTGCAATATCCTGATAAAACTCCGCCTCATGACATACCAAAATAACCGTTCCCTTAAACATCTGAAGTGCTTCCTTCAGCGACTCCTTTGCCAATACATCCAAATGATTGGTCGGCTCATCTAAAACTAAAGTATTGCACTCCTTAAGCATTATCTTACAAAGCCTTACCTTTGCCGCCTCACCGCCGGAAAGCACCACCATCAAGGACTCGATTTTATCCTTTGTCAAGCCGCAGGACGCCAAGGCACCCCGCACCTCGGCATTCGTCATCATTGGATACAGATTCCAAATCTCCTCCAATGCCGTATTCCGGGAATACTCCTCCTCTTGAGCGAAATACCCGTAATGGATATTATAATCCAGCCGGCACTCCCCGGAAAGCGGCGGAATAATCCCCAGCAGTGTCTTTAACAGAGTTGACTTGCCGATGCCGTTTGCCCCCTTAATGACAACCTTTTGCCCGCGTTCAATCGTAAAATTCAGTTTGGAGGACAAAGGCTCTTGATATCCGATAACCAAATCCGCTGCCGTTATAACAAACCTGCCGGAGGCACCGCATTCCTTAAAGCGAAAGGTCGGCTTAATTTGTTCCTTTGCCTTATCTATAATCTCCATTTTATCTAGAATCCGCTGCCGCGATTTCGCCAAATCCGTCGTAGCAACCCTAGCCTTATTTTTAGCAATAAATTCCTTAAGATGAGCAATCTCCTTTTGCTGCTTCTCATAGGCAATATTCTGCTGTCTTTTCTTCAGTTCATACATCTGCATAAAGCTGTCATAATTCCCGCTGTATCTCGTTAAGGTGCCATCCTCCATATGATAAATCACATTCACGACGCTATTTAAAAATGCCGTATCATGGGATACCAACAAAAAAGCATTCTCATAATTTGCCAGATAATTCCTCAGCCACCCGATTTGATTTTCATCCAAAAAATTCGTCGGCTCATCTAAAATCAAAATCATCGGCTTTGCCAATAACAGCTTTGTCAGCAAAACCTTTGACCGCTGTCCGCCGCTTAAGGCGGAAACATCATGCTCCAAGCCAATCTCGCCAAGTCCTAAGCCGTTGGCTACCTCATCAATCCGGGCATCCAGCTGATAAAACCCGCTGGTTTCCAATTCCGATTGTATCTCACCGGTATCCTCCAGATACTGATTCATTTCCTCCTCGGTACAGTCCGCCATTCGCTCATATAGTTCATTCATCTCCTGCTCAAGATTATACATATATTGAAAGGCTTCCTTTAATACCTCCCGAATTGTCTTTCCCTTCGTGAGTGTCGTATATTGGTCTAAATATCCGGTAGTTATTCTTTTACACCACTCTATCCTGCCTTGGTCCGGAGTCAATGCCCCGGTTATCATTTTAATAAACGTCGATTTCCCTTCGCCGTTCAAGCCAATCAGTCCGATATGCTCGCCCTTCTGCATCACAAAGGAGGCATTTTCTAATATCGTCCGATTGCCAAACGAAAAGGATACATCACTGCATTTTAATACGCTCATACTTCCTCCCTAAAACTGAAAGATAATTCCGATAACCGCAGCCAAGGCTATGTATAATATCGGGTGCTTCTTATATTTGAAAATTAAAATTCCCATAAATAAAGCCAGTGCCAAGCACTTATAGTCAAATAAATTTATGAGAGCATTGGAAATACAGCCCCAAATATCGTGCCAGAAATTAGAGGCATTCAGTCCGGAAAAAGCTTCCTTAGCCCTATCAGGGGTACAAATAGACAGCGTCAAAATTGAATATGCCGCACAGCCGATTAAGCCGATAGAAGCCGCCCGCAGACCATAAAACGTCCAGTTTACCGCCTTAGCATTTTTAAACTTATTTAAAAACTGACAGATAATCAAAATAACAAGAATAGACGGGGAAACCAAGCCCAGCGTTGCAATCACCCCGCCGACAAGTCCCATAAAAACATTGTTCCCAAAATGATTTACTCCGACCAGATACCCAACATAGGTAGACATATTTATACCGATAGCCCCCGGCGTGGATTCGGACACCGCTATCATATTCGTAAGCTCGTCAATGGTAAACCAGCCGGTAGACTCACTCAGCTCCTTCAAAAACGGAATGGTGGCAAGTCCGCCGCCGAATGCACAAATGCCGACTTTAAAAAATTCAAAAAACAAACGAATAAAAACCATAACTATTTCTCCTCTTCTATATCAGCTTCCGCTGTTTTCTCTTCCCCGATAAAGCATTCCTTATCCCCGGATTCCCCTTCTTTATCTGGGGTATCTTCAGATTTGGCGATTTTATACTTATGCTTATCCCGGTATAAGCCGACAAAGATACCGATAACCCCGGCTACAATCACATAAACATAAAGCGGAACAGGGGTAAAGATAGCCAAAAGTAAAACGGCTAAGGCTATACCTAAAGTAATTTTATCTACGATACTCTTTTTAGCCAGCTTCAAAATAGCCGAAAGCACCAAAACAAAAATGCAAACCCGCATCGCCTTAAAGGCAGACTGAACCTGCGGGATATCCGCAAATTGATTTAAAATAGAGGCGATGATAACAATGATGATAAACGCCGGAGAAACAAAGCCTAAAGTGGCTACAATTCCCCCGAAAACTCCCTTGATTTTATATCCGATAAAGGTTGAAACATTAACCGCAATCGCCCCCGGCGTACATTGTCCGATAGCGTAATAGTCGGCAAGCTCGTCCTCCGTTGCCCAGCCTCTTTTTTCCACAAGCTCTTTTTGCAAAAGCGGCAGCAAAGCGTAGCCACCCCCGAAATTCACTAACCCCATTTTAAAGAATAATGCGTATAGTGTCAGTAATTTTTTCATAATATCACCCTTTTTTTCCTTAATACTATACCACAAATGACAGTAAAATAAAAGAAAAGACGATAAAATTTCTGACAAAAGCTGTATCCTTAGACAAATTAGAAAAAAAATTGACTGCAACCTATTTTTTTGATATAATTTTAATTAAGATTTTTGATGCGGGAGGTACTTTAAATGAAAGGCTATCATAAATATTTTAGAGGATATTTTATGCCACCGACAGAATGCTATGATTGGGTAAAAAAGGAATATATTGACAAAGCACCGATTTGGTGCAGCGTCGATTTAAGAGATGGGAATCAATCCCTGATAAAGCCGATGTCCTTAGACCAGAAGATTGAATTTTTTAAACTGCTGGTTAATATCGGATTTAAGGAAATTGAGGTTGGCTTTCCGGCAGCATCTGAAACGGAATATGAATTTCTTCGGGCATTAATCGACCAAGAGCTGATTCCGGATGATGTTACGATTCAGGTTCTTACGCAGGCTAGACCCCATATTATTAAAAAGACCTTTGCCGCCTTAAGTGGCTGCAAAAAGGCAGTCGTCCACCTATATAATTCTACTTCACTCGCCCAGCGGGAGCAGGTTTTTAAAAAATCTAAGGAGGAAATTCTTCAAATTGCCGTTGACGGAGCAAAAATGCTTGTAGATTTAGCCAAGGAAACCAGCGGCAGCTTTATGTTTGAATACTCTCCGGAAAGCTTTACGGGAACCGAAATGGAATATGCACTGGAGGTCTGCAATGCCGTTATAGATGTATTCCAGCCAACCCCGGAGCATAAATTAATTATCAATCTTCCGGCGACGGTAGAAATGTCTTTGCCGCATATCTATGCCTCTCAAGTGGAGTATATGTGTAAAAATATGCATAACCGGGAGTCTATTGTTGTTTCCCTGCACCCGCATAATGACCGGGGGACCGGTATCGCCGATTCCGAACTGGGCTTGCTGGCTGGGGCAGACAGAATCGAGGGTACCTTGTTTGGCAATGGAGAAAGAACGGGAAATGTAGACATTATTACGCTGGCTTTGAATATGTATTCCCACGGCGTCGACCCTCTTTTGGATTTTTCAGATATTCCGGCAATTATTAAATTGTATGAAAGCGTGACAGAAATGAAGGTCTATGACCGGCAGCCGTATTCCGGCAAGTTTGTATTTGCGGCGTTCAGCGGCTCTCATCAGGACGCTATATCCAAAGGAATCAAGTACCACAAGCAGAACAAACTGGAAACATGGAGTATCCCATATCTGCCGATAGACCCAAAGGATTTAAATCGGGAGTATTCAGCCGATGTCATTCGGATTAATTCTCAATCCGGCAAGGGTGGTATCTGCTATATTTTAGAAACAAATTTCGGATTGGATATTCCGCAGAAAATGCGGGAAACCGTCGGCTATATCGTAAAGGATGTTTCCGATAAGGAGCATACTGAGCTTACGCCAAGCGACGTTCAGTCTATTTTCGTGGAAAACTTTGTAAATCTTAAAAAACCTTTGGAATTAAATGAGTACCACTTTATCCGCGAGGGAGATTTATTCAAGGTTATGCTTTCTATCAATTACAACGGCAACCGAATCGATCATTTGGCGGAAGGAAATGGAAGACTGGACGCAGTAAGCAATGCCTTAAAACAGACACTGCATTTGGATTATACCTTAACCAATTATACGGAGCATTCCTTAGATTCTTCTTCTAAGGCGGAAGCTGCGGCTTATGTATCCATTAAGCTGAAGGATAAGGAATATTGGGGAACCGGTATCCATGATGATATTATCTGTGCTTCTATCCATGCCTTGGTATCTGCCATAAACAATTCTATCAACCGAAAATAAATAACAAAAAGGAAGCCTCCTGCTCCCGTTAGGGATAACAAGACTTCCTTTTTATTTTTCTATGACTAAGGTAGTTTTCTGATTTACCTCTTCAATGAATTGGTCCATATTTCGGATACTTACCGTGGTGTTGTCATAGGTGTTATATTTGATTTTAATATGCTCTATCGCGGTTTTTAGGGAAATTATGGATTCACTATAGAGCTTATGCTCCTTTTCCAAACTCACGATTTTGTCGTAGGGTATCCTTTTTCTGAAAATTAATCCATACCGGATATACAGTGCGTTTTCTTCTAATTTAACATAGCCGAATATAGGAGAAATCAGTACAGCCTCCATAATGACAAAGAATACAGCAGATAGGATAATCGCGGTTGTATTCATAACTATGATGGATATAATAAGAGGAAATAAGACCAATAAGGATACAATAGCTAGGGTGATAATAAAGAAACTGCCGATTTCTGCCTTATATTTCATTTCAGCATTATATCGTCAATCGGTTTGCCCGGAGCAACCATCGGCAATACCTTTTCGTCAATTTCAACCATTGCATTAATAATGCATGGTCTATGCTTTTTTACAACCTCTTCTATCGCCCTTTTATATTCTTCCTTCGTCGCCGCATAATAATAATCTACATGACATGCCTTTGCCAAATATGCGTAATCCAATTCTTTATCCAAAATCGTCTGACTGTACCGCTTGCTGTAAAATGCCGTCTGCCACTGCCGTACCATACCCAAGACGCCATTGTTGGCAATGACGACACAAACCGGAATATTGTATTTGCTGGCTGTAAGCAGTTCATTAAAGTTCATTCGGAATGAGCCGTCTCCGGCAATATTGAATACATAGGATTCCGGATGAGCAATTTGCGTGCCAATCGCCGCACCTAAGCCAAAGCCCATCGTTCCCAGACCGCCGGAGGTAATAAGGCGTCTTGGCTTCGTGTAAGTAAAATACTGAGCCGCCCACATCTGATGCTGACCCACCTCGGTAGCAATATAGCAGTCCCCTTGAGTCGCCTCATAGATTGCTTCCATAAAATAGCGGGGCTTCAGACTCTCGGAAACCTGATTGTCCTGAAATACCTGCTTCCATGAGGAAACCTCAGCCGTCCATTCCGGATGCTGTTTCCTGCCAAGGTATTTCTTTATTCTTGTAAAGAATTCCTTCAAATTCATAACTAGAGAATAATCAGCCGTAATATTTTTATTGATTTCCGCCAAATCTATATCGACATGAACAATTTTTGCTTTTTCGGCAAAATGCTTATGATTTGATAGTACCCGGTCAGAAAAACGGACGCCCAAAGCCAGCAATAAATCACATTCTACAACGCATTTATTGGAGGCTACCGTTCCATGCATACCGATTAATCCTGTTGAAAGGGGATTTGTTTGGTCAACCGCACCGATTCCCATCAGCGAGGTAGAGGTTGGAATATCCAGCATGGTAGCAAATTCATTCAAATCCGAAGAGGCGTCTGCCTTAATAATTCCGCCGCCGGCATAAATAAACGGTTTTTTGGCATTCATAATTAAATTGGCAATTTCCTCTAGCTGGTAATCAAAAATTATCGGTAATTGCTTAATCTGTTCGCCGATATAGATTTCCTTTTTCTCATATTCACATTTTGCCGCCGTCACATCCTTGGGAATGTCTATCAGGACCGGTCCCGGTCTGCCGCTTCTGGCAATCTGAAATGCCTCCCGTATGGTATCCGCTAACTTGGTCACATCCTTAACGATATAGTTGTGCTTTGTAATCGGCATGGTAATGCCGGCAATATCGACCTCCTGAAAGGAATCTCTTCCCAAAAGAGGATTTGTGACATTTCCCGTAATCGCCACAATCGGAACAGAATCCATATATGCTGTTGCGATTCCCGTAACTAGATTCGTCGCTCCGGGGCCGGAGGTTGCAAGTACAACTCCGACCTTTCCCGTAGAACGGGCATATCCGTCTGCCGCATGAGAGGCTCCCTGCTCGTGAGAGGTTAAAATATGCCGTATCCGGTCTGAATTTTTATATAATTCATCATAAATATTTAAAACTGCACCGCCGGGGTAGCCAAATATCGTATCTACGCCCTGCTCGACTAAACATTCGACAATAATTTGTGAACCATTTAGTTTCATACTATCACCCTTACCAAAATTAATCTTTAAATATAGCCCCCGTAGCTGCCGAAGTGACTAGGCGAGCATATCGGGAAAGATATCCGTCCTTTACCTTCGGTTCAGGCTTAATCCACTTCTTTTTCCGAACCTCCAGTTCTTCTTCAGAAACCAAAAGCTGAATCGTACAGGCTATCATATCAATAGCTATTTTATCGCCGTTTTCTACTAAACCAATCAACCCCCCCTCGGCTGCCTCCGGAGAAATATGACCAATAGAGGCCCCGCGGGTAGCTCCGCTGAATCGCCCGTCCGTAATTAAGGCGACATCCTTATCCAGTCCCATACCTGCCAGCCGGGAGGTCGGGGCAAGCATTTCTCTCATTCCCGGTCCGCCTTTTGGTCCTTCATAGCGGATAACGACTATATCTCCCTTTTGGATTTGACCGCCGTCGATGGCAGCGATAGCCTCCTCCTCACTGTCGTAAACCTTGGCAGGACCGGTATGTCTCAGCATCTCCGGTGCTACGGCACCACGCTTTACCACACAGCCGTCTAGGGCAAGATTCCCCTTTAATACGGCAATTCCGCCGGTCTTTGAGTACGGATTATCCAAAGTTCTTATAATCTCCGGATTCTTATTTACTGCATTCTTTATATTTTCACGAATTGTTTTACCGGTGACGGTCATTAAATCTATCTCCAGCAAATCCGCCTTCGTCAGTTCCTTCATTACGGCTTTAACACCGCCGGCTTCATTCAAATCCTCCATATAGGTATGTCCTGCCGGAGCCAGATGACAAAGATTCGGAGTATGAGCCGATATATCGTTTGCCATATCCAGATTAATCTTTACCCCTGCCTCATGGGCTATTGCCGGCAAATGAAGCATAGTATTGGTAGAACAGCCCAGTGCCATATCGACGGTTAAGGCATTTCTAAAGGCTTTGGCGGTTAATATATCGCGAATTTTAATATCCCGTCTTACCATTTCCATAATCTGCATACCACTGTATTTCGCAAGGCGAATCCGTTCGGCATAGACGCAGGGTACCGTACCGTTCCCGGGCAGGGCAATTCCCAATACTTCGCACATACAGTTCATAGAATTAGCTGTATACATACCCGAACAGGAGCCGCAGCCGGGACAGGAATGATTTTCGTATTCCTCCAGCTCTTCTTTAGTAATTTTACCGCTGTTATATTTGCCGACCGCCTCAAACGTTGAGGATAGGGAGGTTTTATGACCCTGAACGCGTCCGGCAAGCATCGGTCCGCCGGAGCAGACCACCGTCGGCAGATTTATCCGGCAGGCACCCATCAGCATACCGGGAACAATCTTATCACAGTTTGGAATCAGCACCAGACCGTCTAACGCATGAGCCATAGCCATACATTCAATGGAGTCAGCAATCAGCTCTCTCGTGACTAAGGAATACTTCATTCCCGTATGTCCCATGGCAATACCGTCGCACACGCCGATTGCCGGAATCTCAATCGGGGTTCCCCCAGCCATTAAAATTCCCCGTTTCACCGCATCGGAAATCTTATCCAGCATCATATGCCCGGGAACAATTTCACTCTTAGCGGAAACGACGCCAATCAGCGGACGCTCAATTTCTTCGTCCGTGTAGCCCATTGCCTTGAAAAGAGAACGGTTTGGAACCCGTTCCGCACCAACCTTAACTACATCGCTTTTCATAGGAACCTCCTTATTTTAAAGCCTTAACGATTAAATCGCCCATTTCCTTTGTACCGACCAGCTTCATACCCTCACTGTAAATATCCCCGGTCCGATAGCCGTCATCTAAAACCTGCATTACGGCATCATCAATCGCCTTTGCCTCCTGTTCCAAATTCAAAGAATACCGGAACATCATAGACAGGGATAAAATCGTCGCAATCGGATTGGCTTTATTTTGTCCGGCAATATCCGGCGCAGAGCCGTGAATCGGCTCATATAATCCCAATGACCCAGTACCTAAGGAGGCAGAGGCAAGCATACCGATAGACCCGGTCACCCGAGATGCCTCGTCCGATAAAATATCGCCAAAAATATTGGAGGTAATGATGACATCAAACTGACGCGGATTTCCCACCAGTTGCATCGCTGCATTATCAACATACTGATAGGACAGTTCTACCTCCGGATAGTCCTTCGCTACCCGCTCGCAGACTCTTCGCCATAATCTGGAGGATTCCAAAACATTTGCCTTATCCACTAGGCAGACCTTCTTTTTCCGTTTCATAGCGGCGTCAAAGCCTACCCGAAGAATTCTTTCTATTTCAAAAACAGAATACTTTTCCAAATCGGAAGCCCAGCAATTCGGGTCCTCTGGGTTATACTTCGGGGAATTTGCCTTTTCGCCGAAATACATACCGCCGGTCAGCTCCCGGACAATTAAAATATCCAAAGAATCACCGATAACAGACTCCTTCAAAGGAGAAGCAAATTTCAGCTGCGGATATAATACCGCCGGCCGAAGATTCGCAAACAGCTTTAATGCCCCGCGGATTCCCAAAAGTCCCTTTTCCGGACGGTCGCCGTTCGGTAAATTATCCCATTTCGGACCGCCGACGGCTCCCAACAAAACCGCATTCGCCTGCAAGGCTGCGTCAATCGTATCCTGCGGCAGGGAACAGCCTTTTTCATCAATGGCACAGCCCCCCATAAGTTTTTCCTCAATATCAAAGGTATGACCGTATAATTCTCCAATACGATTTAACACCTTAACTGCTTCTCTGACAATATCGGGACCAATTCCGTCGCCCGGCAATGTAACAATTTTATAGTTCATATTACTTCTCTCCCTTAATCTTATTTACCAGACCGCCCGCCTGAATAATCTTCTGCATAAATTCGGGAAAAGGTGCGGCCTGAAATTCTTTCCCGGTAGATTCATTCGTGATAATTCCCGTATTAAAATCTACGGAAACAACGTCGCCGTCCGCTATATTTTCACAAGCCTCCGGACACTCCAAAATCGGCAGTCCGATGTTGATAGAATTGCGGTAAAATATCCGGGCGAAGGTCTTGGCTATAACACAGGAAACCCCGGCTGTTTTTATAGCCAAAGGTGCATGCTCCCGGCTGGAGCCGCAGCCAAAGTTTTTATCGGCAACGATAATATCTCCCGGCTTCACTCTTTCATAAAAAGGCTTTTTCCCCGCTTGGATATCCTCCTTGGAATCCTCCATGCAGTGCTTAGCCAGCTCCAACGGGTCGGAAGTGTTTAAATATCTTGCGGGAATAATAACATCCGTATCAATGTCATTTCCGTAGCGTAATACTGTACCCTTTGCTTTCATTTCTATCCCTCCATTACTTCCGGATTGGTAATATATCCGGTAATTGCTGATGCTGCGGCTGTGGCCGGACTTGCCAGATACACCTCAGAATCCACATGTCCCATACGACCAACGAAATTCCGGTTTGTCGTAGATACACAGCGTTCTCCCGCCGCTAAGATTCCCATATGTCCGCCTAAACAAGGTCCGCAGGTAGGGGTTGAAAAGGCACACCCTGCCTCCACCAAATCCGTGACAATCCCTTCTACGATTGCCTGCAAATAAATTTTTTGCGTACCCGGAATAACGATACACCGAACAGACGGATGAACCTTTCTGCCCTTGAGAATATCTCTGGCTATCCGCAAATCTTCCATGCGTCCGTTGGTACAGGAGCCGATAACTACTTGGTCGATTTTGACCTCCTCTGCCTTGATTTCATCTACCGTTTTTGTATTTTCCGGCAAATGCGGGAAAGCAACCGTCGGACGAATCTTTGATAAATCAATCGTATATTCCTCGTCATATTCAGCGTCGGCATCAGCTTCATATACAACTGGCGTTTTTACGGAATGTGCTTTGCAAAATTCCAATGTTTTTTCATCTACGGCAAAAATTCCATTCTTAGCTCCTGCCTCTATCGCCATATTCGCCATCGAAAGACGGGAATCCATACTTAAATTCTTTAAGCCCTCACCGCTAAATTCCATAGACTTATACAATGCCCCGTCAACGCCAATCCTTCCGATAATATGTAGAATAACATCTTTACCGCTGACATACTTAGAAGGCTTGCCGATGAGATTAAACTTAATGGCAGACGGCACCTTAAACCATGCCTTTCCCGTTGCCATACCGCACGCCATATCCGTAGAGCCGACACCCGTAGCGAATGCCCCCAATGCTCCATAGGTACAGGTATGTGAATCGGCACCAATTACGACGTTTCCGCTGACTACCAGTCCCTTCTCCGGCAGCAACGCATGTTCGATTCCCATTTGTCCTACCTCAAAGAAATTCACAATTTCCTTTTCTCTGGCGAAATCCCGAATAAATTTACACTGCTCGGCAGACTTAATATCTTTATTTGGGGCAAAATGGTCCGGAACAATCACGACCTTCTCCTTATCAAAGACCTGCTCTGCTCCTATCCTTTTAAACTCCTTAATCGCTACCGGCGTAGTAATATCATTTCCTAAAACTAAATCCAAATCCGCCTCAATCAGCTGACCTGCCGTCACCCGTTCCAATCCGGCGTGTGCCGCCAGAATTTTTTGCGTCATTGTCATTCCCATACTATCTGTTCTCCTTAAACAATTTATATTCTATTGAATCAATTAAAGCCTTAAAGCTGGCCTCAATAATATCCTTTGATACGCCAACGGTCGACCAAGTCGTCCGGCCATCCGTAGATTCTATGATAACTCGCGTCGTTGCCGCCGTGGCAGACTCCTTACCGTCTAAAATCCTTACCTTGTAATCCGATAGATAAACCTCATTCAATACCGGATAAAAGCGTCCCAATGCCTTCCTCAGAGCTTTATTCAGGGCATCTACCGGACCATCGCCGTTCGCTGCCGTCACTTCAACCTCACCGCCGACGCGGACCTTTATAATGGCTGCCGCCGAATACTCGTTTTGAATAGACGGTCCTTCGCCAATCGTTTTAAAGTTCTCAACCTCGAAATAAGGTGTAAAACGCTGAAAAGCCTTATGAACAATCAATTCAAACGAAGCATCCGCTCCCTCAAACTGATACCCACCAAATTCCAGACTCTTTATCGTCGAAATAATTTCCGTCAGTGCCGGGTCATTTTTCTCCACATCTGGATAAATCTTATGAATTTTAGCCAATACCGTCGATTTCCCCGCAACCTCGCTGATTAAGAATTTTCTTTCATTGCCGACAAGCTCCGGCGAGATATGCTCAAAGGATTTGGAGTTTTTATATACTCCGTCAATATGCATTCCCGCCTTATGGGCAAAGGCACAGCTCCCAACATAGGGCAGATTAGCCCCCAGCTTAAAATTGGAAATCTCCGCAATCAGCTTAGCCGTTGAGGTCAGCTTGCCGATATTTCCTGCCGGCAAACAGGTATATCCTCTTTTCAATTCTAAATTCGCAATGATGGCAGATAAATTGGCATTACCGCACCGCTCTCCATATCCCAAAAAGGTTCCTTGGACTTGGCGACAGCCGGCAAATACAGCCATGACACTGGCTGAAATTGCCATTCCGGAATCATTGTGGGCGTGAATTCCAAGCGGTGTCGGAATTACTTTTTGAACCTCATGAATAATTTCTGCCATTTCATCGGGAAACGTACCGCCATTGGTATCACATAAGATTATACATTCCGCTCCAGCCCTAGACGCCGCCGCAAGTGTTTCTATCGCATAATCCCGATTTGCCTTGTAGCCGTCAAAGAAATGCTCGGCATCATAAAACACACGGCGATTTTTTGCCCGGAGATATACGATAGTATCATAAATCATCTTTAAATTTTCTTCTTTTGTTGTGTTTATTATACTCTCCACATGGAAGTCCCAAGATTTGCCGAAAATGCATACATATTCCGTTTCTGCCTGAAGCAGAGCATTGACATTGGCGTCCAGCTCTACCTCCGTACCGCATCTTCTGGTACTTCCAAAGGCAACCAATTTTGCCCGCTTCAGCTTCAAGTCCTTCGCTTCTTTAAAAAATTCCAAATCCTTTTGGTTTGAGCCGGGATTCCCCGCCTCGATAAAATCAATCCCCAGCTCGTCCAATGCCTTGGCTATTTTGATTTTATCGCTAACCAGAAAGCTGATTCCCTCCGCTTGGGCTCCATCCCTCAGGGTCGAATCAAATATCTGTATAACCAAGAAGATTCACCTCCCCATAAATACGACAAAAGTGGAAAGTAATTTTGTCACTTCCACCTTCGTTATTCCTAAAGCCTATTGACTTAGTTGTTTACCAGCTTATCCTCTTCGTTATTCCAGCTGTATAGCTTACGAATTTCCTCGCCGACCTTCTCGGAAGGATGCTCGGAGGCAAGCTTTCTTAATGCTCTAAAATGGGCTTGACCGCCGGCCGGTGACATATCTAAAAGGAAATCCTTGGCAAAGGTGCCGTCTTGAATATCCTTTAAAATTTTCTTCATTGTCTTTTTCGTTTCGTCCGTAATAATCTTCGGTCCCGTAATATAATCTCCATATTCTGCCGTATTGGAAATAGAATACCGCATTCCTGCAAAGCCGGACTGATAAATCAGGTCAACAATCAGCTTCATTTCATGAATACATTCAAAATAAGCATTTCTCGGGTCATAGCCAGCCTCAACCAATGTTTCATAGCCAGCCTGCATCAAGGCACATACGCCGCCGCACAATACAGCCTGCTCGCCGAATAAATCCGTTTCCGTTTCCGTTCTAAAGGTTGTTTCAAGAACGCCGGCTCTTGCTCCGCCGATACCCAAAGCATAGGCTAGAGCTAAATCCAAGGCCTTCCCCGTTTCATTTTTCTCTACCGCTACCAAGCACGGCACACCCTTGCCCGCAACATATTCGCTTCTTACGGTATGTCCCGGACCCTTTGGTGCAATCATCGCAACATCTACACCAGCAGGCGGAATAATTTGTCCGAAATGAATCGCAAAGCCATGGGCAAACATCAGCATATTTCCCGGCTCCAGATTCGGCTCAATATCCTTTTTATACATAGCGGCCTGCTTTTCGTCGTTAATCAAAATCATAATGATATCTGCCTGCTTTGCCGCTTCGGCAGCCGTATAAACCTTCATTCCCTGCTTTTCAGCCTTAGCCCAAGACTTAGACCCCTCATATAAGCCGACGATAACATTGACTCCGGAATCCTTCAGGTTTAACGCATGGGCGTGTCCCTGTGAGCCATAACCGATAATCGCCACCGTTTTTCCCTTCAGCAGATTCAAGTCACAGTCCTTTTGATAATAAATTTTTGCTTCTTCCATTTTCTTTTCCCCTTTACTAGCTTATTTTTTTAAGTTCGCTTTCTCCCCGAGCGATAGCGGTAATTCCCGTACGGATTACCTCTTTAATTCCGAACTCATCGAGCATGGAAATCATTGCCGAAACCTTGCCCTGATCTCCGGTCACCTCTAAAATCATGGAATTATTCGTCACATCAATGACATGAGCCCTAAAAATATTGACAATTTCCATAATCTGGGTTCTTTTTTCATTTTCCGCATCAATTTTAATCAGAGCCAGCTCCCGTTTAACAGACTGAGAATCTCCAAACTCACAAATCGTAATCACGTCCATAAGCTTAGATAGCTGGTTTTTGATTTGAGAAAAAATATCATCCTCACATTCCACAACGATAGTCATTCTGGAAATCCCCTTATTCTCCGTAAGTCCAACAGACAGGCTTTCTATACTGTAGCCTCTTCTGCTGAATAAACCGGATACCCTAGACAGTACCCCCATGTGATTATTCACCAATACAGATAAAATGTGCCTAGCCACTCAAGCCACCCTTCCCTCCTGCCTTTATATATATACTATATATAAATGACAAAATATTTTATATAGTATTAATTATAGCATTTCTAAAATAAAAGTCAACGAAGGAAATAGAGGTCCGCGAACAACATTTTTAAATTTTTCATTCATTCAAAATATAATTCAGCAAAAAAA
>ENA-UAOM01000323-UAOM01000323.1-human-gut-metagenome-genome-assembly--contig:-NODE-323-length-16772-cov-6.911587_pt1 | contig 16772 bp, 19 predicted proteins | sample MGYA00243468_ERZ654555 | MGnify/ENA primary metagenome ERZ654555 (study PRJEB26926, sample SAMN06164434) | human gut metagenome | biome: ENVO:00009003; feature: ENVO:2100002; material: ENVO:00002003... | reverse complement strand
TCTACACCCTAGAGTTCGTCGGCAGCGTCAGATGTGTATAAGAGACAGGTTTTTAGTTGCATATATCGCAACACCGTGCAGCGTCAGCGGGGATTCCATGAATAATACCTATATGGATAAGGACAAGCTGATTTGCAGCAATTTATTTTATACGCCGAAACGCAACGATGTCGTTGTATTTGACGCTTACAGATATACGAATGAAAATGATTTTTACATCAAACGGGTGGTTGCCGTTGAAGGGGATACCATATCCTATCATGAGGTGACGCTTGAGTTGTTTGTCAATGACGAGCTTGCGGCAGTTGATGTCAGCATAAATCAGCTGGGAGCTATGCTGGAATCCATAGGGATAACGGAATACCGCACCAGCTTTACGGTTCCGCAAAACCGGTTAATTGTTTTGGGCGATAATCGCAGTGTTTCTTATGATTCAAGGTATTTCGGACTTATTGACGAGCAGGATATTTTCGGTAAGGTTCTCCTTCGGATATATCCCTTTAAGAGGGTACAGACGGAAATTTTGGAGTAAGGGGGTCAGGGTATGCAGACAATTCAATGGTTTCCCGGTCATATGGCGAAGGCCCGGCGGGAAATTACGGAAAAATTAAATATGGTCGATTTAATCATTGAACTTAAGGACGCAAGAATCCCATATTCCTCTACCAATCCGATGATTGATGAAATCACAGGCAAAAAGCCTCGGCTGATTCTTTTGTGTAAAAGCAGTATTGCCGATTCAGCGATTACCAAGAAATGGATGCAGTATTATGCCGAAAAAAATATTCTTTCGTTGGATATTGATTCAATAACGAATTATCACATTTCAAGCGTTATAAAATATGCGAAGCTAGCACTGAAGGATACGCTTGCCGTTCGCCGGCAGAAGGGAATTATGTCAGAACAGATTAAAGCGATGATATTGGGTATCCCCAATGTAGGAAAGTCGACGCTAATCAATACGCTTTCCAAGCGGAAGGCGGCAGCCGTCGGCGACCGCCCGGGTGTCACTAAATCCCAGACGTGGATTAAGGTGACGCCGGATTTACTGCTTCTGGATACGCCCGGCATTTTATGGCCGAAGTTTGAAGATCAAACGGTTGGCTTAAAGCTCGCGATGTGCGGCTCTATCAAGGACGAGATACTTGATTTAGAGGCGATTACCCTAAAGGCGATAGAGTATCTGGTAGGTCATTACCCTCATCTTTTGCAGCAGCGATACCGGCTGGATACTTTAGAGGGGGACAGCCGTGACCTGCTGGAGGCAATCGCGAGAAAAAGAGGCTGTCTTTTAAAGGGAGGAATTCCGGATACGGCAAAGACCTGTGTCCTGTTTATGAATGAATTACGAGGAAATAGAATTGGAGAGATGAGCTATGAAGAGCCGGGAGATTGCGGACTTATATAAATTTGAAGAGGAGCTGTACGACAGCGGCTATCATTTAATCTGCGGTGTCGATGAGGCAGGGCGGGGACCGCTTGCCGGACCGGTGGTTGTGGCTGCCTGTATCCTTCCTCCGTTTTTGCGAATTAAGGGAATTAATGATTCCAAGCAGCTGACCGCCAAAAGAAGAGCCGAGCTGTATAAAATTATCGTCAAGGAAGCGATTGCCTATAAGATTGTGTTTGTTTCGGTAGAGGATGTCGATAGGCTCAATATTTATCAGGCGACGAAAAAGGGAATGCTGGAGGCCATTCATGGACTTTCCCAGACCCCCGACCATGTTTTAATTGATGCGATGCCGCTTTCCGAGCTGGAAATGCCGCATCAGTCGATTATTCACGGCGATGCAAGATGTGCCTCGATTGCGGCGGCGTCTATCTTGGCGAAGGTGACGAGGGACGAATATATGGAAAAAATGGATGTGAAGTACCCGAATTACGGCTTTAAAAAGCATAAGGGCTACGGGACGAAGGACCATTTGGAGGCCTTGGAAAAATACGGTCCGTGCAAAATTCACCGCAAGACCTATTCCCCGGTATCCAAATATTTTTCCAAACAGCTGAGTCTTGACTTAGAGGATAAGGATAAGGAGTAAATATGCTAAGGATTCTTAGCATATTTATTTTGTGCTGCTGATACAATATAGTGAATTTTATCAGCATTTTCAAAAAAATTTGTATTGACAATCTCGGTTTGTTGAAATAATATAAAATAAGATTGTATCGGAGGCAAATATGGATAAAGTAATTATTGTGGAGTCACCAAGTAAATCAAAAACGATTAGCTCCTATCTGGGAAACGGCTTTACCGTTTTATCCTCAAAGGGGCATATCTGCGATTTGGCAACGTCCGGTAAGGACGGTTTAGGAATCGACATCGAGCATGGATTTATTCCTACCTATAAGGTGATGAAGGAAAAAGAGGCTCTGGTAAAGTCCTTAGTGAAGGAATGTAAGGGCAAGGAGGTCTATCTGGCAACCGACCCTGACCGCGAGGGGGAAGCTATCGCCTTCCATTTGGCACGGAGTCTGGGCTTAAGCTTTGAGGATATGAATCGGATTGAATTTCATGAAATTACGCGAACTGCCGTTGTAGATGCGTTAAAAAATCCTCATCATATCAATTTAAAAATGGTAGATTCTCAGGAGGCCAGAAGAATGATTGACCGTATTCTCGGCTTTAAGCTATCCAAGCTTTTGCAGAAGAAAATCGGCTCTAAAAGTGCCGGCCGCGTTCAAAGCGTTGCCCTGCTTCTAATCGTAAATTTGGAAAAGGAAATACTGAGTTTTGTACCGACGGCATATTTTGAAATGGAGGCTCTATTCAACACCTTTAAGCTGAAGCTTACGGCGGTTAAAGACGAGCCTGTGGACGCCAAGCACCGGATTACCGACAGAAGTATCTTAGAGGGACTTCGGGGACGGCTGTTGTCCTTTACCGTTTCAAATATTACCACCAAGCAGGTAAAACGGAATTCTTATCCGACCTATACTACCTCGACTATGCAGCAGGATGCGTCTACAAGATTAAATTTTAACGCTACGCGGACGATGAGAATCGCTCAGGGGCTGTATGAGGGTAAAAATATCGGCAGTGAAACCGTCGGCTTAATTACCTATATGCGTACGGATTCTACCCGGCTTGCCGACAGCTTTGTGAAGGAAGCCAGCGGATATATTATCAATACCTACGGCAGTAAATATTTAGGAAGCGTTAAGCTGAAGGGACAGAAGAATATGCAGGACGCTCACGAGGGTATCCGTCCGACCTCTATCTACCGGACACCGGAAAGCGTTAAAAACTATTTAACCGACGATGAGTTTAAGCTTTACAGTTTAATTTATAAAAGAACACTGGCTTCCCTAATGTCTGCCGCCGCATTCAATTCCACCAAGGTGGAGTTTACGAATACGGATTCCGTCTGGGCATTGACCGGTCAGCAGCTTGTCTTTGACGGCTATTTAAAGGTGTACGGCAAGGCTGAGGAGGACGAAAATACCCTGCTTCCGGATTTTGAGCTTGGAAAATCATACAATGCCAATGAAGTTGTGATTTTAGATAAAGAAACCCAGCCGAAGGCAAGATATACGGAGGCCTCCTTAATTAAGGATATGGAGGAAAAGGGAATCGGGCGACCGTCAACCTACGCCCAGACGATTCAGACGCTGAAGGACAGGGAATATATCCGGGTAGAGAAGAAATCCTTAATCCCGACAGAACAGGGAATATTAACGACGGAAAAGCTGGAGGATTATTTTTCCAGTCTTATCAATGTTGAATATACGGCGAATATGGAAACGAATCTCGACAAAATTGCCGGCGGCGAAAAGGATAAATTATCGGAGCTTACCGAGTTTTATAATGAATTTGTTCCGCTATTGGATAACGCCACTGCCAATATGCCCGCTATCTATCCGATACCTACGGAGGAAACTTGCCCGGAATGCGGCAAGCCGCTGGTTATTCGCTTGGGTAAATACGGAGAATTTACCTCCTGCAGCAATTATCCTGCCTGTACGTATATCAAGAAGGAGGAACCGGAAAACGCTCCGGTGGATACGGGAATCTTGTGTCCTGCCTGCAAAAAGGCGAATATCGTTCAGCGGGTTGCCTCTCGGGGAAAAAACAAGGGAAATATATTTTATGCCTGCGGGAATTACCCGAAATGTAAGAATATTTATAACGATGAGCCGACCAATCTGCGTTGCCCGAACTGCGGCAGTATGATGCTGAAAAATTCCAAGGGTGAGCTTTACTGCTCGAAGCATTGCGACGTTCAAAAGGAAAATGAAAGCAGTGCCGAGGTAATTTGTCCGAAGTGCGGTAAGGGGCATTTGCTGAAGCGGGTAGCCACTAAGGGAAAGAATAAAGGCAATGTCTTTTATGGCTGCAGCAATTATCCTAAATGTAAAACAATCGTTTCTTTGGAGGAATATAATCAGCTGCTTTCTCAAAAGAAGTAAGCCTTAAGCCATGGACCTGTGAAATCTGTGTCCTTGGCTTTTTTTCCTTCCAAATTGCCGGTTTAATTTTGTTTTTTATTATTTCCGCATTTTAATTTGAAAGTAGCACCGCATTATGCTATAATTGTAATGATACGGAGTGATATTTATGAGCTTTTTTGATTTGTTTAAGAAAAAGGATAAAGCAAAAAGTAAAAAATATAAATTAGGTCTGCATAAAACCAGAGAGGGGGCTATGGCTACCCTAAAGGAGATTTTATCCAAAAGCGATAAAATTGACGATGAACTGTTTGATGAACTGGAAGAGGTATTCATTATGGCGGATATCGGTGTGGATACCGTCGTTGATTTCATAGACAGCCTAAAGGAAGAGGTATATCATAAGAAAATTACCAATCCCCTGCTGCTTCAGGAAATGATTATGGATAAGATGTTTGAAATCTATCTAAACGGCGAAATTGTCAATGCCAATCTAAATCTAAATAAGGACGGCTTATCCGTCGTATTATTCGTCGGGGTAAATGGTGTCGGCAAAACGACCTCCATTGCCAAGATTGCCAACCAGTACAAAAAGCAGGGAAAGAAGGTTTTGCTTGCCGCCGGAGATACCTTCCGGGCAGGAGCTATCGAACAGTTGTCTGTTTGGGCGAAGCGAATCGGTGTGGATATTGTTGCCAAGGAGGCAGGCTCTGACCCGTCTGCCGTCATGTATGACGCCGTAAAAAAAGCCCAGAGTGAAGGGTATGACCTCCTGCTGTGCGATACCGCCGGACGACTTCAAAATAAAGTCAATTTAATGAACGAGCTTTCCAAGATGAAACGGGTTTTACAAAAGGAATTTCCGCAGGCACCGCAGGAAACTTTATTGGTTATCGACGCTACCACCGGTCAAAATGGTATGTCGCAGGCAAAAGCATTTAAGGAGGCTACGGATGTGACCGGCGTGATTTTAACCAAGCTGGACGGCACATCAAAGGGCGGTATTGTTTTAGCGATTCGGCATGAAATGGGGATTCCGATTAAATATATCGGGCTTGGCGAAGGCGTAGACGATTTGGAGATATTTGATATCGAGCAATATCTGTACGGCTTATTTGCCGATTTCTTTGAGGAATAGTATGGAAAACCAAAAGCGGGATAAAATTATCGCCCTGTACGATTTATACGGCAGTCTGCTGACGGATAAGCAGAAGGCATATTTTGAGGATTATTATTTTATGGATTTATCTCTTTCGGAAATTGCGGAAAATTATAATATATCCCGAAACGGGGTATTCGACCAGCTGAAAAGGGTAAACCTAGTATTAGAGAATTATGAAGAAAAACTAAAATTGGCGGAGAAGCTTAAGCAAATTGGGGCTTTGCCGCTGGAAGAGAATGTAAAAAGTGAAATTTTAAATATATTGAAGGAGTAATAGTATGGCGTTTGACAGCTTAAGCTCCCGTTTACAGATGGGACTTCGCAGAATTACAGGAAAAGGAAAGCTGAACGAGAATGATATAGACGAAATGCTTCGTGAGGTAAGATTGTCCCTTTTGGAGGCAGACGTAAACTACAAGGTAGTTAAGAAGTTTCTTGCCAACATTAAGGAACAGGCTCTGGGAGAAAAAATTTTAAAGGGCTTAAATCCGGGTCAGCAGGTCGTTAAAATCGTTCGTGACGAGTTGAAAAAGACCTTAGGCGATGAAGCCGTAGAACTGAATTTTAAATCCTCCGGCATGACCGTAGTTATGGCGGTCGGGCTTCAAGGTGCCGGAAAAACGACTGCGGTCGGCAAAATGGCTTTGTTTTACCGCAAGAAATTAAAAAAGAAGCCGATGATGATAGCGGCGGATATTTATCGTCCGGCAGCGGTGGACCAGCTGGTGACGCTTGGTAAATCCATTGATGTGCCGGTGTTTGAGATGGGAACGAAGGTTTCTGCCGAAAAAATCGTAACGGAGGGCTTAAAGGCTGCCCGCGAGCAAGGCTGTAATTTTGTGCTGATTGATACGGCCGGACGCTTGCAGATTAACGAGGAGCTAATGCAGGAACTGCAGAATGTAAAGGAGATAGCCCACCCCGACGAAATCCTGTTGACGGTAGACGCTATGGCGGGACAGGACGCCGTAAATGTTGCCTTGGCATTCCACAAGGATTTGGATATTACCGGTATCATTTTAACGAAGCTGGACGGCGATATCCGAGGCGGAGCAGCACTTTCTATCAAGGAAATGACCGGCATACCGATTAAGATTATGTCTACCGGAGAAAAACTGGACGCAATGGAGATTTTTTATCCCGACCGCTTGGCAGACCGGATTTTGGGTATGGGCGATGTTTTATCCCTGATTGATACCGTGACGGAGAATATTGACGAGGACGAAATGAAGTCTATGGCGGATAAGCTGATGAGCAATACCTTCAATTACAACGATATGCTGAAACAGTTTAAGATGATTAAAAGAATGGGTTCCTTATCCAAAATATTGGGCTTCTTACCCGGTATGGGACAAATGAAAAAGGCGATAAGTCAGGTAGACGACAATGCCTTTGACAAGATTGAGGCAATCATTTATTCTATGACGGAAAAGGAACGGAAAAATCCCGATTTGATTGATAGGGACTACCGCCGCCGGGAAAGAATTGCCAAGGGCTCCGGAAGAAGTATTCAGGAGGTCAATAAGCTTCGTCAGTCCTTACAGCAAATGAAGGCGTCAATGAAGCAGATGAAGAATATGAATGAAACAGATATGAAGCGAATGGAATCGCAGATGAAAAACGGAAATTATCAGGGAATTGCCCCAACCAAGGTCAATAAGGGAAAGGGCAAGGGCAAAGGAAATTTCAGATATTAAAAATAAATCCATGCTCGCCATGGATTTCTTTGTTGAGGTGGATTATGAAATTGGTAGCTTCGGTGTATACCCAGCAGCAACTGAATAAATTTTTAAATTATATCGACGGGGCTATTTTAAATTTTGCCGGTTATTCTTTGATTTATGAGGATTTGAATATCGACGAGGCTTTGGCGGTCTGCCGGAAGAACCATATTACGCCTATATTGGCTGTAAACCGTCTGTACCATCCAAAGGATATGGATAGAGTACGTTCGCTTTTTATAAAATATATGGCAGAGGATATTTTGTTTCTGATAACCGATATCGGAGCTGCCAGCTTGGCGATGGAACTATCGCTTATTGACCGGGTTATTTTTGATTCGCAGACGATGATTGCCAACCCGATGGATTTAAGAGAATATGCCGCCTTAGGCTTTCACAGCGTTTCCATGAGTCTGGAGATTCCCTTTGCCGATGTGACCTCTGCGATTGAGGAAACCGGAGCAAAGGTGTTTTACCAGATTTTCGGACATCGGCTGATGTTTTATTCTAAGCGGCACCTGATATCTTTATATGAGGAAAAGGCTTCCGTCCATGCCGAAGGACAGAAGCTATACCTGCGGGAGGAAACCCGGCAGGAGGATATTCCGGTCATTGAAAATGAAAGCGGAACGATGATGTATCGCCCTTATGCCGTTTCTTATCTCGGACAGCCGCTGGATTTTTTAAGCTACGGCTATTTGGAGTCTTTGGCTGTGCCGGAACAGCAGTTTCTGGAAATCTTAAAGACCTACTGGGACGTAATCCACCAAAATATTTCTCTTTCGGAGGGGCTTGAGCGTATTCAAGAAACCGGCGTCCATACGGAGGAAGGCTTTACCTACTGTGACAGCATATATCAAAAGGAGTTGTTTTAAATGGCGGAATTTGAATTATTGGCTCCGGCTGGAGATTTAGAAAAGCTCAAGGTTGCCATCTTATACGGTGCCGATGCGGTTTTTATCGGCGGCTTAAAATTTTCCCTGCGTTCCCGGGCATCCAATTTTACCCTAGACGATATTCGGGAGGCTTGTACCTTCGCCCATCGGCATCACGCTAAGATACACGTCACCTGCAATATTGTTATGCATCGTACGGACACCGAGGGAGTGCTTGAATATTTGAAGGCACTGGAGGATTGTGGCGTAGACTGTATCATCGCCTCCAGCCTGTATATTCTTAAAATGGTAATCCGGCATACTAAAATGGAGGCTCATGTTTCAACCCAGCAGTCCGCCTCTAATTTTGAAGCCGTATCTTTTTATGAAAAGCTCGGCGTATCCCGGGTGGTACTGGCAAGAGAACTCTCCCTAGAAGAAATCGAAGAAATCAAAAAAAACACCGGTACGGATTTGGAGGTTTTTATTCACGGCGGTATGTGTGCCTCCTATTCGGGGCGGTGTATGCTTTCAAACGTTATGACGAACCGGGATGCCAATCGAGGCGGCTGTGCCCATAGCTGCCGCTGGTGCTACGATTTAATTGACGAACACGGCAAGGTTAATCCCGAGGGAGATTTCTTTGCGATGAGCAGTAAGGATTTATGTGCGGTCCGGGCAATTCCAAAGCTGATGGATTTAGGTATAAATTCCTTCAAAATCGAAGGAAGAATGAAATCGCTGCATTATATCGCTACGGTAGTCAATGCCTACCGGAAGCTGATTGACGAATATAAGACTACGGGACATATCGCTGATTTCTCCGTCTATGAGGAGCGGATTTCCCGAGCGGAAAACCGTCTGACGTCCACCGGCTTTTTATTTGGCATGCCGACGGTCAACGAACAGTTATACGATTTGAACTTAACCGTACCGACGAAGGAGTTTGTCGGAATTGTCAAATCCTATGACCGGGATAATCATATTGCCTATATTCAGCAGCGAAATTATTTCCTGCCGCATTCCACGCTGGAGGTTTTTACCCCTGACCGTACGTTTTCCATTCCTATTGGAGAAATCTATGATTTAGACGGTAATTCTTTAGACGCGGCACGCCATCCGAAGCAGGAGCTGAAGTTTTACTGCGAACGGGAGCTTCACCCGTATGACCTACTTCGACTGGATTAGCTTTTTGATTTCTATATAGGCATTGGAAAGCTTGGTATAGTCGATATCCTCAATGAAGTTAAAAATATCGCAGATATCTAAATTACAGGTCAAAAGCGTATATTCATTTTGTCCGTCCGGCTTTTGGGACAGATTAAAATTCAGAAAGTTGTTGATTCTAAAATACAGCTTGCCTCGGTTTCCCAGCTGATATGCCTTATAGATTAATTCCTTTTCAAAGTTATATCTTGAGCCGTAGGCATTATTCAGGGATTCAAAGAAGCTACTGCAAATGGTTTTATTTGATGTTATCATGTTTTTATTTCCTTTCGAGGTGATTTATGAGAAGAATACAGGTTAAGGATTTGGACTGTGCGGTAAATGTAATCATCAAAAGAAGCAACAAACATATTTATCTTAGGGTAAGAGAAAATATGCTGTGGATTACAAGTCCTGCCAGTCTATCCGATGAGTTTATAAAGGATATGATTTTAAAAAATTATGATATGATTGTTAAAGCACTGTGTATTCCTCCCTCCGAATCCGGCAGGCTTCATTTTTTTGGTAAGGATTATCCTCTTGAGATAATCGGCTCCGCCTTTAACCTCGTTGAGCCTTTGCAGGACAAAATTATAATTCATACTAAAAAAAAAGAAAACAGCCATATTCAAAAATTAGTGTCTTTATTTTATGCCAAGGAGCTATCGAAGTTTGTAGAAAAAAATCTTCCACCGATAAAATCTGCATTTCATTTGAATGAGGAGATAACCTTTGCGTATAAAAACGTCAAAACTTATTTCGGGGAATGCTTTCCGAAAAGAAGGCATATTATTTTAGCTACGAGGCTTGCAAAATACGAGCCGGGGTATATCCTGAGCGTTATCTATCATGAAATGGCTCATTTTTACTATCAAAATCATAGTATGCAGTTTTATTCGCTTTTAGAACAGGTATATCCAAATTATCGTCAGGTACAGAAAAGTTTAAGAAAAATAAAATACAATGATATGTTTTAATATCTTGATTTTTTTACGGATTTTCAGTATAATAATGAAGTGATATTCGGAGGGAATTTATGATTAATAAAGATGAAGTATATGAGCTGACTAGAAATGGTGAGCAGAAGCTGAAAGACGAATTAGAGAGATTAAAGACGGTTGACCGGATTCAAATCAGAGAGGCTATCAAGGATGCCCGGGAACAGGGCGACCTTTCGGAGAATGCGGATTATTCCTCTGCCAGAGAGCAGCAGGCGAATATTGAAGCCCGGATTTTAGAAATAGAAAATATTTTGAAGCACGCCAAGATACTGGAAGTGACTCGGGTGACGGTTGAATATTTAGATAAAAATAAGACGCTGTCCTATGAGATTGTCGGTACGATTGAGGCAGACCCGTTTGCCGGTAAAATTTCTAATGATTCGCCGCTGGGGAAGGCGGTCGCTAACCACAAGGTCGGCGATGAGTTTTATATTACCACCGAAAGCGGCAAGGAATTAAAGCTTAGATTAGTCGATATGAATTAGGATAAAAACTGTTCGGTCAGAACAGTTTTTATTTTTCATCCTTTAACAGAAAATATAGCTTAAGCAAAGCTCTTTTTTCAATTCTGGATACATAGCTTCTTGAGATTTTCAGTTCATTGGCTATTTCCTTTTGGGTTTGTGCCTCCCGGGTTAAGCCGTAGCGGCGGGAGATAATATCAAATTCTCTAGTGCTTAGGGTCTTTAATGCCTTATCTAGGTTTTCCTGTAATTTTCTGGTTTCATAGGATTTGTATAGGTCTACATTCTTATCCTCGATAAAATCTAAAAGCTCCATTTCATTTCCGTCCTTGTCAGTAGCAATGGGAGATTGCAGGTGAATTAGGTTTCTTTTGTTTTTATTGGCTCTAAGCGTCATCAAAATTTCGTTTTCTATGCAGCGGGCCGCATAGGTGGCAAGCTTGTTGCTGGCAGAAATCTGGTAGGAATCGACCGCCTTCATCAGTCCGATAATGCCGATAGAAAGGATATCGTCCTTATCCTCCGAGGTATTTTCATATTTTTTAGCGATGTGAGCGACTAAACGCAGATTATGCTCGATGAGCTTGTTGCGGGCATTTTGGTCCTTGTTGTTGGCGTATTGCAGCAGATATTCTCTTTCCTCCTCTGCGGTCAGCTTTCGTGGATACGACTCACTTTTTATGGCTCCAATGATAGGAAGCAAGAAAAAAATCACAAATAAAACTCCTTTATTTTGTAAGGAATTTATGTATAATATATAGTGAGGTAGTTTCAAATGATAAAAAAATTAATTCCCGATGATTATTTTAAATCCATATACGATATTCCATACGATACATTGTATGCGGAAGGAATTCGACTTATTCTAACAGATTTAGATAATACCTTAATCTCCTACCGGCAGAAGGACCCGACGCCGGAGTTGTTGGCGTGGAAGGAAGCTCTTTATGCCAAGGGCTTTGAGGTTATTATTGTTTCTAATTCCCGGAAGGATAGGGTCAGCCGTTTTGCCCAAAGTATGGGCGTTCCGTTTGTTAAGTTTTCGACTAAGCCTCTGAAAAGAGGAATCCGGAAGGCGATTCGCCGAAGGGCGGCAGGCAGGTACCGCAAGGAGGAAATCGTTTTGCTAGGGGACCAACTGATGACGGATATCTTCGGGGCAAACCGCTGTCGGATAAAATCCATTTTAATCGAGGCAGTGGATAAGAAAACAGATTCCGGTCCGACCCGGATAAACCGCCGGCTGGAAAATTATTTTTTGAAGCGGATTCGGAAAAAGTATCCGGATTTGTATAAAACAACTCTTTCAGAGTATGCAGGTGACGAAAATGATAGTAAGAAAATGTAAGGGCTGTGGAGCCGAGCTTCAGACAGTCGATGAGAATCGTCCGGGATTTATTCCTAGTTTGGAGGCGGATTCCCGGTATTGTAAGCGGTGCTTCCGTATGAAGCATTATCATGAGCTTCCGAAAATTGTAGCCAGTAATCAGGATTATGAATATGTTATTGATGAGGTTATCCGAAGAAACGGCTTAATGGTTATGCTGGTCGATATTTTTGCCTTCAAGGCTACCTTTCATCCGAAGATGATAGAAAAGCTAAGAAATAAGGATGTTATCCTAGTCGCAAACAAGTATGATATTTTTCCCAAGAGTACGAATGTTTCCGGTATTGTCGAGTGGCTTTCCCGACAATGTGATACAGTTCATTTCCGCGTAGACGCCATTCATATTGTATCCTCTAAGAAGGGATACTTCATTGATGAGCTGATGCATACGATTGATATCGCCCGCAGGGGAAGGGACGTCTATTTTGTCGGCTGTGCCAACGTCGGAAAATCTTCTCTGATAAACGCTCTTCTAAAAAGAAATACTAGTATTGAGGAGGATGTTATCTCCACCTCAATGATTCCGGGAACAACCTTAAATGAAATTCGGATTCCGTTTTTTGAGGATAATAAGGCATTTATTGATACGCCCGGCTTAATTAATGAAGCAGATGTTTTGAATCAGCTGCTGCCTACAAGCTATAAAAGGATTCTTCCAAGCTGTGAAATCAGCCCTAAAACGTATCAGCTATCCGACGGCAACGCCGTATTTTTAGGCGGACTTGCCTCTTTGGAATTTTTTGCCAAAGAACGGGTATCCGTCATTGTCTATACCGCAAACAGCCTGTATATTCACAGGTGCAAGTTAGCCAATGTAAAAAAGCTGTATGCGACGCAGCTCGGCAGGCTCTTGACGCCGCCGGAGGAGAAGGAGGCTTCCTCTCTATCATATCGGGAAACAGAGTTTACCTTTGACGGTAAACGGAAGAAGGATATTTGGTTTTCGGGCTTCGGCTTTGTCACGGTTATCGGACCGTGCCGGTGCAGGGTGACCTATTTAGATAAAACGGAGGTATATATAACGAATGGAATCATTGGAACTAGCCAAAACGCTGGTATTAGAAAAATATAAGGATACACATAAATCCCGGCTGGAGCATATCCTCGGCGTTGCCGAAATGGCGGAGGAGCTTTCCAAGCGGTATCATGCTGACGTAGAAAAGGCGAAGATTGCTGCCTATATGCATGATTACTGCAAGTATGATTCCAAAGAGGAGATAGAGCCTTTATTGACGGCACAGGAAATCGAGGAATGTCGGGAATATCCGTTTTTATACCATGCGTACGGCTCAGCCTATATGTACCGGAAATATATTGGTACAGACGAGGATATTTTTGCGGCAATCTATAATCATGTGTTTGGCAGACCCGGCATGAGCCTATTGGAAACCATAATCATGATTGCTGATTATACGGAAAAAAACAGAAAATACCCGAGCTGTATCGCGTGCCGGGAAATCCTATTGGCGGGGCGGCTGGAGGAAGCCGTCTGGTATTCCCTGAAGCAGATGATAGACTTTGCTGTAAGCGAGGGAAACCGACCGCATCCAAGACAGCTTGCGGTCTATGAAGAATATAAGAGAAAGGTGGGTATGTAAATGACTTTAGAGGAAATTATCTTAGAGGATTTAGCCAAGGTTAAGGCTACGGATATTCTGGTATACAATATGAAGGAGCGTTCTCCGTTTTACGACCAGATGATATTATGCTCTGTTTCTTCCGAGCGGCAGGCAACCGCAGTTATCTCCTATATCAAGGAAGATGTCGAGCAGGGCGGATATAAAATCAGAAGCATTGAGGGTGCGGAAACCCCTTGGGTGCTGATTGACTGCAATGATGTAATTGTTTCTATCTTCACGAAGGAAGAGCGGGAGCATTTTGCTCTTGAAAAAATTTACATGGATGTTCCGGTAAAGCGGATGGAAAAGGAATAGGCTTCTCTTTTCAGCAGGGCGGTGATTTCATGATTGAACAGAACGTATTTTTCTTCGAAAAACTATGCAATAGAACAAACTATTTTCAGTTCATAGAGAATTATTTAAAGGTAAATCATATTTTTAAAAAGGATTTCTTAAACGACACGGGAATTAATGCCGGAACATACCGCACCTTTTTAAGAACTATGAATAAAAACTCGGACTATTACTATGAAGTTATATCTAAATATAAAAATATTTATTTGCCGGACGAGGAGAGAATCCAAGAACTGAATGAAGAATATACCAATTATTTTTATGATTTATTGTATCTTAAATTCGATAAGCTGAAGGAGGATTTAGTCCGCATTGAGGCGTATCTTCACCCTAATGTGGAAACCATGGAGGAGCTTGCGTTCCTTTTACTGCATACGATTATCCGCTTCAGCTTCGGCGAATACGACTATCAGGAGCAGGAAGAAATTCTGGGTGGCGTAATTTCTAAAATTGAGCCGTATGAAGAGTTTCTTACCGATGAGTTTAATGTATTGTATCATATTTTAAAATTTAACAAAGGCGTTTTGGAACACGGCAATGTAATTTATTTAGGCAATCAACTGCGGCAGATGTGTCGGAATATTGAGGTGCTGAATGGCTTTGTGCTGAATCAGGTTTCGGTATCTATGTATCAGTGCGGAGATTATCTGAATGCAATATTGTATGGCAATGAAGCCTGTGATTCCTTTTACAAGCAAAATAATTATATCCGGCTGATTTATACAAAATCCAATCTGGCTCATTATTATCTATTGGCAGACGATTATTATCGGGCATACCAAGCCTTTCGGGAATTGTCCTATTTAGATGAGCTTTTAACAGCCCGCTCCTCCCAAATTATTAAAATCGGTATTTTTGAATCCTTGGTATTTATGGGAGAATACGAATTGGCATATAAGGAATACTATAAAAACGATTTGGCAGGCTTAAAAAGGACAACTACTGATATGGTACTTTTATATGTCTGCTATAAGCTGGAAAAGCGGGAACAGTTCTTAGCTTTGTATCAATCCTTTCAAGAACTATGGGATACCCAGCAGCTATATGAACCCTATTATCATATCATCGAGGCAATTTATGACCGTTTTTGCGGGACTATCCGGCTGAAACAGAACGAAAAAGCCTTAGAAATGATTACCCGGCTGAAAAACAAATCTGAAAAAAAATTATTTTATACTTTCTGCAACGAAAAGCAGTGAAAAACAGGGTTGTAAAAACATAGAATGACGAAATTTTTGTCATTCTATGTTTTTTTTATAACCAAAATGACAGAAAAATGCCTCAGAAAAACAACTTTTCAAATTTGCCAATATTTTTCAAATAAATTATAATGGTGACAATTAATTTGAGGAGGAAGAAAATTATGAAAAAAAACACAGCAAAAAAAATTATCGGAGGCTTAGGATTTTTTATCCTGTTATTGTCAATGTTTATCAGTGCGGTGACTATGAAGGTAAGCAGCACGGGGGACACTCTAAAGGATACAGTCTATCTTGGTGATGTTCCAAAAGAAGATATCGACGTTATTCATAAATGGTAAAAAACAAGCAGAAGCGGTCTAAGCTCCAGAACTAAACAAAAAGGTCTTAGGCTCCGAATTAGAAAGGAGCTTAAGACTGAAAAAGTAATTCAGAAATCCTTAGGGGTACTTTTTAGGGATTTCTTTAGAATCATAAAATTGGAATTTTAGGTCAAGGTATTTGTATTGGATTGCGAATTAATGCGAAATTTGTGTGTGAGAGAAAGGAATTAAAAATTATGGAAATAAAAGCAGAAAGAAAATATACTTTATATGTGGCATTATTAACTACGGCAAGTCTGTATGTGGATGTGATATTAAAAATTATATTATCCTTCTTTGGGAAAGAATTTATTTATGTGGATTACTGTTGGTTTATCGTGCTGGTACTTGTGAATATCCTGACATGGATTTTACATTTTAAGGTAAACCGATTTCTTAGTACGATTTCCTATGCGGTAAATTGTTGCCCGGTTTTGGTACTCCTGTCTTACTGGATTACCCTAGCACTATCCGGCTTCCAGCAGGAAGGATGGCAAGTCATTATGACGTATATGGCTGCAGAAATTGTTCTTTTCATACCTGTCTATATTATGGCAGCAATCGACCTAAAAAATCAATATTAAAAGGATTGAGGCTATGGCGTCTTAGACGGATATAGTTCCTTAGACTGTTTACAAACTATAAATAGGTTTGTTGGCAGTCTTTTCTTTTTGTCAGATAAATGTGGATACGTATTTCAGGAGGACATACGTTGAAAACGGTATAATATAAGTATAGAAATGAGTGATAGTTTATGATGAGTATATAATCGGAGATTTAAGTATATTTAAGCCTTTTCTTTTTCATAGTTTGACATATTCCTGCAAAATATGACAAAACAAAAGAGTAAAATAAAAATACAGGGAGGGAAGTATAATGAAAAAGAAATTATTTTATTTAAGTCTGCTTTGTATGATAGGCTTTGTCTGTTTAATTGTCCGAACAACAATTTATGCGGCAGCAGTATTACCGGAAACCAGTGTAAAAGAAAGAGATATCATTCCTGATACCAGTTCGGTTTTAAGCAGCTTTTCTT